>OLSO01002483.1_pt1 | contig 11189 bp, 9 predicted proteins | sample 1672441 | NCBI WGS metagenome assembly OLSO01 (sample SAMEA3136686, study PRJEB25190) | human gut metagenome | biome: human gut; feature: human-associated habitat; material: faeces | place: Austria | collected 2013 | reverse complement strand
GTAAGAACTATGATGGAGACGTTATGAGTGATATGATCTCTTCTGCGTTCGGATCATTAGCTATGATGACATCTGTTTTAGTATCACCACACGGATACTATGAATATGAAGCAGCTCATGGAACAGTACAGCGTCATTATTATAAACACCTAAGAGGTGAAGAAACATCTACAAACTCTGTAGCAACGATCTTTGCATGGACAGGAGCGTTAAGAAAACGTGGAGAATTAGATGGCAATAAAGAATTAATGGAATTTGCTGATAAGCTTGAGAAAGCAACATTAGACACGATCGAGAGTGGAACAATGACAAAAGACTTAGCACTGATCACAACTCTTGAGAACGTAAATGCTGTAAACAGTGAAGGATTTATTAAAGCAGTAGCAGAACGCTTAAAATAATCGGGATCTTAAAATAGTAAAAGAGATATAAGACAAAAACGGTACAATGAACTCATGGATCTATGAGTTCATTGTACCGTTTTTCTAATTGCAAAAATATCCATAAAAACAAAAAAACCGAAGCTTCAACTTCGGTTATGCCGATGGCGAGATTCGAACTCGCACGAACGTAAGCTCACTGCGACCTGAACACAGCGCGTCTGCCAATTCCGCCACATCGGCTTAAGTGCAGTTGAGGGGACTTGAACCCCTACCCAGTTAACCCGGACTAGATCCTTAGTCTAGCGCGTATGCCAATTCCGCCACAACTGCGCAACAAGGTTATAATATCACTATCAGCGTAATCTGTCAATAAAAATTACAAAAAAAATCAAATAAAATTTAAAAAAGTTACAAAATATAGATTTTATAAGATATTTTCGGTATAATCTGCATCAGAATAGCAAAGAAAATTTAAAAATTGGAGGCAAAAATATGTTGATCGGTTCTCATGTAGGGATGAAAGGGAAAGATATGTTTCTTGGATCAGTCAAAGAAGCATTATCTTATGGAGCAAATACATTTATGGTGTATACAGGTGCACCACAAAATACAAGAAGGAAAAAGATTGAAGAGCTGCGAATCGAAGAAGGCACACAATTGATGAAAGAAAATGGAATGGATACATTTGTTGTACATGCACCTTATATCATCAATCTTGCCAATACAACAAAACTAGAGACATTTGAACTGGCAGTAGAATTCCTTGAGGTTGAGGTAGAACGTACGAAAGCGATGGGAAGCCATACACTTGTACTTCATCCTGGCTCCCATGTCGGAGCGGGCTTAGACAAAGGAATTGACCGCATCATAGAAGGTCTTAATAAAGTCATGTACAAAGATATGCCGGTTCAGATTGCACTTGAGACAATGGCAGGAAAAGGAAGCGAGATCGGACGAGAATTTGAGGAGTTAAAAAGAATTTACGATGGAGTTAAATATCCAGAGAATTTAAGAGTATGCTTCGATACCTGTCATGTAAGTGACAGCGGACTAGATCTGACAGAAGGGTTTGATACTGTTATCGATAAGTTCGATCAGGCACTTGGCAAAGACCAGATTGCAGTCTTTCATATCAATGACAGTAAAAATTCAGTCGGAGCAGGTAAGGACCGCCATGAGAATCTCGGATTTGGAACAATTGGATTTGAGACATTAAATTATATTGTTCATCACAAAGATTTTGAGAATGTACCAAAGATCTTAGAAACACCATATATCAAGACAGAAGACGGAAAGAAATCCTATCCGCCATACAAATACGAGATTGAAATGCTTCGCACAGAAACATTTGATCCACAAATGAAGGAAAAGATTTTGGAGGATAATGCAAAATGAAAATCACATTTATAGAACACAGTGGTTTCATGGTAGAAATGGAACACACAGTCTTATTATTTGATTATTATCAAGGAAAGATTCCAACATTTGATAAGAATAAGACGCTGTATGTGTTTGTATCTCACAGCCACGCAGACCATTATAATCCGGTCATCTGGAAATTAAAAGAGCAATATGAAAAAGTGCAATATATTATATCTGATGATGTTAAAACAAAGGAAAATGCACTTCGTATGAAACCACATGAGAAAAAGCAGATCAGCGAAATGACAGTAGAAACATTAAAGTCAAATGATATGGGAGTGGCATACATTGTAGAAGTGGAAGGTAAAGTAATTTACCATGCAGGAGATTTAAACTGGTGGCATTGGAATGGAGAGCCAGAAGAAGACAATGAATATTACAAAAATACCTTCCAGGATGAAATGAAATATCTGGAAGGCAAGAAGATCGATCTTGCATTTATGCTGCTAGACCCAAGACAGGAAGATAAATACTGCTGGGGGATGAATTATTTTCTGGAACATACGGATGTAAAAACAGTATTTCCAATGCATTGTTTCAAAAAATACAAGATCAATCATCATTATCTAAACTGTGATGATGGACGCAAATGGAATCAGATTGTCAAAGATATTACTCATGCAGATCAGTCTTTTGAAATCTGATCTGCGATAACTTTCCATTCACTGATCAGACGATCAAGAGAATAAGAAGCATTAGCAGGACTTGTTGAAGGAAGTTTCATAGCTTTAATGCCTGTTACCTTTTCACAATATTTATGATAAAGCTTATAAGCGGTTCCACCGTTCGTATAGATTTTACGGATTGGGGCCGCTTTTAGTATGTCTGAGAAGTCATTTGGAACTGCATTTTTGATACTGCTGTCACTGGAACCTTCAATATCGCAGGAAGCGATCACGTCCCATACAGCAATATGATTTTTTAACAAAAAATCTTTTTTCTCATCAATCGTCTCAGGCAGAACATCATTTACGATGGTGGATAATACTTTCCAGAACCGGTTTTGCTTATGATGATAAAAGAACCGTCCTTCTCTGGATTTTACAGAAGGAAATGAACCAAGAATTAAAATCTGGCTGTTTTTATTGTATACAGGTGGAATTTTATGAATCACATGTGTCATATCAAGTTGTCCTTTCTTTTGTTTTTTCTACATTTTACTACATTTATTTTATCAGATGGTGAAAAAGTGTGAAACAATTCGTCAAAAGCTGTAAGAAGTTGTTGTTTTTTTCTTCTATATTTTGACAAAGTATTTCGGCATCCTTTCTTATAATTGCAATATGTATTTCATAGAGATGTTTTTCGAGCAATGGGTGATGGGGATCATACAACTCATCTTGCTTGGAACAATCTTAAAAAAGAAGATGGAATACTTAAGAATGTTGTATTCAGCAGGAATCGGAAGTTTTTTGGGATGTCTGATCCTTGAATTTTGTAGTAAATATCATACGTTAAGTTTTTTGATGATAGAACCAGTTTTGATCATAACGATAAAAGCAGCGTATGGCGTATCTGTGAAAAAGGCAGGAACTTACAGTTTGTATGCATGGATTCTTGCATTTGTAAGTGGAGGAATTTTTACAGTGATAAGACAGCACTTTTCATTGCCGTGGATCATATGTGCATTATCCACTATGTTTTTCCTAAGAAGAGTGTATGAGCTGCTCGGAAAAGATCTGCTGGAGAAGCAAGGAAACTTTTATGAGGTTGAATTTATATGGAATCATACAAAAGTTTGTGTATGTGGTTTTGTAGATACAGGAAATTTTTTATATGATCCGATCAGTCATCTCCCGGTCTGTATTCTGGAGGAAGAAGCATTCAAAAGGTATTTTCATCATTCATTAGAGGAATTCATCAAAAAGTATGAAACGGATAAGATCCGTCTGATTCCTTATCGAAGCATTGGAAAAGAAGGGGGCATCATGACGGCAATCTTTGTCAGTGATCTCAAGATCGTTGAGGAAAAACGAAGGATAGAAGTACCACATGCAGTCATTGCAGTTTCCAAAGTTTCCCTTTCAAAGTGGGGACAATATGAAATACTGCTGCATCCGGACTTGATAAAAAATGGGAGGTAATGTCGTGTTAAAGTTAAGCTTGGTAAGTAGAAAGAGAACATTTTTTGCAAGAGGAAATGAGATTCATTATATTGGAGGAACAGAAATCCTTCCAGCACCACTTGATGCGGTGGAAGAACAGAAGATGATCCATATGCTCGGAACATCAGCACAGGAAGAAGCAAGATCAAAGTTGATCGAGAGAAATTTAAGACTTGTCGTGTACATAGCAAAGAAATTTGATAATACTGGAATTGGTGTGGAAGATTTAATTTCCATTGGAACGATCGGACTCATTAAAGCGATCAATACATTTAATCCAGCGAAGAAGATCAAACTTGCAACTTATGCATCCAGATGTATTGAAAATGAGATCTTGATGTATTTAAGAAGAAATAATAAGACCAAAATGGAAGTATCCATCGATGAACCACTCAATGTTGACTGGGACGGAAATGAATTGTTATTATCTGACATCCTTGGTACAGATGATGATATCATTTATAAAGATTTAGAACATGAGGTGGATAAAAAACTTTTGATGCGTGCCATGACAACATTAACAGAACGTGAAAAAATGATCATAGAATTAAGATTTGGGATCAACCAGAAAGAGGGAGAGGAAAAAACGCAGAAAGAGGTTGCAGATCTTCTTGGAATCTCCCAGTCTTATATTTCAAGACTTGAAAAGAAGATCATCAAACGGCTGAAAAAAGAGATGATCAAGATGGGCTGTGTATAGTTTCGCAGAAATCTTAAGAAAATGTTCACTATTTGTCATTTTATCCATGCTATAATGAATTTAACAAAACAATGAGACAGCAGCAATGAGGGACAGGTTTTATAAAACCGCCAGGCACAAAAGGAGGGTAAAATGAGAAGAAGTGAAAAACTAGGTATGCTGACTGGGTTGATCGTAGGAACGATTCTTTTACTGATCAGTTTTCTGATGGGGTTAAAACCAGCCTGTAAGGTATGGGGAAGCCAGGCAACTGTAAGTGAAGAAGCATTTAAAAACAGTTTTCGTTATAAAAATGGAAAGTCGATTATTGAATCAGGAAAAACAAGAAGTGCAGCAAGGGTTACAAAGCCATCTAATGCAACAGCACAAGGAATTGATGTCAGTAAGTGGCAGAAAGATATTAATTGGGAGAAAGTAAAAAACAGCGGACAGGTAGATTTCGTGATCATTCGATGTGGATATAGAGATGATTCAGGGAATCATGAAGATTCTAAATGGGCATATAATTCTAGTCAGTGTGAGCAGCTTGGAATCCCATATGGTGCATATTTTTATTCATATGCGGATAATACAAGTAAAGCAAAGAGTGAAGCAAACTATGTAATCAGTCTGATAAAAGGCAAAAATCTTTCCTATCCTGTTTACTATGATATCGAGCAGAATTCAGTGCTGGATGCAAAGAGTATGACATCAACAAAAGCTGCACAGATCGCTCAGACATTTTTCAGTACTTTAGAAGCATCTGGATACAAAAATTTGGGAGTATATAGCAGTGCATCACGTTTTGACAGCAAATTAGCATCTGGAAAACTGACAGCTCCAATTTTTAGTCAGTATCCCAAATGGGTAGCAAGTTATAACGATACATGTAGGTATCAAGGCAGTTATCATATGTGACAGTACAGCAGTTCAGGAAGCATTGATGGGATCACAGGAAAGGTAGATCTAAACTTTAAGATTGGTAACTGGACAAAAGCGGGATTTACACCAAAGAAGGTTACGATTGATAAAACAAATCTTACAATGATAACAGGATCATCAAAGACATTAAAAGCATATGATCCAGCAAATGCTTCATATAAACTGTCCATTCAGTGGAAATCTTCCAACAATAAGATCGCAACGGTTGATAAAAATGGAAAGATCACTGCAAGATCAGCAGGGAAAGTAAATATTACCGCAACCGTGAATAACAAAGTCAAAGCAACCTGCAAAGTAACGATCAAACCCAGATCAACAAAACTTAAAAGTGTAAAGAAAAAAGGAAAAAATGGGATTAAGATCACATGGAGCAAAGTAACTGGTATCAGCAATTACCAGATCTATATGTCCACAAAATCAAAATCAGGATTTAAAAAGATCGCGACTATTTCTGCCAAAAAGACATCTTACACAAAAACAAAATTAAAAAAAGGTAAAAAATATTATTTTAAAATAAGAACAGCGAAAAAAGTTTCAGGAACATATTACTATAGTTCCTACACAGCAGTAAAATCAATAAAACGATAAAAACTACCAAAACTACCCCTTTCAATTCTGTTCCATTTGTAGTAGCATAAAAGGTATCAAATGATATAGAAAAAGGAGATTTTGTAAGATTTTATGAATAATAAATATACAATTATCAAACAGGAATCTATTGAAGAATTAAATGGAACAGGATACCTTTTAAAACATAACAAGACAGGGGCAAGAGTCGTTGTCGTATCAAACGAAGATGACAATAAGGTATTCCAGATCGGATTTCGTACACCACCGAAAGACGACACTGGAGTACCTCATATCTTAGAGCATTCCGTATTATGCGGATCAAGAGAATTTCCAATGAAAGACCCGTTTGTAGAACTGGTCAAAGGATCATTAAACACATTTTTAAATGCTATGACATATCCAGACAAGACAGTCTATCCGGTTGCAAGCCAGAATGACAAGGACTTCTTTAATCTGGTACATGTCTATCTTGATGCCGTATTTTATCCAAACATCTACAAGAAACCAGAGATTTTAAAACAGGAAGGATGGCATTATGATCTGTTAAGTGAAGATGCCGACCTTACTTATAATGGTGTTGTATTTAATGAGATGAAAGGAGTATTCTCATCTCCAGACCAGCAGCTTGCCCGTATCATTCAGAAGTCTTTATTAGAAGACACACCATATGGATTCGAATCAGGAGGAGATCCAAAGGCAATCCCTGATCTGACTTATGAGATGTTCCTTGATTTCCATAAGACTTATTATCATCCATCCAACAGCTATATTTATCTGTATGGAGATATGGATGTTGATGAATATCTGACATTTATCGATGAACATTATTTAAGTGATTTCGATGAGAAACAGATTGATTCTTCATGGGAGAAGCAGCAGCCGTTTACAGAAGTAAAACGTGTGGAAGAATATTATCCAGTCGGGGAAAATGATTCTGAAGAAGAGAAGACTTATTTATCTTATAATGCAGTGATCGGGGACAGTCTGGATGCGAAACTTTACTTAGGATTTGAAATCTTAAACAGAGTGTTATTTGATGCACCAGGGGCGCCAGTGAAGAAAGCATTGATGGATGCACAGATCGGAAAAGATATTCAAAGCTCTTATGATAATGGAATCATGCAGCCAGTATTTTCTGTGATCGCACAGGAAGCAAGGGATGATCAGGAAGAAGAATTTGTTAAGATCTTAGAAGAGAATTTAGCAAAGATCGCCGAAGAAGGAATTCCAAGAAGAAATCTTTTAGCCGCATTTAATTATTATGAATTCAAATACAGAGAAGCAAACTTTGGACGTTTTCCAAAGGGACTGATGTATGGACTTCAGATGTTTGACAGCTGGTTATACGACGATGAGAAACCATTTATTCATATTAAGACAAATGAGACATTCAAGCAGTTAAGAGATGAGATAGAGAATGGTTATTTTGAAAATCTGATCAAAGAATATCTGATCAATAACAAACATAAGTCCATTGTAATTATGAAGCCAAAGAAAGGTTTACAGAAAGTCAAAGACCAGGAAGAAGCGAATAAATTAAAAGCTTATAAAGATTCTTTATCTGAAGATGAAGTGAAGAAATTAGTGGAAGAGACAAAACAGTTAAAAGCATCACAGGAAGAAGCTTCAACAAAAGAGGAATTAGAGAAGATACCAGTCATCGATATCGAGGATATCAGAAAAGATGTCAAACCATTATCCAATGTGGAATCTGAACTTGGAGGTGTGAAAGTCTTATGGCATCAGTATTTTACAAACAAGATCGCTTATGTCAAATTGGCTTTTGATATGAGTCATGTACCAATGAATCTAGTACCATATGCATCATTTTTAGCAGAGATCTTAACAATCGTTGATACAACAAACTACAGCTATCAGGAATTAGGAAACGAGATCAGCATTGAGACAGGTGGAATCGGTGCGACAATGGATGTTATGCCAACCGATGTTCATGAATTCCTGCCAATGTTTATCTTAAAGACAAAATGCTTCTATTCTAATATCACAAAAGCATTCGAGTTATTAAAAGAAGTTGCATTTGAAAGCAAGTTAGATGATAAGAAACGATTAAAAGAGATCATCGGACAGATTTATACAAATCTTAAGATCACACTGACAGAGACAGGACATAAGAGTGCTGCAAACCGTGCGATGTCTTATTTCTCAGAATACGCAGCATACCGTGAAGCAATTCAGGGAATCACAATGTTTGATACTGTGAAGAAATGGTATGAAAACTTCGAAGAAGAATATGACAACATCGTCAATGGATTAAAGAAAGCAGCGAAGGCAATTTTTGAGAAACAGAATATGACGATCAGTTACACAGGAAAAGAAGAAGCTCCTGAATTCATGAAAGCAGAAGTAGAAAGCTTTATCGAAGGGCTGTATGAAGATCAGAAACAGGGTGAGAAAGTTAAAGTTATATGCACAAAGAATAATGAAGGATTTGCAACAGCAGGTGGTGTTCAGTATGTAGCATGTGCAGGAAACTTTAAAGACGCAGGCCTTGAATATACAGGGGCATTAAAAGTATTGCAGATGATCTTCTCTTACGAATATCTGTGGATTCAGCTTCGTGTCAAAGGTGGAGCTTATGGATGCATGTGCAGTTTCTCAGATCAGGGAGATTCTATGTTTGTGACATACCGTGATCCAAATCTTGCAGAATCTTACAAAGTTTATGATGAGGCAGCAGATTATGTAGCAAATTTCGATGCTGATGATCGAGATATGAAGAAATATATCATCGGAACGATCGGAAATATGGATATTCCAATGGAAGCGGTTGATATGGGAGCAAGAAGTTTCCATGCATATTTCCTAGGAAAGACAGAAGCAGATCTTCAGAAAGACAGAGATCAGGTATTATCTTGCACACAGGCAGATATCAGAGCGTTAGCACCGATCGTTAAGGCAGTCGTAGAATCAGGAAACCGTTGCTGTATTGGAAATGAAGAGAAGATTGATCAGAATAAAGAATATTTTGATGAAGTAAAACACGTACTATAGAGAAAACAGGGAAAGGACAATTTATGGCAAATGAATTTAAATCTGGATTTGTAACATTTATCGGACGACCAAATGTTGGAAAATCAACATTAATGAACCGCTTGATCGGACAGAAGATCGCGATCACATCAAGCAAACCACAGACAACAAGAAATCGTATTCAGACTGTGTATACAGATGAAAGAGGACAGATCATCTTCCTCGATACACCGGGGATCAACAAAGCAAAAAATAAACTTGGAAACTATATGTTACAGGTTGCAGAACGCACATTAAATGAAGTTGATGTAGTTTTATGGTTAGTAGAACCAAGTACTTTTATTGGTGGCGGTGAAAAATATATCATTGAACAGTTATCTAAGATCAAAACACCGATCATTTTGGTGATCAACAAGATTGATACAGTGGAAGAAAAAGATATCTTAGAAGCAATCGATACTTACAAAGATGTATGTGACTTTGCAGAAATCATACCGGTATCAGCTCTGAAAGGCAAGAATACAGATGATGTCATAGACAGCATTTATAAATATTTAGATGAAGGGCCAATGTATTTTGATGAAGACACGATCACAGACCAGCCAGAGAGACAGATCTGTGCAGAGCTGATCCGTGAGAAAGCACTTCGCTTGTTAAGCCAGGAGATTCCGCATGGAATCGCTGTTGTGATCGATGCGATGAAGGTCAGACGTCATGGACATATCGTAGATATCGATGCAACGATCGTATGTGAGAGAGATTCCCACAAAGGAATCATCATCGGAAAACAGGGATCTATGCTTAAGAAGATCGGGACACAGGCAAGAATCGAGATGGAAAACCTTCTTGATATGAAAGTAAATCTTCAGTTGTGGGTCAAAGTGAAAAAAGACTGGAGAGACAGTGACATGCTGCTTAAGAACTATGGATACGATAAGAAAGAAGTATAAAAATGTCACAGGAGATCAAAGTGACAGGTATGGTCTTACAGGCTGGCAATATCGGGGAGTACGATAAACGGATCGTACTCCTTACAAAAGAACGCGGAAGAATTTCTGCATTTGCCAGAGGAGCAAAAAAAGCAACCAGCCAGTATGCTGCTGCCTGTCAGCCATTTACATTTGGAGAGTTTTCTTTATATGAAGGAAAGAATTCTTTTAATCTGATGTGGGCAGGAGTCGATAATTATTTTGATACATTAAAGAAAGATTTAGATCTCATTTATTATGCCAGTTATTTTTGTGAGCTTGCATCATATCTTACAAGAGAAAATAATGATGAACTGGAAATCCTAAAATTACTATATCAGACTTTGCGGGCGTTGGAGAAAAAGACGATCAATATCGAACTGATCCGCTGCATTTATGAGATTAAGATTCTCGCATTTTATGGAATAGGAATTGAAGCATCCAGATGTGTAAAATGCGGAAAAACCGAAAATCTGATCTGGTTTGATGCAAAAGAATGTGGCGTTGTATGCAAAGATTGTGAGCATGGCAAAGTAAAAGTAAGCCCTTCAACCCTGTATACCCTTCAGTACATCATGTATAGTTCAATTCAAAAGCTTTATACATTTAAGGTAAGTGATGATGTATTATGGGAATTAAAAAAGATCATAAGAGAATATATGAGATATCATATTGATCATGAATTTAAATCACTCGTTTTTTTGTAATCTGTTTGATACAAAACAAAAAATAAAAAACTTCAGGACTTGTTTTATAAAAACAAGTCCTGAAGTTTTTTTCGTTACTGAGATATGTATCTATTTGTTATTTTGATAAAATGCGAAGAACTTTTACAAATTTTTCTTTATCATCTGTAGAGAATTTTTCTAACAGACGAAGAATTTCTTTGTTCAGTACGTTATCTTTCTCACCATTTTCATCGGATTCTGGACGAAGAAGATAGTCAATAGATACATTTAATAGTTTTGCGTAGTAAGATAATACACGAAGGTTCATCTTTACGCGGTCATTCTCAATGTTGCTGATAAATGCAACTGTTACATCAAGTGCATCAGCAATCTGTTCCTGAGTGTACCCTGCCTGCTTGCGCAGAGTTTTCATTCTTTTACCAACATTGGTGTAGTCAATT
>OLSO01002475.1_pt1 | contig 11213 bp, 7 predicted proteins | sample 1672441 | NCBI WGS metagenome assembly OLSO01 (sample SAMEA3136686, study PRJEB25190) | human gut metagenome | biome: human gut; feature: human-associated habitat; material: faeces | place: Austria | collected 2013 | reverse complement strand
TGCTTGATGAGATCGATAAAGTGAGCAGTGATTATAAGGGCGACACGTCGTCGGCACTGCTGGAGGTGCTGGATTCGGAGCAGAACAGCCGCTTCCGGGATCATTATGTGGAGCTGCCAATCGACTTATCTCATGTGATGTTTGTCGCAACAGCGAATGACCTGCATGCCATTCCGCGTCCGCTGCTGGATCGGATGGGGATCATCGAGATCACGAGCTATACGTCAAATGAAAAATACCATATCGCAAGGGAGCATCTGATTCCGAAGCAGCTGGAGCGCAACGGACTGACGAAGTCGCAGCTTACGATCACAAAACCGGCCCTGATGGCGATCATCGAAGCTTATACGCGTGAAGCCGGGGTGCGTCAGCTGGAACGCCGGATCGGCGAGAGCTGCCGGAAGGCAGCCAGACAGATTTTGGAGGAGAAGGCAGAGGCTGTAAAGGTATCTGAGAAAAACCTGGAGAAATATCTTGGCAAGAAGATTTTTTCGGTCAACCGCAGGAATAAAAAGAGTGACATCGGCATCGTGCGTGGCCTTGCATGGACGAGCGTGGGCGGCGATACGCTACAGATCGAAGTAAATACGATGCCTGGAAAGGGTGAATTTTTACTGACCGGGCAGCTTGGAGATGTGATGAAAGAGTCGGCGCGTACCGCGATCAGCTATGTGCGGTCGCTGAGCGGACGTTATCATATTGATGCCGAGTTTTTTGCGAAGAATGATATCCACATCCATATCCCGGAAGGTGCAGTGCCGAAGGATGGCCCTTCAGCCGGCATCACAATGGCGACAGCGATCTTATCGGCTGTCACGGAGATTCCGGTGCGCGCGGACGTGGCGATGACCGGTGAGATCACCCTGCGCGGTCGGGTGCTGCCGATCGGAGGATTGAAGGAGAAGCTGCTCGCTGCGAATCGCGCCGGTATGCACACCGTGATTGTTCCGGCTGAGAACAGGCTGGATGTCGGGGAGATTTCCGAGGAGATCAAACAGGGCATGGAGATTGTGTATGCGGAGTCGATGCGGGATGTACTGAAGGTGGCACTGGAGCGTGCGTGAGAAAGGAGCAGATATGGTAATCAAACAGGCGGAATTGGAAGCAGTGTGCGGAATCACAAGTAAGCTTCCGGAAAATGCATACCCGGAGGTTGCATTTGCAGGAAAATCGAATGTCGGGAAGTCGTCTCTGATCAACAGCCTTGTGAACCGCAAGGCGCTGGCGCGTACGAGCTCTCAGCCGGGAAAGACACAGACGATCAATTTTTACCGGATCAATCAGGCAGAGTATCTGGTCGATCTGCCGGGGTACGGCTATGCGAAGGTACCACAGAGCGAAAAGGAGAAGTGGGGAAAGCTGATCGAGCGCTATCTGCACGGATCAAAGCAGCTGAAGGCTGTCTTTTTGCTGATTGATATCCGGCATGAGCCGGGAAAAAATGATGCGATCATGTACGATTGGATCTGTCAGAACGGCTTTGCGCCGATCATCATCGCGACGAAGCTCGACAAGATCAAGCGCAGCCAGGTTCAGAAGCAGATCAAACTGATCAGAGAAGGGCTCGCGGTAAAGCCGGGGACAACGATCATCCCGTTTTCGGCGCAGACAAAGCAGGGGGTCGAGGAAGTGTGGGCGGTAATTGAAGCGCTCTGGAATGGAGAGCTATAGCACGTACCGATACATACAAATGAAATGGCAGATGCTTCCGGCCATGACAAAGAGATGGAAAATCTCGTGAGAGCCGAAATTGCGGTGGCGGGCGTTAAAAAACGGGAGCCGCAGTGCATAGATGATGCCGCCTACGGTGTAGAAGAGTCCGCCGGCCAGCAGCCAGGAAAAGGCCGCGTGGCTCAGGGTGTGAATGAGCTGACCAAATACGGAGAGGCAGGCCCATCCCATCGCGACATATATAATAGAAGAAATATATTTCGGACAGGTCACCCAGCAGAGCTTGAAGAGCATACCGGCTGCTGCGATACCCCATACAGCGATGAGAAGCGGATATCCGGCATCCGGTGTGAGCACGAGCAGGCATACCGGCGTGTAGGAGCCTGCAATCAGGACGAAGATCATCATATGATCAAGCTTTTTAAAGAGTTTCAGCTTCGATCCGGTCAGATTCACAGAATGATAGAGCGTGCTCGCAGCATAGAGCAGGATCATGCTCGTCATAAAGACGGCCATCGCTGCAACAGCCGTACGGGTGGAAAAAAGTGCTGCTTTAACAAGCATCGGAATGGCTGCAAAGGCAGCGAGCAGCAGGCCGATCAGATGTGTGATGGCACTGCCGGGTTCACGGATTGTAATAGTCATGAAAATCCCTCCTTATAAACGTCCAAAGCGGATTACCGAAGTGTTGCTTACATAACATGATGTAGTTTTTAAAGCTACGTTCTATATTGACGAATACTACCACAAACAGTCTGGAATGTCAATGATTGCAGGGCGATTTTTTCATATTCTTTTGACCAGAATCAGGCAGGTCTCCTGCTTTCGTTGCGCAAAGCGATTGCCTTGTCTAAATGACGAACGGTCATACAAAAAATGTCGATTTTTTGGCATTTGTACCGAAAAGCTTTTTCGGATAGCAATTTGTTTGACAAGCGCCGGGAAAGTTGTTAGACTTTAAATAAGTAGTGTTATCCGATATAGGTCTGTGAAGATGGTTCAGACGTTTCTACCGCACGCCGTTCAGTTGCGACTATTGGGTGGATAGAGTTTGTTTATCTGCAGATGTATTGGATTGTACATCTGCTTTTTTTGCTCAAAAATGCAAAGGAAGCGTTTGCCACCAGAAATTCCGGATCTGACACCACAATAATTCAATCGAAGGAGAAAAGGAAATGAAAAAGTGTGTAAAACTGATCGCGGCAGCATCTGTGATCGCAACTCTCGGAGCATGTACCGGCGTTGCAGTCAATGCGGAGGAGACAACGGTAAAGGCCGGGTTTATTTTCCTGCATGACGAGAATTCCACGTATGACCTGAACTTCATCAATGCAGCAAAGGCAGCCTGCGAAAAAATGGGCATCGAGTATGTAGCTAAGACCGGAATCCCGGAGGGCCAGGAAGCATATGAGGCAGCGTGTGAGCTCGCAGACGCAGGCTGCAACTTCGTATTTGCAGACAGCTTCGGACATGAGGACTACATCATTGAGGCAGCAAGAGAATTCCCGGATGTTCAGTTCTGCCATGCGACCGGAACAAAGGCACACACAGAGGAGCTGGATAATTTCCATAATGCATTTGCTTCGATTTATGAGGGACGTTACCTCGCTGGTATTGCAGCTGGCATGAAGTTAAATGAGATGATCGACGCAGGAACGATCACTGCAGATCAGGCGAAGATGGGCTATGTAGGTGCATATACCTATGCAGAGGTTATTTCCGGATATACTTCTTACTTCCTTGGCGCACGTTCGGTATGCCCGACTGCCACGATGGAAGTTACCTTCACAGGTTCCTGGTATGATGAGACCGCTGAGAAGGAAGGCGCGAACAAGCTGATCGAGGATGGCTGTGTACTGATCAGCCAGCATGCAGACTCCATGGGTGCACCGACCGCGTGTGAGACCGCAGGTGTTCCGGACGTATCCTACAACGGAAGCACAGAGAGCGCATGCCCGGAGACCTTCCTTGTTTCTTCCAGAATCAACTGGGAGCCGTATTTTGAGTATGCAATGGGCTGTGTGGCAAGCGGTGAAGCGATCGATACCGACTGGACCGGCAATCTGGAGACCGGATCAGTAGAGCTGACCAGCCTTGGAAAGACCGCTGCAGATGGTACTCAGGAAGCAATCGATGCGGCAAAGGCAAAGCTGGAGTCCGGTGAGCTTCATGTATTTGATACCGCTACCTTTACAGTAGACGGAAAAGCGCTTGAGAGCTACATGGCAGACGTAGACACAGATGCAGATTATGAGGGAGACCATGAGGCAGTATCGGACGGATACTTCCATGAGTCAGCAGAAGGTTTCCGTTCCGCACCGTACTTTGATGTCAAGATCGATGGCATCGACCTGCTGGATACCGCGTTCTAACCGAATCAAGCAAGTTATGAAACAAAGCTTCTGCCGGGCATAGAAGCGCCTGACAGAACAGAAAAGGACAGTACAGAAACCGGGTGGTGCTACATCGCCCGGTTTCGTTGGTTGCAAGGGAAAAGAAAGGAGGATATCCATTTGGAGAGTAAGACAGCAGCAGTATCCTTAAGAAATATTACAAAGAGCTTCGGATCAGTCGTGGCAAATGATAAGGTGAATCTGGATATTTACCGTGGGGAGATTCTGGCGCTGCTCGGAGAAAACGGAAGCGGTAAGACGACGCTGATGAATATGTTGTCCGGTATTTATTTTCCGGATGAAGGCCAGATTTTTATCAATGGGAAGGAGACGGTGATCCGGTCGCCAAAGGATGCTTATGCGTGCGGAATCGGCATGGTGCATCAGCATTTCAAGCTGATTGATGTATTGAGCGCGGCGGAGAATGTGGCGCTTGGCATGAAGGGACACCTGAATCTGAAAAAGACATCCGAAAAGATCCGCAGCATCTGTGATAAGTACGGCTTTGATGTGGATCCGGATCAGAAGGTTTACAATATGTCCGTGTCACAGAAACAGACCGTCGAGATCATCAAGGTGCTGTACCGGGGAGCCGACATCCTGATTCTGGACGAGCCGACTGCGGTACTGACGCCACAGGAGACGGAGAAGCTGTTCGCAGTTCTGAGAAATATGCGAAACGACGGCAAGGCGATCATTATCATTACCCATAAAATGCATGAGGTTGAGAGCCTGTCTGACCGCGTGGCCGTGCTGCGCCGCGGCTGCTTTGTCGGCGATATGGCGACAAAGGAGACAAATGCACAGGAGATGACGGACATGATGGTCGGCCATAAGGTGACGTTAAATATCGCACGCCCGGAGCCGGTGAATCCGAAGCCGCGTCTGAAGGTCGAGGGACTGTCGGTAAAAGACGAGGACGGTATTTACAGGCTGAAAAATGTGTCCTTCGAGGCGCGCAGCGGAGAGATCCTCGGAATCGCCGGTATTTCCGGCTGCGGACAGAAGGAGCTTCTGGAATCGATTGCCGGACTCCAGGTGACTGAGAGCGGAAGCATCACTTATATCAACGAGGATGGGAGCAGTGAGGAGCTGATCGGAAAGGATCCGCGGAAGATCATGGATATGGGTGTGGCTCTTTCCTTCGTCCCGGAGGACCGGCTCGGCATGGGACTCGTCGGGGATATGGATCTGACTGATAATATGATGCTGCGTTCCTTCCGAAATGGCCGGTCGATGTTTACAGACCGGAAGGCGCCGAAGAATCTGGCGCAGACGGTTGTAAACGATCTGGAGGTCGTGACGCCCGGGTTATCCACACCGGTTCGCCGCCTGTCGGGCGGAAATGTGCAGAAGGTGCTTGTAGGACGTGAGATTTCTTCCTGTCCGACGGTGCTGATGACGGCCTATGCGGTGCGCGGACTTGATATCAATTCTTCTTATACCATTTACAATCTGATCAACGAGCAGAAGGAGAAGGGATCTGCGGTTATCTTTGTCGGAGAGGATCTGGATGTGCTGCTGGAGCTGGCTGATCGTATTCTCGTACTGTGCGGCGGCGAGGTCAGCGGAATTGTGGACGGAAGAACGACCGATAAAAATACGGTCGGAAGCATGATGACTCAGATTGGAGGTACAGGGCATGAATAAAGCGAAGGATCCTCTTTTTAATATTGTAAAACGGGATGCGCTGCCATGGTACAAGTCGCTCGGTATCCGCCTGATCGCGATTCTGGCAGCATTGATCGTCTGTGCGATTGTGACGACGATCCTGACCGGTATCAATCCGATTCAGGTGTATGTCTCCATCTTTTTAGGGGCGTTCGGAACGGCCAGAAAGACATGGATTACATTTCAGAATGTGGCAATTTTGCTGTTGATTTCGCTGGCATTGACACCGGCATTCCGGATGCGTTTCTGGAACATCGGGGGCGAGGGACAGGTGCTGGTCGGCGGTCTGACGGCGGCAGCCTGCATGATCACACTGGCAGATAAGGTGCCAAACGTAGTCGTAGTACTGCTGATGGTCGTATGCAGTCTTGGCGCAGGTGCCATCTGGGGAATGATCCCGGCCTTCTTTAAGGCAAAATGGAATACGAATGAGACATTATCAACGTTGATGATGAATTATATTGCGACACAGCTCGTGGCGTTCTATACGATTGTATGGGAGATGCCAAAGGGTTCCGGCAAGATCGGTATCATCAATCAGAAGACAAATATCGGATGGCTGCCGGAGATCGGCGAATCGAAGTATCTGCTGAGCATTGTAGTGGCAGTGCTTGTGACCGTGCTCATGTACATTTATCTGACATACAGCAAGCATGGCTATGAGATTGAGGTCGTCGGCGAGAGTGAGCGGACAGCACGCTACGTCGGCATTAAGGTCGAAAAGGTCATCGTCCGGACGATGCTGCTCTCCGGCGCGATCTGTGGTCTGGTCGGGCTGCTTCTGGTCGGTGGTATTAATCATACGGTTACGACGACGATTGCCAACGGACAGGGCTTTACTGCGGTTATGGTATCATGGATGGCAAAGTTCAATCCGTTTACGATGATCTTTACGAGCTTTCTGATCATTTTTCTGAATCGTGGAGCGAGTGAGATTTCCACGACATTTGGACTGAATCAGTCGTTTGCGGATATTCTGACCGGAATTATTCTGTTCTTTATCATAGGATGTGAGTTCTTTATCGCGTACCAGATTCACTTCCGCAAAAAGCCGGAGAGGAGGATGATCGTAAATGATTAATCTTGTTGCATTTATTCCGCGTGCCGTTGTACAGGGTATTCCGCTTCTGCTCGGAAGCACCGGAGAAATCCTGACAGAAAAAACGGGCAATCTGAACCTCGGTATTCCGGGTGTCATGTATGTGGGCGCGATCAGCGGCGTCATGGGATCCTTTTTCTATGAGCAGTCGGTATCTGATCCTGCGAATATGAATGGCGTGCTGGCGGTTCTGATTCCGCTTCTGTGCTGTCTTGTGGGATCTCTTTGCATGGGACTTCTGTACTGCTTTCTGACTGTCACCTTGCGGGCTAATCAGAACGTGACCGGTCTTGCGATGACGACGTTTGGTGTAGGCTTCGGAAACTTTTTTGGCGGTTCACTGATAAAGCTTTCCGGAAGTGATGTGCCGTCGATCGCATTATCTGCGACGAGCGGATATTTCAGCAAATCGCTCCCGTTTGCAGGGAAGCTCGGCTGGGTCGGAAAAGTATTCTTTTCCTATGGATTTCTGGCCTACGCGGCGATTTTGATCGCGATTATCTGCGCGTATGTATTGAAGCACACGCGCATCGGACTGCATCTGCGTGCGGTCGGTGAGAATCCGGGTACGGCAGATGCGGCGGGTATCAACGTCACGAAGTATAAATACAAGGCTACCTGCATCGGCTGTATGATCGCAGGCCTTGGCGGACTGTACTATGTCATGGATTATGCGTGCGGCGTATGGTCAAATGATGCGTTTGGTGACCGCGGCTGGCTGGCGATCGCACTCGTCATCTTTACGATCTGGCGGCCGTTCGTGAGCATCTTTGCCTCGATCTTTTTCGGCGGGCTTTACATCCTGTATCTGTATCTGCCGACCGGTATGGATCATATGGAATATCAGGAGCTCTATAAAATGATCCCGTACATTGTCACGCTTGTTGTACTCGTGCTCACGAGCATGCGTAATAAGCGGGAGAACCAGCCGCCAAGCTCACTCGGACAGTCGTATTTCCGGGAGGAGCGGTAGACTTAGAAGGAAAGAATGAGCAGACACAGCAGGGTTTTGGAAACAACCAAAGTCCTGCTGTTTTTATGTTACAGGAGCGTCCTGTAATTTGCCCTGCGTCATCTTGTGAAAATGGCAGGAAGCTGATATACTTAAAGATAACTGTGTAAAGACAGAAAACAAGAATGAATAATGATAATAATAAGAAAGGAAGGCGGCTTGCCGCCGGTGTGTGATATGAAACGATCGGAACAGAAGGTAGAAAATACGTGGAAAATGGAAGATATTTATGCTTCCATGGAGGCTTATAATGCCGATGTACAGAAGGTGCAGGCGCTTTTGAAGGAATATGAGGCGCTGCAGGGAACGCTTGGAAAGGATGCGGAGTATTTACTGCGGGCGCTGATGCTTGATGAGCAGATCAGCATGATTTATTCAGAACTGGCAGTCTATGCCAATCAGAGATATCATGAGGATACAGGAAATGCGGTATACCAGAAGCTGACAGGTGAGGTACAGACACTCGGCGTGCAGATGATGCAGAGTATATCCTGGTTTCAGCCGGAGCTGCTTGCATTGCCGGAAGCGCGTCTGACTCAGTATTATACAGAGGAGCCGAAACTGGAGGGATACCGTCGGCAGGTCGAGGAGGTCACAAGGATGCGCGACCATATCCTAGATACAAAGACGGAGGAGCTGCTGGCGAGGATGAGTGAGCTGGCCGATGCACCGGCTAATATTTTTTCGATGTTTAACAATGCGGATATCCGCTTTCCGGACATCGAGGATGCAAATGGCGAGAAGCATACGCTGACGATCGGAAGCTACATTTCCTATATGGAGAGCCGTGACCGCACCTTGCGGGAGAACGCCTTTCATGCCCTGTATTCCGTCTACCGTCAGTACCGCAATACGATTGCGGCGATGTATTATGCAAATGCAAAGCAGGCAGATGTGATGGCAAAGGAGCACCATTATGACAATGCGATGCAGCAGGCGCTGGATGCGAGTGCGATACCGGTATCCGTTTACGAAAACCTGATTGGGACGATCAACCGCAGGCTTCCGGTGATGTACCGTTATGTGGAGCTTCGCAAAAAGCTGCTCGGAGTCGAGACGCTTCATATGTATGACAATTATGTGCCGATGGTGGACTGCCCGGATCAGAAGTATTCCTTTGAGGAGGCAAAGGAGATCGTACTGCGTGGCCTGGCACCACTTGGAGCAGACTATCAGGAGCTTTTGCAGAAGGGGTTTGACAGCCGCTGGATCGATATATATGAAAATGAGGGCAAGCGTACTGGGGCTTATTCATGGGGAACGTATCAGTCACATCCGTATGTGTTGCTGAATTATCATGGTACATTGGCAGATGTTTTTACGCTGGCACATGAGATGGGACATTCTATCCACTCATGGTATTCAAACCACACACAGCCATACCGCTATTCCGGATACCGGATTTTCGTCGCAGAGGTGGCTTCCACCTGTAATGAGGCGCTGTTGATTCATGATCTTCTGGACCGGACGGAGGATGAGACAGAGCGTCGTTATCTGATCAACTATTTCCTGGATCAGTTTAAGTCTACGATGTTCCGTCAGACAATGTTTGCAGAATTTGAGCGCGACACGCATGCAGCGGTACAGTGCGGCGAGACACTGACCTCCGAGGCACTCTGCAGTGCGTACTATGAGCTGAATCGCAGATACTTTGGCGAGGCTATGGAGGTAGATGAAGATATCGCCTTTGAGTGGCAGCGTATTCCGCATTTTTACACGCCATTTTACGTATATCAGTATGCGACCGGATTCGCAGCAGCGATCGCGATCAGCAGCAAGATCCTCTCAGGCGAGCCGGGAATCGTCGAGAATTATAAACGGTTTCTGAGTGGCGGAAGCTCTATGGATCCGATTGATCTGCTGAAGCTCTGTGGCGTCGATATGTCTTCGCCGGAGCCTGTGGAACGTGCCCTGGATGTCTTTGAGAAATATCTGGAAAAACTTGCAAAAGCTTGAAAAATTTGATTGACTTTTGAAAAAAAAACTGTATAAAATATAGCTTGAATCCGGCGTATGAGAGCATCAAAAGCGGAGCTCCTGCGCCGGGTTTTTCTTCCTGTGAGCAAGTCGTAAAACGGAGGCCCTGTCAGCAGAGATGCAGGGATGGATTGTGAATATCCGCTTGACGGTTGAACAGAACTTTACACCAGGTGATGGAACAAATGACGAGGAGGATTTATGGCAAAACAATATGTGAAAGATATGACAACCGGGAATGAGCTGCCGCTGCTTTTGCGCTTTTCCCTTCCGATGCTGGTCGGAAATATTTTTCAGCAGTTTTACAACATGGTCGACTCGATCGTAGTCGGGAATTACGTCGGGACAAATGCTCTGGCGGCAGTCGGTATGACATCGTCGCTGAATTTTCTGTACTTTGCGCTCTGCAATGGATTTGCGACCGGGGCAGGAGTACTGATGTCCCAGTATTTTGGCATGAAAAATGAAAAACGGGTCAAGGATGCGCTCGGCAATTCTGTATATCTGCTGCTTGGCATGGGCATTCTGGTCAGTTTCGTTTCCGTGCTGTTTTCCAGAAATATTCTCGAGCTTTTGAATACGCCGCAGGAGATTTTTGACGATGCGCTGCTCTATACGAGGATCGTCTGCGGCGGTATCATATCAGTTGTAATGTACAATGGGATTGCGGCGATGCTGCAGTCGCTTGGCGACTCGACGACACCACTGATTTTTCTGGTGGTTGCCAGTGTACTGAATGTGATTGGCGATCTGCTGCTAGTTGTCGTGTTCCATATGGGAGTGGCCGGCGTTGCGATTGCGACGATCATCGCGCAGCTGCTCTCGGCTTTGGGGTGTATCGTGTATGCGGTAAAGAAAAATCCGTATTTCCGGCTGACAAAAGAGAACTTCCGGCCGGATCCGGCACTTATGAAAAAATGTCTGCGCCTCGGCATTCCGTTCGGTGCGCAGGGCAGTCTGATTGCATTTTCCTGTGTGGCACTGCAGAGCATCATCAATCGCTTTGGCTCGGATGTCATCGCTGCATTTACAGCGACCTCCCGGATTGAGCAGCTCGTGCAGCAGCCGTACAATTCTCTGGCGACGGCGCTTGCCACCTTTGCGGCACAGAATATTGGAGCAGGCAACCCGGAACGTGTCCGCAGAGGTTTTCGAAAATCAACGTTTCTGGTCATCGTGTTCAGCGTGATTATGTGCGGGATCATGTTCCTTTCCGGGGAAGCGTTTGTCCGCCTTTTTGTCAAAGATGCGAATGTCATCGCGATTGGCGGCCGTGCGATCCGGATCACGAGTCTGTTTTACATTCCGCTTGGGATGATTTATATTACGCGCAGCCTTTTAAATGGGGCAGGCGATTCAGCCTTTGCCTTTGTCAGCGGACTGGCGGAGG
>OLSO01002474.1_pt1 | contig 11213 bp, 8 predicted proteins | sample 1672441 | NCBI WGS metagenome assembly OLSO01 (sample SAMEA3136686, study PRJEB25190) | human gut metagenome | biome: human gut; feature: human-associated habitat; material: faeces | place: Austria | collected 2013 | reverse complement strand
CATAGACTATTGCTTTATCAGTGTTGGTGTTGTAATAGTTTCTTGATGGGTGCTGTAAGGCAAAAAGAAATGTGTCTGTAAATGTGGTTATATCTATTCCCTTGCTCCACACTCCATTTAACACATATGAAACATAAGCACTGGCTATGGCTCCAATCGTTATTCCAAAGTAAGTAATTTTACTAGTCTTCATAGGCAATTACCTCCTTATCCTAACCTCGGGACTTGAAGTCCCGAGGTTGGACTTTGACTTATTAATTTGTACTGACTTAGATTTATTTTTTCTTCTTTTATTGATTTGCTGTTGTCTCATTGCCCGGTACTTAACTTCATCTGACACTGTATCATAATGGGTATTCTTAAGTTGTAATCCTTTAACTTTTTCTACAACATTGTCATCCTTATCAAGGATTTTGTATTCTTCATCTTTTTTGAAAAATACATAAAACGTCTTACCATCGTTGATTGGAATTGCATCATCTTTATCAATCCATACATATCTGGCACCGGCACCATATGTATTTGGAATTCTCATCTTTAATTGTGTAAGATTTTCCTCTATGTATAACTTCTTTGCTACTGTCACATCTACCAAACAATCATCCTTTAATTTTGCGTTGTAATCTAAGTTCCTTGATATGCTATTTATTTGACTTTTCTTTTCTTCACTGGGTGTAATGCTTTTATCACTTCTTAACACATTATTCTGTTGAAGATAATCTGTTATTTTTTCAAAGTCTCCATCTTTACCATTTTTAACATAATCAACCAAATCCTCTATGCTGCCACTTCCCAATTTTTCTATTAGTGCATTTATTCTTGGTGTTGCTTCTGTATGGAACAATATCTCCATCATCCCATCGTCTTTGTTAATGTCCGGAAGTTTTGAATAAAGCAGTCCATACTTTTTTGCAACCTTTGAGAATTTCTTATAATCAGTTTCTTTTATTTTAAGAACCTGTAAGTTTCCATCCTTACTTATCATTTTCTTAAGTGATGTCCTGCCTTGAAGTTTTTCTCTTGTAAGAAGGGCATACAGAAAAATGGTAAGGTTCTTTACTTGTTTTGCTGTGGCCCCAGTCACATTCATTCCAAATCTCAATCCGTCAAACTCTAATCTTATAATCTGTATTGCTTGTGAAATTTCATCTGCCATTTAACTACCTCCCTTGTTGAGCATAATTGCAATTTCAATAATGGTTGCCATTGCTTTTTCATCTTTCTTACAATTTATTAATGAATCTATCTGTTTTTCTGACAATCCACTTTTTATTGCATTCTTTATCTGTTTCATTTGTCCTATGGTTAAATCTCCATTCGATAATCTTTCCACAAGATTGTTGTTATACTTCTTGGATAAAAATAATCTTTTGATTAATTCCAAAGGTGCACGCTTTGGAACATGCTTCTCAATCTCTATTTTTCCATCTGCCTTTGAAGCAACGGCATCTGTTATATTCTTAGAACCAGTGTTTCTAACTCTTATAACTTCGAATTCACTATCAAAATCTTTTCCATCCGCCATTTAATCATCTCCTTTTCACCTCTTTTTATCTATGTCACGTTCCTTATTTTCTACATACTCTCTTTGTAATTTCTTTTCTTTAATTTCTTTCAATATTGTAACCTGTACTGATTTCTAATCTCAATTTTTTTATTTGAGATTTATTCTCATTCATTAACTTTTCGTAATGTTCCTTAAGTTTCTTCGCTTCTTTGAAAGATATGTTGCTTTCCTTTAATACTTGTTTTGCTGCTTCGACAACCTTAGCTGATTCCCTAAATGTTTCATCTCCTGTTTTGTAAAACATATAGGCATTCTTTTCATTCTCTATAACATTTACTGCATTAAATACTTCGAAATGTTTTTCCATTTCTTCAGTTATGACATCTTTCGCCTTATTAAGGACACCTATCTTGTTTCTTATTTCTGATTGCACCTTTGGTATTTCTTCTGCTTTATTAATGTCATAATGAGATAGATACAAATATTGTCTTTGTAAGTATTCAAATCTCTTTACATCTCTTTTATATTTCCATGCCTGAGAGTAAGGTCTTTTCTTAATTTTTCCTAATTGATACATCATTCTAAAATACTCTTTTTGTAGACCTGTCAGTTTGCGTTTCCTGATTCTGCCGGACTTAAAACTATTGATACGTGGAGCCCCGATAATCTCTGAACGTCTATATGACTTAAGGTCTTCCTTTGTAATACGAACTTTTATTTCTTCTTCACTATATCCCTCTCCTAGTGTTTTCAGTCTTCTGAATTTTTTCATTTCAGGGGGCTTTATGGCTAAATACTTTCCGTACTTTATCTGATATCCTTGATTTTCCAGTCCTGCTATGAATGACTCAAAATCATAAGCTCTTATAATATTTGCATCAATGTCCTTCTTTATTTGATCATTCCATACAAAAGGTCCATCTTTTAGCTGATCCCATTCCTTGTTGTTTTTTATTTCTTCTTTGTCTTTTCGCACTTCCAGTTTATTTAGCCCATATTTTTCACAAATTCTATCTACTCTGGATTGAATGTCTCTTTCCCAATCGCCCTTTTTGTAGTGATATTTATATCCGTCTGTGAATCTGACACTATTCCAGATAATATGACCATGAATATGACTTGTATTGTTATGCACTGCATACACTGCTTCATAATCACTTTCCAGATACTCGTTTACAAATTCCTGAATAACCTTCATGGCTGTATTTTCCTGAAGGGTTTCATCGGAAATTCCCAGAAGTGCTCTTGCATGGCCTGCAGAAATCATATCTGCAATCACCATTTCCTGCACTTTTGAAGTAAGCTTCAGAAGACGCATGGAATTGGTTACCGCTGTTCTGCTCTTGGCAACTCTGTCTGCGATTTCATCCTGTTTCAGGTGAAACTCTTCCATCAGACGTTTGTAGGCCATTGCTTCCTCTATAGGGTTCAGATCTTCCCGCTGAATATTCTCAATCAGAGAAATTTCCACAATCTCCTGATCTGTAAACTCCTTTACCACAACCGGAACTTCCTTAAGACCAGCCATCTTGGCTGCTCTCCAGCGACGCTCTCCTGCTATGATCTCAAAATAATCCTTCTTATCTGATACCAGCAGCGGCTGAAGAACGCCATACTGTTTGATAGACTCAGAAAGTTCCATCAGTGCGTCCTCATCAAAATGCCTTCTCGGCTGATTCAGATTCGGTTCCACACTGGAAATTTTTACAAGACGTTCTGCCGCAGGTTTTTCCTGTGCTTCCGTTTTTTCTTTCTTTCCCGTAGATCTTGTCCTTTTTACAGTTTCCTTTGACGTTCCACCGGCTTTATTAGGAATCAGTGCATCCAGACCTCTTCCAAGGCCTCCTGTTTTTCTTGCAGCCATTATTCGCCCTCCCTGCTGATAACTTCTTCTGCCAGAAGACGATAGCTTTCTGCTCCTGTAGATCTTGAGTCGTACAGATTGATCGGTTTTCCATAGCTTGGAGCCTCTGCAAGTCGTACATTTCTCGGAATGATCGTTTTGTATATATTCTGATCCAGGTTTTCTTTTACATTCTCTACAACCTGGAGTGACAGATTTGTTCTGGCATCATACATGGTGAAGACCACGCCTTCGATTTTCAGACGTTTATTTAATCTGTCTCTCACCAGTTCGATGGTATGTATCAGCTGTGACAGGCCTTCCAGTGCATAATATTCACACTGAATCGGCACCAGAACAGAAGTTGCCGCCGTCAGGGCATTGATTGTCAGCATGCTCAATGACGGCGGACAATCCATGATTATGTAATCATATTTCCGACGCAGTTTGTCAGTAATCTTTTTCAGGATATATTCCTTATCCTCAAGATCTACCAGCTCAATCTCAGCACCGGAAAGATTCATATTCGATGGTATCAGGTCAACATTATCTACTACGTTTTTTATAATGGTATCTTTGGTCTCTGCTTCTCCAAGCAGCAGCTCGTAAAGGGTATTTTCTACTGCATTCTTGTCTGCGCCAAGTCCACTTGTGGTATTTCCCTGCGGATCTATGTCAATGGCAAGAACCTTTTTCCCTTTTTCAGCAAGGCAGGCCGATAAATTAATCGCCGTTGTTGATTTTCCAACCCCGCCTTTCTGATTGGCAACTGCAATGATTCGTCCCATTTTACCCCTCCTTTTTTGTATTTTTTAAGGGATTTTTACTCATTGGATACCATTATAACACTTTTATTTTTAAACCGCCACATAATGTTTCACGTGAAACAATAGAAAATGGGTTTTGAATTATTTTATTTATTGTGTAGTATACCCAAACTTCAGGGCTCTTAAACTGCTCTTACAATACACGGTTCTTACTCCAGAACCTGTCCTGTTATAAATGCAATTATTTCATATTTTATTATCATCAATTACGCCTCTTTTTTTCGGCGTATATAGCCTGAGCTTTATCGCCATTTAACCGAATCAAGGAAGTCCCCTGCGGGGTTGCGAAAAGCAATAAGCAGTGGGTGGGGACTTGCTTTTATACATTGTGGCACTCAAACGTCACTTATTTTCTTTTCAGGACAGAAGTAAAACCAATTGATATTACGATGAAGAGCGAAATGTTGTGAAAGATTTTTTGGTACCGTTTCAGGAAATATATCGGCGTATTTTGTCATATAGCAAAATGAAACAGCGAATTTTGGCGTATTTTAGAGACGTCTGATTTTTGCTGTTTTTGTCATTTTTATATAATATATAGAAACTATAAAGTATTAAAAATGCTTATTTTATAGTCATTACAAGCACAATATAGTTGAATTTATATCTTGTGAAAAACATTTGTCATCTTCTTATTTCAGACAGCAAAGTTTCATTTTGTGTCATCTTTTTATTCTGGTTATACGCCGCGAAGCGGCGTATTTGTATTTTTTTCAGTCATCCCCAGGACATTTGCCTGCCAGTATCTCTCCATTCATAGCTTATCGGTCTCAAAATCTCCATCTGAAGCTCTTCTGATTTGTCCAAACTGATCTTTCAGGCAGCTCAAAGTACCTTTTCTTCTCTATATATAAGCCTCAAATCCATCATCAAAAGGATTTTTTATCAAAATAGCTATATTCAGGACCTACATGTACCATTACAGCAGCATATTTAAGACGTACAGCCGCATAAAGTATTAAAAAAATCCCCTTTAATTGTGCCATTTCAGAAATAAAAAGGACTTTTTTTGTACCGTCGCCCATTCAGGTCCTTATTCATAAGGTATTTGCAATAAAAGCGGTAGTATTTGTTGCATTTTCGGTGTGTGCAGGTGCACATATTGGTATTAGGGGATTTTTGTGCATTTTTATATATGTACTATAAATCGTACATTAATATTATTATAGTACTATAAATCGTACTTTTATGCTATTTTTAGCGTTAAACCTTTATGTTTTGTCATATCTCTTCTTTTATTTTTCTTTCTCACAGAAAAGTCCGATATATTGGACATATATATTTTCTTTCTACATTTCCTTCCTCACACCCTCATCCATAAAAGCATGCATATTTGCATTTAACTTAATCTTGCCGCTCTATTTCCGGAAATGCTATAATACAACCATTAACAATCTATCTATATTGAAAGGAATATTTCTATCATGAATCCAATTAACCACGATCAGGCAAAGGCCCAATTAGATAAAACGCTTCAGGGAAATGACAAAATCGAAACTGCAATCGCTGCTCTCCAGCAGGACGCTACAGAAGAAATGCTGGCGCACGTTCTCACTGTAATTCGTCGCAGAACGAAAGAGCGTGCTCAGCTGATCATCGCAGTAGAACCACCCAAAGGTGATGGAATAATCAATCTTCAGGCCATAAAAACCAGCGACGGAAAACAATGGTGGGCTACTTTTACCAGCTTTGACGAAGAATTAAAAGGCAGTAACCAGATCATGTCTACTTTTACCGCCGATATTGACAAACTTTTTTATTCCGCACTGGAGGAACCATCTATTGAAGGAGTAATTATTAATCCCTGGAATCGGACAATTATGCTCAATAAAACTTTAATCAATATCATTCTTGGAAATCCTGTATAATCTGTGTAATATTATTTACAGCCATGTATTTACAATGTGTGTTTCACGTGAAACATACATTGTAAAACTCATAAAATTGTTTCTTTTCTATTGTTTTTCACATGTTACTGTTCACGTTTCACCTTTCTTCTCCCAGTCTACAAAAGCATTGTAAAATCCCCCTCAATAGCGTATAATAAAGCAAAGAAATATTCAGACAAAACACATTAGATCAGTGAAGTTTTAGCGCATAAAGCAGTATATTTTCCCTGATCACTTTGTACGAATTTCAGGAGGCTTTTAATGAAGAAAAATGGACACAAACTATTTACACTTGTAGCTTTATTAGGCACAGCCGCAGGAGTCATTCATATTGCCAACCGTTTTATAGATGCTACATCACAGCTTAAAGACATGCTGGAACAGCCACATAGCAAAACCTATGACTGGCGTTTTGGAAAAATCCACTATACTAAACAGGGACATGGGGCTCCGCTTCTTCTTGTTCACGATATGATGCCAGGAGCATCCGGATATGAATGGAGTTCCGTTGAAAAACAGCTTGCGACAGAACATACTGTTTACACGTTAGACCTTCTTGGATGTGGCCGATCAGAAAAGCCGGATATTACTTACACCAATTTTGTATATGCTCAATTACTTTGCGATTTTGCAAAAAATGTTATTCAGCAGGAAACAGACGTTATTGCCAGCGGCTTTTCCGGATCCTTTGCAATTATGGCATATCGTAATAATTCTGATTATTTCCGAAAAATTATGCTTGTCAATCCGCCAAGCCTCAGTTCTCTGAAGCAGGCACCTTGTGAGGATAATAAATTATTCAAACGCCTGATCGAATTCCCTGTTTTCGGAACATTGATCTATCATATTGCATGTTCACGTGAAACTATCAGCAGTCTTTTCATGGAACAATTATTCTATAATCCGTTCCACGTGACAGATATACTGGTCGATACTTATTATGAGTCCGCTCATAAAGGCGGTTCCAATGCCAAATATCTGTACTCCAGCTATATTGGAAAATATCTCAACATCAGTATTAATAATGCTGTAGAATCTTCTGATGCCTGCATTTATATTATTTCCGGCGAAAAAGAAGCTTCCGGTTCTCTTATTGCAGAAGAATATCAGAAGTTGAATTCTTCCATTGAGACTGCTGTAATCCCCGAAACCAGACATCTTCCTCACCTTGAAGATCCGGAGCATTTTCTGGAGCAGGTATCTATTTTCCTGTAAATCCAGAAAATATTTATAAAAAAACATTCATAAGATTTCATAAAAAAATAGAGGTTATATAATTTTATAGCAATTATATAGCCTCTATTTTCTTATTTCATTTTTTTATTTACTGTTTCACGTGAAACATCAAAGATTCTACTATCTCAAAGCCTGTTCTAAATACATATGTGTTGTATTATCAATCAACTTATGTGTCAGTTCTGCCATATGCTGTGTAGATTCCTGATTTTCAGAAGAAAGCCATGTTTTAATCATTCCTACACATCCATTCAGGCAAAAAGCATACGCATACTCAATGTCACGGTTATCCTTCGGCAGACGAATAGACAGGCGATGCAGAACTGTATCTGCAATTAACTTTTCAATCCGACTGACGAACGCCATGTCGCCATTCTTTCCGAGAAGTGCAATACAAATATCCTTATTATTGTCCAGAATCGTAAAAATCTGCTCAATAAACGGATAAGAACTCTCCTTATTATTAATAGGATCCAGAGGATAATCCGCTACCAGATGAGAAACCTCATCCATCAATTCCGCCTCAATAGACTCAAGCATCTGATAGATATCTGTATAATGAAGATAAAACGTCGAACGGTTAATATCCACTTCCTCGACAAGTTCTTTCACGGTAATCTCTTTAATGCTCTTCTTCTGCATAAGGCGAGCCAGTCCTGCACGAAGCTGCGCTTTCGTTTTTCGTACTCTTCTGTCAACTTTTTCCGCCATTTCAAATTTCCCCCAATCATTCCTGTAAAAAATAGCTGTTATTTGTCTATCTTGTAGATTTTATTGTGTTATAGACAAATATTCAATATATGTCTACTAATGTACATTCCGCAAATATTTAATGGTTGTATCTGTGGTATGTGTTTAGTATAATACATCACGTAAAGAAAATCAACACTTTGTTTGATAATGGATTTAAGAACTATTAATAGAGTCAAGAGTGATTAATAGAACTCGATACCATTACTGGAATAAAGTTTGATTAATCAACTGTAGCAATCCAGAAAATCCTTACATCAGGAAGAATTTTTTCAGAATCTGTCTCAATGTAATCATTAATCGGAACGCTGCAAACTATAAATACAAAAAATTTAATAAGAAAGGGATAGGTAAAATGATCAAAAACGAATGGAAAAGCTTACTTCGCAATAAGCTCATGCTTATCGTTGTAATCGCAATCATCGTTATCCCGATCATCTATGCAGGCCTGTTTCTGAAATCCATGTGGGATCCTTATGGAAGCGTGGATAACCTGCCGGTGGCTGTGGTAAACGAAGATAAACCCGTCGAGTACAATGGCAAGACACTAAGTATAGGCAAGGATATGGCGGATGAGCTGAAAGACAACGACTCAATGGCATTCAACATTGTAGACAGTAAGACAGCAGAGGACGGTCTGGCAAACGGAACCTATTACATGGTTATTACCATTCCGGAAGACTTCTCCGCAAATGCTTCTACAGTAATGGATGATAATCCAAAACAGATGGAGCTGAGCTATCAGACCAACCCAGGAACCAACTACATAGCTTCCAAGCTCAGTGAAACCGCGATCCTGAAACTTCGTGACAACATTGCATCACAGGTTACTGAAACCTACACCGAAACCGTTTTTGATTCTATCTCAGAAGCTGGTGACGGAATGCAGGAAGCAGCTGACGGATCCGGAAAAATCGAAGACGGTTTAAGTACAGTTGCCGATGGTAATAAAACCATTACCAAGAACCTGAAGAAACTTTCCACCAGTACTCTTACATTTGTAAGCGGCGCTGACAGCCTTACTGAAGGACTTAAGACATACACCGATGGTGTAGCACAGGTCAACGACGGAGCAAAAAGTCTGGATGATGGTGCAAAACAGCTGAACAGCGGTGTTGCCACTCTTACAGAAAAAGTTCCGGAACTGACAGAAGGCGTTGATACCCTGGATAAAGGTGTTCAGCAGTATACCGCAGGTGTTGACGAACTTAACGAAAATTCCGATGCACTGAAAAGTGGCGCAAGCAGTCTGGAATCCGGTGCAAAAGCACTGAGCGAAGGTATTAATACTCTTTCCAGTGGTACTACACAGTATGTAAGTGGCGCTAACACTCTTGCAGATGGAACAACTGCTTATGTAGAAGGTGCAGAACAGCTGGCAGCTGGTGCAAAACAGCTTTCCGGTCTGGAAAAACTTGGAGATGTTTCCAATGGTATTTCTCAGCTGAATCAGGCTGTTACAAAGGGCAGTGACAAATCTCAGTCACTTGTATCCGGAACCCAGCAGCTGGAAGCCGGATTAAAGAGCCTGAATGATACTGTTTCTTCTTTAAAAGACAGTACTACTGATGAATCTATCAAAACCTTATCTGCTGGTCTTGCTTCTGCAAAACAGGGTATGAACGATGCAGCAGACGGTATGACAGCAGCTGCAACTGGTATGAACAATGCAGCAGATGGTATCAATAACGCAGCCGGATACATCAGCCAGGCAGCAGGTATTACCAGCCAGACAAGTTCCAGTATTTCCAACGAACTGATCCCTGCAGTACAGAATGCAGGAACACAGTTCTCACAGGTTGGACAGCAGATTAATGACCTTCTCACCGGTTACGGACAGACAACTACCGAAAAACTTACAGAAGCAAACACAACAATAAGTACTGCACAGCAGAGCATGAGCAACGCTGCAGCCGCACTTCAGGCCATTCAGGCTTCTGCTTCTGAAGATGGTACAGTTTCTGCTGAAAGTCTCAGTGAAGTTATCGGTGCATTAAACGATGCAGCTGGCGGAATGTCCGGTGTAGATGGTTCTTATATGAACAGCTATTCTGAGCAGGCATCACAGCTGGTATCCGGTGTAGCCAGTCAGCTCTCCTCCACTCAGGAAAGCCTGAATGCTACCGTTTCAAAACTTAACGAAGCAGCAACCGGACTGAATACCATTTCCAGCGGTCTTACTGCTGGTGCATCCAGTCTTTCCAATGGTGCAGCTTCTATGACAGAAGGCGCAGCCAATATGAATGCAGGTGCTGAAAAAATGGCAGCAGGTGCAAGCCAGATTCCGGAAGTTCCTTCCGACCTGATTGCTCAGCTCTCTGCCGGAGTAAATCAGCTTTATATCGGTTCTCAGGCTGTAAACGCAGGAACTCAGAAGGTTTCCGCAGGTCTTCAGACACTGGAAACAAGCACAGCATCTTTCCCACAGGCAGCTGCCGGAATCAAGGCACTGAATGAAGGATTCGATACATTAACTGCTAACGATAAGAAACTTACTTCTGGAGCTAAGAATCTGAAAGCAGCCGGAAAACAGATCACAAGCGCACTTCCACAGGTGAAATCCGGTGCAGGTCAGCTTGCCGATGGTTCTGAAACACTGACAGCAGGAATCAAAACTTACACAGATGGTGTTGCAAAACTGGCAGCAAACAGCTCCGCTCTTACCAGCGGTACCAACCAGCTTTCCAATGGAGCTAAAACACTTTCAAACGGTGCTACTACTCTTGCAAATGGCACCAAAACATTAGCAAGCGGTACTACTACTCTTTATACTGGTACCAAGAAACTTGTAAGCAATAACAGCACTCTGAACAGTGGTGCAAAACAGCTGGCAGATGGTGCTTCTCAGATTCAGAGTGGTTCTTCACAGCTGTATGATGGTTCCAAGAAACTTGGAAATGGCGTGAAAGAGCTGAAAGATGGTTCCGAAACACTGACTACAAGCCTCAGCGATGGAGCTAAAACTGTAAAAGATAATTCAGCAAGTGACGAGACAATCAAGATGTTCGCAACACCAGTTGTGAGCGATGAAACAAAACTTACCGACGTTCCGAATAACGGACACGCAATGGCACCTTATATGATGTCTGTAGGCCTCTGGGTCGGTGCACTGGCATTCTGCCTGATGTATCCTCTGGCTCAGTATAAAGGCAAACTGAAAT
>OLSO01002471.1_pt1 | contig 11229 bp, 7 predicted proteins | sample 1672441 | NCBI WGS metagenome assembly OLSO01 (sample SAMEA3136686, study PRJEB25190) | human gut metagenome | biome: human gut; feature: human-associated habitat; material: faeces | place: Austria | collected 2013 | reverse complement strand
GGGCACAATTCAGTTTCTTCAGCAGTTTATTCTGGCCCAGAATCAGCGATGTCAGCTGGTTGTTTTGGCATTCCACACTTACCAATTGGGTCTTATGTTTCACATCTGCGTCCAGCTCTGTCAACCGATTCGAGGAACAGTAAAGTACTCTCAAAAATTTACTATTTCTGACATCCAGTTGCTCCAGATCATTGTGCGAGCAATCGAGATTCGTCAAATCATTCAGATGCGATACATCCAGTTGTTTCAACTGGTTCTCGGAACAATTCAGATAGTAGATATCCGGGTTCTTGCTCAGGTCCAGCTGGGTCAGTTGATTCTTATTGCATATCAACTTTCTCAGCATTGGATTCTGTCTCAGGTCTAATTTCTGGATAGAATTGTTTCCACAATCCAATTCGGTCAGGTTGGGAAACGCCTCAATGCCTTTTAAGTCACTGACACCCTTGTTATTGATTTCGATTGTCGTGACATTTCTTTGTTGTTCGACCGTGAGGACATTTTTGCCACCTGCTTTGAATTTTTTGATGTAATCTCTAAAGTAAGGGTCAGGGAAATTTTTCTCATTGATGGGCAGACTGGTTTCAAAGATGAATGTAGGTTTTACTCCCTTGCCGCAATCGTATTGGTAGCTCACCTCATCCTTGCCATCTTCCACTGTCAGAATCGTGCCAGAAACAGAGCCGCCGTGCCAGTTGCTTGCCTTTCCCACGTTAAAGCCGTGCAGAGTGTTCAGGTCAAACGTTCCGTTTGTAAGGACTGCGATAGGGTGCCTGTTTCCATCAGCATTTATAGTGCTTCCGACCATATTGGAAAAGTCCACACAAGCCAGCCGGTTTTCCGAACAGCTCAGATGGCTCAAGCTGGTATTCTTCCTCAAGTCCAGCGTTGTCAGCTGATTTCCATCACACGTCAGCGATGCCAGATTCTGATTCCGGCTTACGTCCAGTTCTGTCAATTCATTATGGTGACAATCCAGCAGTGTCAGGTTAGTCTGGTTTTTGACATCCAGCTCTACCAGTTGATTTACAGAGCAATTCAACTGTTTTAGCTGGTAGCAACGGCTAACATCCAGCGCCATCAGTTCGTTGTTGGAACAATCAAATTTGACCAGTTCCTCTTCGCTCCGCATTACGATTCGCCATATTTTGTTATAGGAGCAATCTACCTCCTCAAGTTTCAGCCCATGGAGAATGCCCAGATCCATGTAGGTCAGGTTATTATGGGAGCAATTCAATATTTTCAGTCCGCTTGAAAGAATAGGATAATACTCTTTCAGTTGATTATAGGAACAATCCAGCTCCCTCAGTTTGAAATTTTTGCCAACATTAAGTGTTGTCAAGCCGATACCGTGGCAATCCAGCGTTTCGAGATCTTCAAAGAAACGGATTCCCTCAAGATTTTTGATCTTGTAATCGTCAGGGATCGTCATCTCTGTGATGCTGAGTTCCTGCGCATCGAGCTTGCCATTGTGGTTTGTGTCACATCTTTCTTTGAGAAAGCGCTGAAATTCTGCATCCTTGAATTTCAGTACAAAATCCGGCGAATCAAAAGCAATTCCTGTGCTCGCCGCAAAGGCGCTGAAGGGCTGGAAGGTGAACACCATAGCCAGTGTCAGCAGAGCACTGACCAGGCGCGTTCGTTTTGTGAATCGTTGTTTCATGGGGTGCTCCTTTCTATGGTAAAATTTATTTTTTCAGGGCCCCATTCGGGAGAAGCGTCAGCTTCTGCCGAAAAAAGGGTACCCTTTTTTCAAAAAGCGGTCATTGCCCGGCAGGGGGCAGAATGGTCATTCTGCCGTCCACCGCCGCATCCAGCATCTCGTGCTCCCGGAAATATTCCATCAGGATATCCTGGCAGGAGGTAGCCACGCTGCGGGGCTTCTGGATCTTGCAGATGGTATCGTAGGAGATGTTGAAAAAGCTCTCGATGTTTTTGAAGTGGTAGTTCTGCAGGCCCACGGTGAACAGGGCATCGTCGCCGATCTCCTTACCCACCTCCTTGCCGCAGTAGGTAAAGTAATCAAAGTCGCCCTTGGCGCGGTCGTAGCGCAGCCGCAGGGTGGAGGGCAGCTGGTAGAACTCGGTGTGGCCGGTGTAGGCCTCCTCAGCATGTAGTGGAGCATCTGGCGCAGCTGCTGGCCTGTCACCTTGAACATGAACACGCCGTCGTCGTAGGGGAAGCCCTCGATGAGGTCGCCGTAGGTGACAATGGGGCCCAGCTTTTCGGCCCGGATGCTGCCGGAGCCGATGAGCATGACATCAATGCCAAGGCTGCGGGTGAAGATATCCGCAAACAGGTTGCCCAGCTCGGTCTCCCGGGTGCGCTGGGGGTGGGTCAGCTCCCGGCGGAAGCGCCCTACGATGTGGCTGTACTTTTCGTCCACCTGGCTGGTGAAGCGGTGCAGCACCTGCTCCATGGCAGGGTTGCGGGGGCAGGTCTCGGCGCAGATGGGCACGGTGCGCCATGTGTAGGAATCGATGCAGTTGTTGTCGGTGTCCACAATGATATCAAAGCGCCCGATCTGGTCGGTGCCGGTGCCCGCCTGTGCAATGATCACGCCGTTTTCCTCCACCTCGTGTTCCAGGTAGGTGTGGCTGTGCCCGCCGATGATCAGGTCCACCCCCCAGGCCGGGTCCAGCTGGCGGGCCAGGTGGCGGTCCTCCTCAAAGCCGATGTGGGTCAGCAGCACGGTGAAGTCAATGTCGATGCTGTTGTGGGCGTTGCAGATCTTGCCCACCTCGGCGGCAGCGGCGGCGGTGTCCACAAAGGAGCCCACCAGCGATTCGGATTTGGTCTGGTTGATGACATCCTGCGTGATGATGCCGATGAAGAGGATGTTCATGCCGTCCACCCGCAGGATCTTGTAGGGGGTAAACAGCCGGGCGGGGGTGTTTTTGATGTAGAGGTTGGCGTTGATGATGGGGAACCGGGCACATTTTTCGATGAACAGCAGGTGGGCGATGCCGTAATCCACCTCGTGGTTGCCGATGGTGACGATGTCCGGGGCAAGGGCGTTCATGATTTCGATGGTGGAAAGGCCCTTGTACTCCGAATCGATGACCGAGCCCCGGAACATATCACCTGCAATGGCGTAGATGGTGTTGGGCTCCTCTGCCCTCACCTTTTCGATGTAGCCGGACAGCATGGAAACGCCGCCCACCAGTTTTTCGTCCACCTGCTCTGCCAGAAAATCTCCGTGCAGATCATTGGAGTGGAGGATGGTGATTTTTTTGGTGTGTTTCATGGTGCATTCCTCCCGGTGTGGGTCGGCGGCGGTCAGCCCATGGCCTCCTGCCGCGCAAAGTAAACGGTGCTGACCAGGCTCATGTAGCTTTCCTCGTTCTCCAGATAGAACTTCAGGGCAAGGGTGTCCTCGTCCTCCAGCGTAACGGCGTAGCGGGAGCCGTCCTCCCCGGTAAAGGTGGCGTACCACTCCTGATTGGACTGGAAGGGCACCTCCGGGGTGCCATCGTGGTAGAACAGCTCTGCCTCTTCCACGTTCAGCTCCGGGTAGGGGGTGATGTAGCTGGCGGTCAGGGGCAGCTGGTCGCCCTCGGTCTCGGTATCCGTGGGCAGGAAGCACATGGCATCGGCATCTGCCGGGTCGGTCTCAAAATAGCCCTCGTCGGTGTCGCGGGCGAACTCCAGCCAGTTACCCTCCAGCGACCACGGGTCGGCAACGGAGATCCAGTCGTCCCCTTCCGGGTAGATGGTAAAATCGCACACGCCCTCGGCTTCCACCACATGGCCGTTCTCGCCGGAAAGGAAGGGGCTGAATACCAGCTCTTCGCCGGTGCTGGGGTACAGTTCCACCTCGGTGTTGGGAACGATATCGCTGATGTTGCACAGCAGCAGGATGGGCTGACCGTCCTCACTGTAATAGAGCTGTTTCCCGCGCTGGAGCGGTTTTTCGGCATCGTCTGTCAGGCTCGTCTCGTAGACGAACAGGGTGGCCTGCGCCTCCTGCGGGAAGATGCAGTACAGGTCGCACCCGCCATCCGGTGCCACGACCCAGTGATCCTGCGGGATGTCGTAGACAAAGCCCCACAGCTCCCGCAGGTCGGTCTGGCTATCCAGCACCTGCTGCACATCGGTGGTGACCACCAGCTTGATATTGGTATCCAGTTCCTTGTGCAGGACCCAGTCCACCACGACGGCTACCTTGTCCTGCCGCTCCTTGTTGATATCGAACAGACGGATCTCGTCCACTTCCAGTTCTTCCCGGCGCAGGGCGATGGATTTGACGATACCGGCGGTAAACGTGCTACCGCCGCCAGCAATGGTAATGACCATAGTATAAACACTCCTTTTTGTATTTTTCAGGTTAGCCCGGCGCATTCCGCCGGGGCACGGTAAAACGATTTACTGGTTTTCCAGCTGTGCCTCCACGGCACGCTTGATATCGGCTACCTGCAGACCGTAAACGATCTGGATATCGGTTCCCTTTTTCACGATGCCGCTGTTCGGCAGCTGGTTGATGCTTTCCTCGTTGAGCTTTGCGGGGTCCTTGATGTTTACCCGCAGGCGGGTGAAGCAGTTGTCCACCGACAGGATGTTCTCCTTGCCGCCCAGACCATCAATGACGCACTGCACCTCGGCAGCGTTCTTCACGCTTGCCTTTTTGGCGGGTGCTGCGCTCTTAGCGGTCTCGGTGCTCACCTCTTCCCGGCCGGGGGTGTGGATGTTAAAGGTCTTGATCAGCAGGGTGAACACCACAAAGTACACGGCGATCTGGCACAGCGCCAGCAGGTACAGGATGGGATAGTTGGTCTTATCTGCACCGGCAGAAAGGTTCATCAGCACCGAGCCAAGGAGGTTGGTGGTAAAGCCGGTGACATGGAAGGTGTGCAGCAGCACGATAAACAGACCGGAGATGCAGGCGTGTGCCACCCACAGGATGGGGGCAGAGAAGCAGAACATGAAGTCCAGCGGCTCGGTGATGGAAGCCAGAGAGGCGGTAAACGCCAGCGGCACCAGAACGGCAGCGGTCTTTTTACGGTTCTCCTTGCGGGCACAGAAGATGAAGGCCGCCACGATGCCAAAGTAGCCGAAGGTCTTGGTAAAGCCGGTGTACATCCACACAATGCCGTCCGAGAAGGGCAGACCCATGCTGTACTCCATCATCATTACGATGTAGGAGCCGGTGTAGGTGGCATCGCCCACGGTCAGGCTGTTGCCCAGTGCAGAGAACTGGAAGGGGGTGTAGATGAGGTGGTGCAGGCCGGTGGGGATGAGGAAACGCTCCAAAAAGCCGTACAGGAACAGGCCGAAGTTGCCGGAGGTGGCGATCAGATCGGTCAGTGCGCTGATGACGTTCTGCACCGGCGGCCAGAAGAAGCAGGAACCAAAGCCGAACAGGATGGAAAAGACCACCATGCAGGTAAAGGACCAGCGGTTGCCGGAGTAGATCTGGGTGATGATGCCCTTGAACTGCTTTTCACAGGTGCGGTTGTACACCCAGCCGCAGACCAGACCCAGCAGGATGCCGCCAAACACGCCCATATCCACCGTCTGGATGCCGAACACGGTGGACTGACCGGTGCCGTACAGACCCACCATAGGATCAGCCTCGGCCAGCATGCCCAGCTGGGTCAGCGTGACGTTACCGGCGGTCAGGTACATAAAGTAGCTCATCAGGCCGATGATGGCAGCCTGCTGCTTGTTCTTTTTGGCAAGCGCCGCTGCGATGCCCACGCAGAACATCAGGCTGAGGTTGTTGATGATGACCATGATGCAGTTGTAGATCAGCTGTCCCAGCAGCTTGATGGGGGTCCACTGCAGAACAGGGATCATCGAGCTAAGGCTTGTGCTGGTAAGCAATGCGCCCAGCACAAGGATCAGGCCTGCTGCCGAGATATACGACAGCGGTGAGAGCATGGCTTTGGAGAACTTTTCCAAGCCATTCATGACTTTTTCTTTCATCGTGTAATACTCCTCACTTTTTGACTTGACTGTTTGGGGATGATTTCTATTCCGCAGGGCTTCCGGACGCCCTGTTGAAGCGTTTTATCCTATGGTGTGTCTGAAAAGTCGAAAATTTAGTCTATTTCTACAAGCACAGCCGGATTTTGCGTTAAACAGCCTTGAAATCCACAAAGGATTCCTGCGGCTGTTTGCCTTAAATCCCGCTTGTGCTTGCGAAATATTCGTCATTTTCTTTGTTTTCAGATACACCTTACGATCTTGGTCAGGTGGATGAGCAGATAGACCTGCTCCTGATGATCCAGCTCGTAATCAAATTCCTGACGCAGATAGGCATTGATGCGCTGTAAGCACACCTCGTTGCGGCTGTCGCGCTGCAAAAGCACCGTGTACATGGATTCCAGCCCGGTGTCCTGCCACGGGGTGTGCCGCAGGATGCGCGCCGCCAGAAACTTGAGGTGCACGGTCAGGCGGATGGTCTCGAGGCTCTCTTCCTCAAAGATACAATGATAGGTATCGCAGATGATCTCCTTGACCGCCATGACGAATTTTACGGTATCATAAGCCAGCGCACCGTCCGCCGCACCGGCTACCAGATGCAGGGCAATGTAGCCCGCTTCGTCCTCCGGCAGCTGTACGCCGCAGAACTGCCGGACAAGCTCCAGTGCCCTTTGCCCCACCGCGTACTCCTTCGGGTACAGCATTCGGGTCTCCGAGAGCATGAGGTTGGGCAGAAAGGTGCCCTTTTCCACACGTTCCAGCGCAAAGCTGATGTGATCCACCAGCGAGATGGTGCTTTTGCTGCTGAGCAGGATGCCCTGCTCTTCTGCCGCCAGCGAGATGCGCTCGGCGGCCTGCATCACCTGCGGGGTAACGTTATCCAGCATCTTGAGGAACTTGGTCTGCAATTCGTTCTGCACATAGTACACCTTGGAAACACGGTTTTTGTCGATCACGTCCCCCGGGCGGCGGCCAAACCCAAGCCCGTTGCCCACGAGAATGGCTTCCCTGCCGTCCGGCATGACCACCGACACCGCATTGTTATTGAATACCTTTACAGCCTGCATCGCCGCACTCCTCCGCTTCCATGCCGCAGCTTTTGTGAAAAAGAAAAAGGGCACAAGAACCAAAGGGATGCCATTGCCGCATTCCCTCTGATGCTCATGCCTGATCGAACAGTTACACGCACTGATAAATTCACTTGTCTGCTTTGATTATACGAGCCAGCACAGAAAATGTCAATGCGTTGAACTGTCCGAAATTCAAGCCGTATTTTTGTATATCCTGCACAGGTCTGCTTGAAATTCGTCCTGCGCGGAACGATTGACAATGCCGGGCCCACAACGTATACTTAGGGTGTATCATTCCTGCAGCTCCGGCCCACCGCCGGGGCAAGACCAACGGAGGATCGACTTATGAAATTGAAATATATCCGTCCTTTGGCTCTGGCACTGTGCGCAGTGCTGCTGTGCAGCCTGTTCACGGCATGTTCCGGCACATCTTCCTCCAGCGAGCAGCCTTCCAGCGCTGCGTCCGCTGCATCGGACAGCGCGTCTGCATCGGCATCCACGTCCGACAGCGCCCTGCCGGACTCCACCACCCAGGCCAACACCGGCAGCCTGAACCCCGGCAACTTTGACGAGAACTCGGCGTTCTCCATCACCGGCACCACCGACGCCTTTGCGCCCTGCCTGGGCTGGGGCCCCGGCGTTTCCGGCTGCTCGCTCAAGTCGGTGATCGCGGCTGCCTCGCTGCTGCAGTGGGCCGAGAGCGCACACCTCTCTTCCCGCACGCCAGAGGCCATCCAGGACGCCTTCTACGACTGGTACGACAGCCTGTCCTCCGCCGATCAGGAGAACTTTGCCGAGGCCTGGACCATGATCGAGCCGGACGCACTGAGCCTGCTCAGCGACAAGGAGAGCATGACCGACCTCATCACGGACGCTGGCCTGGACCCGGACACCCTGCCCGGCTGCACCCTGAAGAACTGGCAGGCCCTGCAGAATGTGCTGGACAGCTGCGTGCCCGCTGTGAACGGCGAAGAGTAAACGTTATCCCCCTGCATGGCAAAAGGCGCTGACCGCAAACGGTCAGCGCCTTTGTTGTTTTTTGCGTTTACACCTTTTTCAGCACATACTGCCGGGTGCCCATGCCCACCTTTTCTGCCTGGTCCAGGGTGGCCTTCCACTCGATGTTGGGGTTCGAGTCCTTGAAGTTGTCGTGGTAGCAGTTCCAGCCGGGCTTTGCCAGGTTGCCGCCGAGCTGGCTATTGGGCAGGGGGGCTGCTGCCAGGCAGGCGTCGGCGCAGGCCTGGTCCAGGGCCACCGGGTCAAAGGAGGCAAACATCCCGATATCCGGCAGGATGGGGGCGTCGTTCTCCCTGTGGCAGTCACAGTTGGGGCTGATGTCCTGCACCAGTGCCACATGGAAGCAGGGGCGGTCATGGCAGACCGCAGCGGCGTACTCGGCCATCTTCCGGTCCAGCGCCTCGTTGGCGCATTCGTTGGGGGAATACACGGCGTCAAAGCTGCAGGCACCGATGCAGCGGCCGCAGCCCTTGCACTTGTCGTAGTCGATGACAGCCTTGTTCTGCTGGTTGTAGGTAATGGCGTCGGAGCCGCACTCCTTGGCGCAGCGGTGGCAGCCCCGGCACAGGCTCTCCTGCACTGCAGGCTTGCCGGCGGCGTGCTGCTCCATCTTGCCCGCGCGGGAGCCACAGCCCATGCCGATGTTCTTGAGGGCACCCCCAAAGCCGGTGGACTCGTGGCCCTTAAAGTGGGTCAGGCTGATGAACACATCCGCGTCCATGATGGCGCGGCCGATCTTGGCGGTCTTGCAGTATTCGCCGTTGGGCACCGGCACTTCCACCTCATCCGTGCCGCGCAGACCGTCACCAATGATCACCTGACAGCCGGTGGTCATGGGCCAGAAGCCGTTGAGCTGGGCGCAGGTCAGGTGTTCCAGCGCGTTTTTGCGGCTGCCGGGGTACAGGGTGTTGCAGTCGGTCAAAAAGGGCATACCACCCTGCTCCTTGCACAGGTCTGCCACCACCTTGGCATAGTTGGGGCGCAGAAAAGCCAGATTACCCAGCTCGCCGAAGTGCATCTTGATGGCCACGAACTTGCCGTCCATGTCAATGTCCTTGATGCCGGCGGCAATGCACACCCGACGCAGCTTTTCCAGCAGGCTGGTGCCCACGGGACAGCGGAAATCGGTATAATAAACGTTGGATGCTTCCATGGTGTTTTTCCTCTCATATCCTTCCGGCGGCGTCTGCCGCGCGGGTTCTCTTTTGTTCAGTATAGCACACCCGGCCGAGCGGTGTAAACAGAAAATGGAGCAGTCCCGCTTTTGCTCTGCCCATTTTGGGGTTGACAGCCCTGCCCTGCGGTGTTATCTTATATCGGTTCCAAAAAACGGAACGGATGTCAATATACAGGAGTTATGTCTATGAACGATTTTGATACATTCTGGCACGAAGCTAAAGCCGCCCTGCGGGTGGCGCTGCAATGGTTCTTTCTGGCGGTTCCCATGGGTCTGCTCTGCGGGCTTCTGGGCACCTTGTTCCACCTTGCCGTCGAGCACGCGACAGAACTGCGCGCCGCGCAGCCCTGGCTGCTGTTCCTCTTGCCTGTGGCGGGTCTGCTCATCACTGCCCTTTATAAGGTAACAAAGTGCGATGGCGTGGGCACCAACAACGTTCTCCGCGCCGTGCAGTGCGGCGAACCGGTCAGCATTCTGCTGGTGCCCGCCATCTTTCTGGGTACGGTGCTCACCCACCTGTGCGGCGGCTCTGCGGGCCGCGAGGGCGCTGCGTTGCAGATGGGCGGCAGCATCGGCTGGAACCTTGGCACCCTGCTGCGGCTCAAGGACCACGACCGCCGCACCGCTACCATCAGCGGCATGGCTGCGTTCTTCTCTGCCCTGTTCGGCACCCCGCTGGCGGCGGCCTGCTTTGCTATGATGGTGGAGGATGTTGGCCTGACCTTTACCGCTGCCTTTGTCCCCGCCTTTACCTCTGCCCTCATCGCCTACGGCTGCTCGCTGGCCTTTGGCATCGCGCCCACCCACTTTGCCCTCACTGCACCGGAACTGAATGTCCGCACCGCCCTGCTGGTCATCCTGCTGGGTGTGGCCTGCGCTGCCATTTCCCGCCTGTTCTGCTACACCCTCCACTTCATGGAGCACACCGTGCCAAAGCTCCTCCCGAACCCGTGGGTGCGGGTCTTTGCGGGCGGCGTGCTGGTCATCGGCTTTTCCTATCTCTTCGGCGTGGGGCGGTATAACGGCGCGGGCATGAGCGTTATCACCGCTGCCGTGGAGCAGGGACAGGCACTGCCGTGGGATTTTCTGTGCAAGATCTTCCTCACCGCGCTGACCCTTGCCTGCGGGTTCAAGGGCGGCGAGGTGGTGCCCAGCTTCTTTGTGGGTGCTACCTTCGGCTGCGTGGTCGGCCCGCTGCTGGGTCTGCCCGCCGGGTTTGCGGCGGCGGTGGGGCTGGTGTCCATCTTCTGCGGTGCCACCAACGCCCTGATTCCCTCTATCCTGTTGGCCTTTGAGCTGTTCAGCGGCGCCGGGCTGGAACTCATCGCGCTGGGCTGCGGCATCTGCTATATGCTCTCCGGTCACCATGGCCTGTACAGCAGCCAGACCTTTGTCACCAACAAGCTGCGCTCGGAGTATATGTCCCACAAGTGTCGCGTAAAAGTGAAAAAAAGGAAGCGTAAGCGTTTGCAAACCCTCTCAGTCACGCCTGACGGCGTGCCAGCTCCCCCGAAAGGGGGAGCTTTTTTTGCAACTTCCGGTCAGTACAAATAAACCTCCCCCCTTCGGGGGAGGTGGCATCGCGCAGCGATGACGGAGAGGGTTCAGCCCGCCAAAAAAGAAGCACACCATACAATAAGGGGCTGCTGCACGGCATTCAGTGCAGCAGCCCCTGTTATCATTATAAGATTTTCTCTTATGCCAGCGCGGTGATGGCCGCGACTGCTAGTACGATGAGGCCCAGCACGATGCGGTACACGCCAAAGAACTTGAAGTTGTGCCGCTTGACGTAGTCCATCAGGAAGCGGATGGCCCCCATGCTCACCGCAAAGGCCACCACGCAGCCCACCACCAGCACGGCGATCTCGGTGCCGGTCATGGCCGCGCCCGACAGCGCGAACTTGAGCACCTTGAGCAGAGAAGCACCTGCCATGACCGGGATGGCCAGATAGAAGGTGAACTCTGCGACACAGGCGCGGGACAGGCCCAGCAGCAGGCCGCCCACGATGGTGGCACCGGAGCGGGAGGTGCCGGGGATGA
>OLSO01002470.1_pt1 | contig 11244 bp, 8 predicted proteins | sample 1672441 | NCBI WGS metagenome assembly OLSO01 (sample SAMEA3136686, study PRJEB25190) | human gut metagenome | biome: human gut; feature: human-associated habitat; material: faeces | place: Austria | collected 2013 | reverse complement strand
GGCCGAACAGGGCCGCCTGCTGGTCACCGGCGATCCCGGCGATAGGAATACGGGTACAATGATATAGGTAGAGAAAAAGTTGAAGAAATATATGCAAATGTATTTGGGGCTGAAGATGCACTTGTTAGACCTATAATAGTAAACGGAACACACGCACTTAGCTTATGTGTGCAAGGGCTTGTTAGACCTGGAGATGAGATTTTATCAATAACTGCAACTCCATATGACACGCTACAAGGTGTTATAGGTATAAGAGAAGAAAAAGGTTCATTAAAAGAATACGGAGTTACTTATGATGAAGTAGATTTCTTAGAAAATGGAGATATAGACTTAGAAGGCGTTAAGAAAAAAATAAACGAGAGAACTAAATTAGTAATGATACAAAGATCTAAAGGTTACTCTTGGAGAAAATCTCTTAGTATAGCTGATATAAAAGAAGCAATAGACGTTGTTAAATCTGTAAATAAAGACATAATCGTTATGGTAGACAACTGCTACGGTGAATTCTTAGATACTAAAGAGCCTACAGAAGTTGGAGCAGACGTAATGGCTGGTTCACTAATCAAAAACCCAGGTGGAGGTCTTGCTTTAACTGGTGGATACATAGCTGGTAGGGCTGACTTAATAGAAATGATATCTTATAGATTAACATCACCAGGAATAGGTAAAGAATGTGGTCTTACTTTCGGAACTACAAGAACTGTACTTCAAGGGTTCTTCATGGCTCCATACGTTACATCACAAGCAGTAATGGGAGCTATATTCTGTGCTAGAGCGTTTGAAAAATTAGGATACGACGTACTTCCAAAATACGACGATTTAAGAAGTGACATAATACAAGTTGTAAAACTTAACAATGCTGAAGAAGTTATAAGTTTCTGTCAAGGTGTGCAAGCAGCAGCTCCAGTTGATGCGTTTGTAAAACCAGTTCCATGGGCAATGCCAGGATACGAAGACGAAGTAATAATGGCAGCAGGTGCATTCGTTCAAGGTTCATCAATAGAGCTTAGTGCCGATGCTCCAATAAGACCACCATACAACGTATACTTCCAAGGTGGACTTACATTTGATCACTCAAAAATGGGTACTTTAAAAGCTATACAAGCTATTAAAAAGATGAAAGAAGAAAATAGATAATATAAAAAACACAAAAAACATCCATTTTATTTAGAACTATGTAACTTTAAATAAAAATGGATGTTTTTTCATATTACTTTGATTAGTTTTTAACTAAATATTTTAATAAGTAGACTCTATAAATTTTTTTCTATTTCATATAAAACCCTATCTCTATTTAGGGCATTTATGTATCTTATTTTAGTATTTTTGTCTTTGTTTTCAATCGCCTTATAATACATTGAGTGCGTGTTTGAGACTGTGTTTACAAAGATATATTCTTTGTTTTTTAATAAGGCTGTGTCAAAATTGTCAAAACCGGCATGTAAAAATACCCAGTTATTAAGGACTTCTTTCATAGAGTTTATCCATGATTCGGTCCCGCCTATACAGACTGCATTTAAGCTGTTTAATTTATTTATATCTACTTCATTGTGGTTTCCGACTGGCGGAATATTTACATGTTCAGATAAATTAAACATTAAATTTCTAAGTTCGACTAATTCTTCTTTTATATGAGGTTCATTTTTTACCTCTTCTTCAAGTTGTTTATTTTTATTTTCAAGAAGTCTCAGCTTTTCTTTTAACTTTTCGTTTTCTTTTTCTAACTCAGTTTTAGTCTTTTTATATTTTGCCTCTAAGTCTGATTTTTCTTGAGTTATTTTAGTGATCATTTCATCTTTTTCTTTTAATTCTTCTTTATCTATATCAGCTATATCTTTAAAATATAGGCGTTTTGCATCTTTATATGTTTCTAATATCCTTTTTAATTTTGTAGACGATATTATATATGAATACAATGCGTCGTAGTTAGACTCTTCTACTTTTCCGCCACATTTAACCCAGATATTGATTAATTCCTGAATTTCTTCACTAGTACTGTGTGGCTTATTATTTAGAAGAGGTATGATATTTAAACCTTCTAATTCATATACATAATCTAGTGCATAGGCAATTCTGTGGTAGTCGTTGATTTTTTCTGTGTCTAGCTTTCCATAGCCTTTTTGAAAATCTAACTCACGCAGACACTTGGTCATATTAGGGTATTTGTGACACAAATTAGATTCGACTTGTCTAAGTTGTTTTCGTGTAGATTTATCTATATTAGAATACTTAAATGAATTTTGTATTAGAGGATTCATCCTCAAATTGACCATCTCTTGAAATGCTCTAAAGAAAAAGTCATCTTCATCTATTTCCTTGCCTTCTTTTTGGGCTAGGATTATTGCTGCGGCATAATTGCCGAGAAATTCTTCTTCAGGCATTGAGTCGGGTTTTATAGGCAATTCATTTAATCTGACAATATCTCCACTATTTTTAATAAGTAGATTTGCCTTTTTATAAGTCATTCTAAGTATATAGTAAAATTCTTTTTCTCCCCCAGAAGTAATAATTCCAAGTGCTTTTTTAAAATACATCTCTTCTTCTAATAATCTAGAATTTGCTAGATTGTAATATGAACAGTTTATAGAAAAATTATTGTATTTTTCTTTATTAGAATTGTATACTTTATCTATATATTTATAAGCTTGCTTTGTAGCACAAAGTGAAGTACAGACAAAATAATTAAGCCTACATTCATAGCTGTTTTTAATATTGTCTTCTTTCAAAATACACCTCCATAATATATTTATACTATATAAAAGATACCATATATATAAATCTTAAAAAAGTGTTTTAATTAAAAAAACTTAATAAAGGGAATTTATAAAATTTTCAATAGATATAATTTAATATGGATAATTATAATTTTAATTGTATAATATACTTACAAGAGAAATTATTTTTTGGAGGATTTAAAGCAGCTATGAATATTACTATTTTTTTAGGAGCAGGAGCTTCAGCAGCAGAAAATTTACCTATACAAAACGAAATATTTTCGCAATATTTCAAATATATATTGCCAGAAAATAAAAATAAAAAGATGAATAGGGAATTAGTAAAATTTTTTAAAGACTTGTTTTTTATTGATGTAGAAAATAATGATGCAGAAAATATAAATTTTCCAACATTTGAAGAAGTATTGGGAATACTCGACTTGGCAGAACAAAGGGGAGAGGCATTTAAAAATTATAAATCAGAAAGCTATACTGACGAAAATACGAGTATATCGTATATAAGACAGTCTTTGATAATGCTTACTGCATCAGCTCTTAACAATGCCACAAGAGGAAGTAATAGTTATCACCAACTTCTTCTTGAAAACTTAATAAAAGAAGATTTATTAAAAGACACTACATTTATAAGTGTAAATTACGATATACATATAGATAATACAATAGCAAATTTATATGATGAAAATAAGTTTCCCGTTATGCTAAATTACGGCATTGATTTTTCAAATTTCAAAATAGATACAAACTCATGGCAAAGACCAAAAGATCCAATGGTAAACTTATATAAAATCCATGGCTCTCTAAATTGGCTTTACTGTCCAATATGTAATAGTATCACGATTACGCCATTTGAAGGTGGAGTAATGAGAATAATTGAAAATATAAATCAAGCGAAATGCCTAAATTGTGGAGAGGTAACCGTCCCAATAATTGTACCGCCGACTTATTTTAAAAATATGTCAAACGTATTTTTAAGCACAGTTTGGAACAAATCAGAAATGGCTATTAGAGATAGCGACGTCATTGTATTTTGTGGTTATTCATTTCCAGAGGCGGATATGCACATAAAATATCTATTAAAAAGAGTTCAGACGAGCAGAAAAAAAGACAATCTAAAAGTAATCGTAGTAAATAATCACAGCAAAAAGAGAAGATCCATAAGAGAAAAAGAAAAAAATAGATATAAAAGATTCTTAGGTAAAGATGTAATTTATACGACATATTCATTTGAAGAGTTTGCAGACAATCCCAAAAAAATAATAGATTTGGCAAAATAATTAGATTTAATAAGAAATAATAAACAAATTATTAACAAAGTAATAGATATTAGGGTGAAATAATATGTTTGGATTAGGGGTTATAATAAATAGCGTTACAATAGTTATGGCGAGTTTGGTCGCATTATTATTAAAAAGATTAATAGTAAAACTTGACAAAAATAATAGGGTCGAAAAAATAAGCGATACTATAATGTCTGGGTTGGCACTTTGCATAATATATATGGGAATAAGCGGTGCACTAGAATGTAAGCACGTCCTAATATGTATAGTGTCTATGGTTGTAGGAGGACTTATAGGGGAGCTAATTGATATAGATAAGGGTCTTAATGGACTTGGAGATAAGATAGAAACTAAATTAAATAAAGACAAAAAAGATGATTCGAGCGAGATGGTGTCGATATCACAAGGATTTGTATCTACTAGTTTACTGTTTTGTGTGGGGGCTATGGCAGTAGTCGGTTCATTAAACAGTGGACTGTTTGGAAATAACGACACATTATTTGCAAAATCAGCTTTAGATGGTGTTTCTGCGTTTTTATTCTCACTAACTATGGGGATAGGTGTACTTTTATCGGGGATAGCAGTTTTTATATACGAAGGGATTATAGCAAGTGGGGCATTTTTACTAAAGGGAATATTGTCAACTGCTGTAATAACAGAGATGAATGCTGTTGGGAGCTTGCTTATATTGGCACTTGGTATAAACATGCTATTAAAACAAGATATAAAAGTTGCAAACCTACTTCCAGCAATGTTTGTGCCGATAATATTTGGTCTATTGGGAGTAATATAGAATTTATACTGTAGTAGAAAAATAGGATTTTGTGTAGAATTTAGTCAACAACCATTAAAAGTTTTAGACAAATTTTGTATTTGAAAGGAAAATTAGTTATAAAATCAAATATAGTAATAGTGAGAAAAAATTGTAAACATTTTTACAAGGAGGTTATTGCTATGATCGTGTTTGATATAAACGGAGCAATGGTAAAGTTCGACGAAAAAAGAGATAATTACAATACTATACGAAAAACATTTTTAGAATATGCCCAAGATGCGAGTGAAGAATTTAAAAAGTACTGCAGTGAAAATTTGACTACACTTAGACGACTTAACGATAAATACTTAGTATTTGCCGAAAATTTAATAGACGATGCAGTAAAAAAAGGTGTAGAGATTTTAGTCAGTTACAATGTAATTGTCGTTGATTTTAATATTTTTAAAGAGAAATACTGCGAAAAATATTTCGACTTTAAGCTAATATATAATAATGCTATAAAAGAAAAGAGTTCTTTAAAAGATAAAAGAAATGTGTCTAAATTATTTGATATAAAGCCATTAGTAGATAAATTATCGAGAAGCTTGTATAGAGATTGCTTTAATATACACATGGCTGTCATAGATGCACTTTTAGAATATGGAGTAAAAGATGTGGAATCATATATAGATGGAGAGTCTATAAAACAAGCAAATGCGCTATTTAACAATTATAAAGACGGATTTATAAGCAAACCAGACAGCGCCAAAATAGTCCAAAAGATAATCATGGCAAATCCTTATAGAAAAGAAGTCTATGAGTATTTAGTAAAAGAAGATGGAGATTTTGGAGGAGAAATAGAAAGACTCACAAAATACCTAGGATACGATATAAGACCATATAAAGAATATCTGATGGATATGTATGTACAAGAACTTATTGATAATGACTCCAGAGATTTAGAGCTTTCAAAAGAAAAACTTCAAAAATACGCTAAATATATAGGGTGTGACAATGGAACACTCTATTTAACTAGAATAGATGCGATTTACACATTTGAAAACGTTTAAAAGCTAGCTTAGGCTAGCTTTTTTTTAGCGAAGTGAATTTTAAGCAACGGAATCTTTGATTCGTTGGCGCATGAACGAAGTGAATTTTTAGCAACGGAATCTTTGATTCGCCCGCGCATGAGCGAAGTGAATTTTAAGCAACGGACAAAGTCGCCTGCGCCATGAGCGCAGCGAATTTTGTTATTAAAATAACATAATACAAAACACAGTATTTATTTCCAATTTCCCAAAAAAAACACATTTTCAACTGAATTTATACTATTATATAGTTAGAAAGTTTAATTATAAAATTTATTATTAAAATGTTGTATAAAAATTATAATAATTATAAAAAAATATATTATTTATGATGATTATATTAAACATTTAAAATAAATTTAGACATAATAATTTTCTTTTTTAATTTTATATATTGGTGTAAAAACTAAAATCATATAAAATTAACTTAAAAAGGTTTGATTATTAACCTTATAATAATTTTTGTATAAAGACATACGAAAAGGTGTAGTTTAAATTTTTAAAGGGGGATTTTTATGTGCAATTTTGTTGAACAAAATAGGAAATTATTTGATGAATTAGATAATTTAATAAATTCATTAGAAGCAGCTGATGAGAGTGCATTGATATTTGTGCTTAAAGAGGCTCAAGGGATATTTGGTTATCTTCCAAAAGAAGTTCAACTCCATATAGCTGAAAAATTAGGAGTATCACCTTCTAAGGTATATGGTGTTGTTAGTTTTTATTCTTACTTCTCAACAAATCCAATTGGAGAATACAAGATAAGCGTCTGTCTTGGTACTGTCTGTTTCGTCAAAGGCTCAGATAAAGTAATGGCTGAATTTGAAAAACAATTAGGAATTAAAGCTGGTGAAACTACTGAAGATCTTAAATTTACACTTGAAGGTTTAAGATGTGTAGGTGCTTGTGGGCTTGCACCAGTTGTAGTTGTAAACGGAAAAGTTTACGGACAAGCAACTGTAGATGATGTTTCAAAAATACTAGATAATTATAGAAATTTAGAATTAAGCTGTTAGGGGGTACTTTTGATGAAAAAATTAAATACGATAGCAGAGTTAAAAGATGCTGTAAAAAAATATAAACCAATTCTCGATTTAAGAGAAAACCATACAGATGCTATACCAGATAAAAGAGATATACTAGTCTGTGGAGGTACGGGATGTACCTCTTCAGAGAGTTTACTTATTATAGAAAATCTAAAAGAAGAAATAAAAAAAGCAGGGCTTGAAGACCACGCAATGGTACATTTGACAGGATGTTTTGGATTTTGTGCAATGGGTCCAATCGTTAAAGTATATCCTGACAATGTATTTTACGTTCATGTAAAACCAGATGACGCAAAAGAAATAGTTGAAAGTCATATAGGTAGAAATGAAGTAGTAGAAAGATTATTATTTGAAGAACCTGCACTTGATTATAAAAAAGTTCAAAAACACGAAGATATGCAATTCTATAAAAAACAACTTCGTATTGCATTAAGAAACTGCGGTCATATAAACCCAGAAGACATCTCAGAATATATAGCAAACGACGGTTATTTAGCACTTGCTAAATGTCTAGAAGAAATGACTCCACAACAAGTAATAGACGAAATGAAAAAATCAGGCCTTAGAGGGCGTGGGGGAGCAGGATTCCCAACAGGATTAAAATGGGCAGCAGCTGCCGAAAACAAAAGATTAAACGGACATAAGTATATTGTCTGTAATGCAGACGAGGGCGACCCAGGTGCATTTATGGATAGATCACTTCTTGAAGGCGACCCACACAGCGTACTTGAGGCTATGGCGATTGCCGGATATGCAACAGACTCCGATATTGGATATATATACATAAGAGCAGAGTACCCACTAGCAATAGAGAGATTAAAAATAGCAATAGCCCAAGCAGAAGAGGCAGGCGTTTTGGGTGAGGATATATTGGGAAGTGGATTTAACTTCAAAATAGAATTAAAATACGGTGCTGGTGCATTTGTCTGTGGTGAAGGTACAGCACTTATCAAATCAATAGAAGGTAATCGTGGTGAGCCAATCGTAAATAAATACTTCCCGACTGAACATGGTCTATGGCAAGCTCCAACTACTGTAAACAACGTGGAAACGTTTGGCAACATACCTGCAATAATAAATAAAGGTGCTGAGTGGTTCTCATCATTCGGTACAGAAGATTCAAAAGGAACAAAAGTTTTCGCCTTAGGTGGAAAAGTAAACAACGTAGGTCTTGTTGAAGTACCGATGGGGACTACTTTAAGAGAAATCGTATACGAAATAGGTGGAGGAATACCAGGAGGAAAAGAATTTAAAGCTGTTCAAACTGGTGGTCCATCTGGGGGATGTATATCAGCAAAAGACCTAGACACTCCAATAGATTTCAAATCGCTAGCATCAATAGGCTCTATGATGGGTTCTGGTGGTATGTTAGTTTTAGACGAAACCGACTGTATGGTCGATATATCTAAATTCTTCTTAGAATTTACTGTTGATGAATCATGTGGAAAATGTACTCCATGTCGTATAGGAAATAGAAGATTGCTTGAAATATTAAATAAAATATGTAGAGGTAACGGTACAGAAGAGGACTTAGTTAATTTAAAATCATTAGCTACAATAATAAAAAATACTTCTTTATGTGGTCTTGGTAAATGTGCTCCAAACCCAGTACTTAGTACATTAAATTGTTTCTATGATGAATATTTAGCTCACGTTAAGGATAAAAAATGTCCAGCAGCTAAATGTAGCGCTATGTTAAACTTCGTAATAACTGACGATTGTATCGGATGTGGATTATGTAAGAAAAACTGTCCAGCAGAAGCAATCACTGGTGAAAAGAAACAAAAACACACAATCAATACTACTAAGTGCTTGAAATGCGGGGCTTGTATGGAAAAATGTAGAAAAGGCGCAATAATAAAAGAGTAATTCACAAATATCGCATATACCGAGTTTTTAAAGGAGGAATCTATTAATGAGTTTAATTAATTTAACTATAAATGGAAAAGCTGTTGCTGTTGAAGAGGGGACAAATATTTTAGAGGCGGCAAAAAAAGTAAATGTAAAAATACCTAACTTATGTTATTTACATATAGATGATATAGGATTTGACAATAGCTGTGCATCATGTCGTGTCTGTCTAGTAAATGCAGATGGAAGATTGGTGCCATCATGTGCAACACTAGCAAAAGAGGGAATGAAGGTACAAACTAATACACCTGAAATAATTGAATTTAGAAAAGGTGTAGTCGAACTTTTATTATCTGACCATCCACAAGACTGCTACACTTGCACAAAATGCGGAAATTGTGGACTTCAAGATATAGCAGTTCAACTTGGAATTAAGAAGATAAGATTTGAAGGTGAGAGATTAGAAAAATCTAAAGACTACAGCTCTTTTTCTATAATGAGAGACAACGACAAATGTATCTTGTGCAGAAGATGTGAGACAATGTGTAATAAAGTCCAAACTGTAGGAGTATTATCAGGAATTAATAGAGGATTTTCTACAGAAATCGGGACATTCTTTGAAACAGATTTAGCAAAAACTGAATGCACATTCTGTGGTCAATGTATAAATGTATGTCCAACAGGTGCATTACTTGAAAAAGACAACACAGACGAGGCGTGGAAGTTGATTGCACAAAAAGATAAACCAGTTATGGTCCAAATCGCCCCAGCTGTCAGAGTTGGTATAAGCGAGGAATTTGATTTAAGACCTGGTACAATATCTACTGGCAAAGTTGTAGCTGCACTTAAAGAATTGGGATTTGACTATGTATTTGATACAAACTTCGCAGCCGACCTTACAATAATGGAAGAAGCAAACGAATTTGTAAATAGACTTACAAAAGGTGGCGACTTGCCTATAATGACTTCATGTTGTCCAGCGTGGGTAAACTTCTGTGAAAATCAATATCCAGATTTGACTAAATATTTATCAACTTGTAGATCACCACAAAGTATGTTCTCACCAGTAGCTAGATATTATTTTGCAGACAAAGTTTTAGATAAAAAGCCTGATGAAGTAAGCGTTGTATCTATAATGCCTTGTGTAGCTAAAAAATACGAAGTAAAAAGAAAAGAATTGTCTCAAAACAACATATTAGATACTGATTTATCTCTTACTGTTAGAGAGCTTGCTAGAATGATAAAATCAGCAGGTATAGATTTGGAAAACTTAGACGAAGAAAACTTCGACAGTCCGCTTGGATATTCAACTGGTGCTGCTGATATATTCGGTGTTACAGGAGGTGTACTAGAAGCTGCACTTAGAACTGCATATACTTTTGTCACAAAAGAAGAATTAGCAGATGATGCTATAGAATTTAAAGCAGTGAGAGGGTTTGATGGAATAAAAGAGGCTACTATAAATGTAGCTGGTACAGATGTAAATGTTGTTGCTGCGTCTTCTTTAGGATGTGCTAGAAAATTGATGGACGATTTGAGAGATGATATAAAATCAGGAAGAAAACCTAAATACGACATAATAGAGATTATGGCTTGTCCTGGTGGATGTGTAAATGGTGGAGGACAACCGTTTACAAATGGCGACTACGAAAAAGTCAAAGCAAGAGGAGCAGGACTGTATACTATAGATAAAAATAAACCTCAACGTAAATCTCATGAAAATGAAGATATTAAAAAACTATATGATGAATTTTTAGGAGATATAGGAGGTCACAACGCTCATAAATATCTACACACACATTATTTTGATAAAAGCAAAATCTTTTCAAAAAAATTAAAGGATTTTAGCGAAGAGTGTCTAAATATATAAGTATATTAAAATATATTAAAAATAAAAATGCAAATAGTTTATAAAATCGTGGATGATATTAATTAGCCTTTAAGAAAATATAAACTTCTGCAAACTGTTGTTATTTTAAAGAAGAAGATGGTTTTTTAGCCATCTTCTTTGACATTTTTTACACTAGGGTTATTGTATACATTTATTTTTTTATTTCAATGAAAAGTTTAGATAAATGAAAATGATTAAAAAAGGCAATATTTTTTTTAACCTTATAAATGTTTGTTATTTCACCCAAATATCAGGCAAATATCACCTAAATATCAGTTCAAATTCTGTTATAAAATTAACATGTCATGCGGTTGCGATAAAATAAACGCCGTTTTGATTGAAAAATATGAAAAATGTAGCGCGTTAAAGTGCGAAAAGACAAAACACATGTAAAACTGCACAAAAACAGAGATGTAAAATAGTATAATTCTAACAAAGTGACTTCAAAACGGAAAAACTATATGACAACCGCTTGACATATTTGGACCACAATGCTATCATACAATCATCAAGAAAACGTCCAAGAGAGAACGTAAAAAATAGGAGGAAGAAAGAAAATGAAAAAACGTATTTCAATGGCAATTGCAGTGGCAACCGCAGCA
>OLSO01002460.1_pt1 | contig 11276 bp, 13 predicted proteins | sample 1672441 | NCBI WGS metagenome assembly OLSO01 (sample SAMEA3136686, study PRJEB25190) | human gut metagenome | biome: human gut; feature: human-associated habitat; material: faeces | place: Austria | collected 2013 | reverse complement strand
CGAGTGCCTTTGATACCTGATGGTTAATATCCTGCATCCAACGGTTTTCTCGCCCGCCAATAGCCTTAATTCTTCGTCTTGAAGATGGAGTCTGACGCATTTGGAGTTCTTTACGAAGTTTGGAATAGTTAGCACGTTTCTGCTTGATGGCTTTACCACTGACAAATCCAGACTTGTGATTACTGTCATAGGTTGCAACAACGAAGTTAATACCTCTGTCAATACCTACAACATTACAGATGTCAGAAATATTACTTTCTTCGACATCATAAGTTACTGGTATGTGAAGATAATATTTACCATGTTTGTTTATAAGCTTAGCCGTGCCGAACTTATAGATTGTGTGGTCGAAATACTTAGACATACCTTCAGCGAAATATGGCAGTTTAACACGGCCATTAAGCGTATTCACAGAAAAACAGTTTTGTGTAAGGGAATAATCCCTGTTCCAAACAAGATCGTACTGTGGCTTTTTGAAAGAAGGTTTTATCCACTCTTTCTGATTTTCGAGAATGGTCTTATATCTTGCAATGACCGTCTTAAAAACAGACTGAGCCATTTGTGATTTAAGACCAAATTTTTCTCTCAGAGTAGAATACAAAACCTTATTCAGTGAAAACTGCTTTAAGTCGTGAGTTTGGAACACATAGTCTGAAACATAATTACAGGCATCACGATAAGCAGACATAGTTTTACCAAGCAAAACTTTATCTGTATCAGTTGCGACTATTTGAACTTTTGCTGTTATAGTCATCTGTTCCATAGATGTATTCCCCTTACTGATATTTCACTAAAAATATTATATAATATTTGCTAGTGAAAGTCAATGATTATCAAAGGTAAACTATGGACAATAGATATAATCATCATAACAGACGAAAATACAGCCTGAAAGCACATATCGTTCTTGTGACTAAATATCGTAAGCAACTACTAAAAGGTTCTATTGCTGACGATGTTAAGCAAAAGATTTTTGATATAGCCAATACTCGTGGTTACGAAATAATTGCTATGGAAACAGACAAAGACCATGTGCATTTCTTAATAGATTACGATACGACTGATAGTGTTTGCGACATTGTTAAGATTGAAAAACAGGAAACAACATATTACCTATGGCAAACGAAAGGATTTAATTTATGAATACGATGCGCTCCGGGCCATAACCATCCACCCGGCTGAACACATCGGTATCGCAGACCGTGTCGGTTCCCTCGAAGAAGGAAAAGACGCCGATATCGTCATTGTAGACGGCAGTCCCTTTGAGCTGACCGGTGTAATCCGACATGTGCTGATTGATGGAAAAGAAGTAAAATAAAGGATCTATGTCCGGCTCCGTAAGTAGTCAGGTACGAAACGGAGCCGGATGGCCCGGGAAAGCCTGTAAAACAGGTAATCAATTCACAATATTTGTATAGAAGGAACCCCATGGCACGTTTCGTGGCACATGCGCAAAATTCTCTTGTCCGATTTCCAGAACAGTCCCGTCATTTTCGATCATCAAAAGACGGTCTGCCAGTGACAGGGAGTCGGAGAGATTTAAGGATATGTCTACCACTGTGATTCCGCAATCCAGCAGCCTTTCCAGCAGCTTCCAGATATGAATCCTGTGAGCAAGATCCGCTCCTTTAAATGGCTTGATACAATATACAATCTGTGGATTTTGCAGCATCACCCGGCTGTAGATCAGCTGATATTTCTGCTTTTCACTTAAATCCTCAACTTTTGTATCAAATGCCTCCTCTCCCAGAAGCTCTTCATATTCTCTGCGTATACTTCCGCGTATGCGATTATTTTTCCAGATATTCCCCATTCTCCGGGACAGGGACATGCAAAGATTGTCCATATAGCTTAACCCATGGAACATCATACTCTCTGTAGGTGACTCCTGAATAATGGCTGCCTTGTCATCCTTCACCGTCTCTGTCTGCAGCCGTTCGATCATTTCCTGCAAAATCCGGTTCTCATGAATCTGAACAGCCAGATACTCTCCCTGATAAACAGGAAATTCTATCCTTTTTTGGATTGTCTCACAAAAAAAGCTCCAGCTGCAATATAGCTCCCTGCTTCGATTTTCCCGCTCCCTTTTTTTCAGGTGCTGCCGGACCATCTGTGTGTATTCCATATTGTAGTGATTGTAATCATAAACCTCCCAGGTCTGACTCTCAAGCATTTCCTTTCGGATCACTTTCCAGATTCTCCCATTCGTTAAAAACGCCACCCGGTCACAGAATTTTTTTTCTTCTTCAAAATGCGGACTGATATATAAAAACGAAAACCCTTTTTCCGCATAATACCGCAAAATCCGATGGAGGGCTTCCAGTTCACGGTCACTGATCAATGCTCCGATTTCTTCCAGAACAACCAGATGATTTCCTGCAACTACGGAACGAAGCAGCTCCACGATGACGCGTTGAAATACTGTCAGTCTGTCTACTGTTGTATCGGCTGGCATTTCCATACCGATTTCCTTCAGAAAAGGCTGAAGCTGTCGATTCAGCAGCTCTTCCTGTATGAACTCCTGCTTAAAGCCATGACGCAGAACAAACACATTATCTGCAATCGTCATAGACTCGACCAGCGAGCTTTTTTCCTGAATGACTCCGATCCGGTTATGTGTCCCGGAGGATTCTCTCCAGGAGTTAATCTGTTCTCCGTTATAGTAAATATAGCCATCATACAAAGGCAGATTCACCTGAAGAAGCTTTAAGAGTGCCACCATTCCCTGACCGTTAAACGGCAACAGCCCCATGATTTCTCCTTCATAGATCTGCAAATTAAAATCCTCCAGCTCTATCATGTCTGCTTCCTTGTAGGTGACCCTCTCCATCCGCAAAATTTCTTTTCTCATGCCAGCACACTCCGGTTTTTCACATCCCGGTCATTTGACGTGATCGGAATCGTAATCTCCACATCCGTCCCCCGCCCGGGAACAGAATAAATATGCATACCGTACTCATCCCCAAAAATCAAATGAATCCGATTGTTTACATTCACCAGGGCAATTCCTCCTTTTTTTTCTTCCGGTGAGCCAATGGAATCATTTCCCCTCCGCAGTTTATGATTTAACGCAGCCAGTGTCTCCTCATCCATTCCGACACCGTCATCTGAAATACAGATTATCAGGCGATCCTGGGTACAGGCAAAACGGATATACAGATTACCCGCTCCGATTTTCAGCTCCGTTCCATGAATGATGCTGTTCTCCAGGATTGGCTGCAGGGTCAGCTTTGGGATCCGACAGTTCATGATCATCTCATATTCCCCCGGATCGTATTCGATATGGAGATTCAGCCGGTCACCAAAACGATATTTCTGGATACCAAAATAAGTCTCACAGTTATCCAGCTCCTCTTCTACCGATACCAGATTTTCCACCTTGGTAATGGTGTAGCGAAAAAACTTAGCCAGAGCCTCTGTCATATCTGCCACTCCATCCAGCCCTGCAATCAAAGCCTCACCACGAATACTCTCCAGTGTATTATATAAAAAATGCGGATTGATCTGATTCTGCAGTGCCAGATACTGAGCCTGCCGCTTATTCAGGTCCATCATCTGAGGGGAATGCAGAAACAGATCCATCGCTTTCATTTCTTCCGCGGTTGTAGGTGTTAAGAGAACCTCTTTTTCACGATCTCCTGCCGGAATAATATAGCCGTCCAGAAAACGTTCCATCGTTTTTTCTGCCCGCCGGTATGGTTTACTGATCCAAAAAACAGCTGCTGACAGATAAGCAGCCAGCGCAAATCCCATCAGAAGCACACTCCACACCGGTGTCTGGCCGCGCATAAACAGCATGGCCTGTGTCGCAGTCAGCAGCAGCAGCAGTAGCAGCACTGCCATTCCGATCCACCAGATGCGCCCCGAAATATACCTTATACTTCTCTTTGCTTTCATGGTAATTCCTTTCCGGATACGCATCAGCCATATAGCTTACGATAGGTCGACGGTTTTACTCCTGTTATTTTTTCAAATGTCTGTGTAAAGTGTTTCAGATCGTTATATCCGACTTTGCGGCAGATTTCTGTCACAGGCAGATTGTTTTCGCGAAGAAAGATTTTAGCCTGCTCAATCCGGACACGAATCAGGTACCTGGCAAAGCCTTCTCCTTCTGTTTTTTTAAACAGCACGCTGAAATAGGTCGGGCTCAGACCTACCTCACTGCTGACTTCCTCCAATGTAATCGGTTCACCATAATGATTCTGTATATATTCTTTGGCTTTGCGAATCGGACGCACCCTGTCGTTTTCTCTTTTTTCTTCGATTTCACGAATATATTTCTGCTGAAAATTCCGAAGTGCTTCAAACAGCTTTTCCGTATCGGAACACTGCTCACACTGTCTGCGAAATGCCATCAGCGATTCTGCCCGATTAGGAATCTGTATACATGCAGTAAATACATCCGCTGCACTGTATACAAGCTCCAGAATATCGCAGCCTCTCGGTTTTTTTATCTCATTGACTTTTTCCAGCAGGTAAACGGCTGCTTCATCCGCCAGATCAGTACTCATCACCTCTGCAGCATATGTAATTTCCCTGACATATTTCTCCAGCAATTTTTCGCTCTGAAGCGGCATATAGTCTTCCTGATGCTCCAATAGCCGTCCACAGCCTTTGACCAGACGCTGCCGGATCAAATCCGGTATCTCAGCTCCGGAACGGCCAAGCTCCTTTACGTCCCTTACCGGAATGCCAAGTGCCATGGAAAATTCTACGGACTTAAAAATCGCTTTTTGCAGTTCCATCTGACTGAGTGCATTTTTCAGAAGTCTGCGGACCTCCTCCTGCATCCTGCTTTCATAATTCAGCAATCCGACACAGTAAAAGCCCTGGATCTCTATAATGGTCTCCAGTCCCTTCCCACTCAGATTCCGATCCAGGATTTCCAGTGATTTTTCCATCAGCACCGATACGGAAGAGCAGCCAAGCGTATCCTCTTCACAGTCCATCTTCATACAGAATGGCTGTATCAGTCCCGGCCTGCACTCAATTCCGTACTGAGCTTTCAGTATTTCAGCATTCACAGAAAATGCTTCTCCCTTTAAAATCATGGTCAGCAGCCTGCTGCGCATCTCATCATCATTCTTCTGTGCCTTCTCCAGAAGCACCTGCTTATCCCGTTCCGAAACCTGCCGCTCGCTGATACGTTTTCCGAGCTTTTCCAGTGTCTCGGTCAGCTCTGCTTTATTGATCGGTTTTAACAAATAGTGGCCTACCCCAAACCGAATCGCCTGCTGTGCATATTCAAAATGAGCGTATCCACTGATAATGATCACTTCCATATCCGGACATATATCCTTCACCTTCTCGATCAGCTCCAGTCCGGAAAATCCCGGCATCCGAATATCCGTAATCAAAATGTCCGGCTTCTGTTCCCGTACTGCCTCATAAGCCTCAATACCATTGTGTGCAACCCCTACAAGCTCCATTCCCAGATACTTCCAGTCAATCAATGCCTGTATCAACTGACAAATCCGTTCTTCATCGTCTGCAATTACTACCTTTAACTTCTCCATACCCTCATCCCCAGATACCTTCTCTAATGCCTGAATTCCCCAAAAGTGTCTTTGTTTTTCTTATTCTCTCACATTTCCTTATGATGGTCAATTTTGTTAACGCGCAAAACCGCCGCAGAATCTGCGACGGTCTCACATTACATTGTGCTTTATTTATTTCTCTTCTTTTGTCAATACGGATACACCGGTATCGGTTACTTCGCCGCCAAGATCCTCGCCGTTGATCGCGCGGATTGCTGCTTTTACGCCTTCGTAACCCATAACATCCGGGTTCTGAGCCATGGTTGCATGCAGGTATCCGTCCTCGATCAGATTCAGGATTGCATCCGATTTATCAAAGCCTACGCCTACAATCGTATCGTTTCCGGAAGCCTTGATGGCATTTCCTGCACCGGTCGTGGAACCTTCGTTACAGCCGAAGATACCGACAACGCCCTGGGTGATATAGTTTTCTGCAATACTCTGAGATTTTGCTGCATCGCCTTCGCCGTACTGTGTCTCCATCAGCTCAAAATCCGTTCCTTCAAATGCTGCACGGAAGCCTTCTTCTCTGTTTACGCAGGAGTCGGTTGCTGCATTTACATTGATGATACCGATCTTACCTGAGGTGACGCCTGCCTCGTCCAGCACCTTGAGCATTTCTTCACCGGCTGTCTGGCCTGCTGCTTTATTGTCTGTAGAAAAGGTAGCGGATGCTTCTACGTTTGCAGGAGAGTCCACATATACGATCTTCACACCGCCATCTGCTGCTTCCTGCAATGCAGAAGAAATTGCATCCGGTCCGTTTGCTGCTACCAGGATTGCATCATAGCCGCCTGCTACCGCATTGTTTACACACTCGATCTGCTGTGCATCGTCCTTCGTATTCGGAGACATAAAATCTACGGTTACTCCGAATTTCTCCGCCGCCTTCTGCGCACCCTCATTTAAGGTAATCCAGTGCTGATCAATAGAGTCCATGGTAATCAGAGCGATTTTTTCCTCCCCTGTTGCCTTTACCTCCTCCTCTGCAAGTGCCATTGTTCCCATTGCAAATACCATTGTTGCTGCACACATAGCTGCTACCAGTTTCTTTTTCATTGTAAAACCCTCCTGTAATATAATTTGTTTTTATTTACTATCCGCAATACAGATTTTGCGGCTTAGCTCGTACCAGATCGATACAGCGATTATTTACGCTTTCCAAATTTTCCGTTACGTACCACTACATCCAGAAGTACGGCTACTACTACGATCACACCAATCACAACACGCTGAATACCCACCTGCGCCCCGATCATGTTCAGACCATTTTCCAATGTCTGCCATACAGCTGCACCTGACAGTGTTCCAAGAAGAATACCGGTTCCTCCAAGCGGTGATACACCACCGATAACGCCGGCTGCCACACCGTACATTTCATACATATTTCCCGCTTCCATGTTTCCCATACCAGCCTGTGCACAAAGGATCAGACCTACCAGGCAGGAGCATGCCGCACTGATCAGATACGTTTTAATGGTGGTCGCCACTACATCCACACCGGACAGCTTCGCTGCATCTACGTTCGAGCCAATTGCATAAATGTGACGTCCGGTTCTCGTCTTGGACAGGACAAAGAAGAAAATAACGAAAACAATCATTGCTATCCAAAAGGTATTGTATATACCAAGTGTTTTGCCATAATAGAAGAAATTCTGGAATTTGTCTGCCGCTTCTTTTCCGATACCGGTTGCAATGGCATCCGTATTACGGTTGCCGTTTACCATATAGGCGATACCTCTTGCCACGAACATAGTTCCGAGCGTTGCAATAAATGGCGGAAGCTTGAATTTGCCTACCAGATAACCGTTCACTACACCAATTACCAGACAGCACAGAAGTGCAATCAGGATGGCGAGCAACGGATTCATACCCGTCGTCATCAGAGTTGCTGAGATCATCGCACTCATACCGACCAGAGAACCAATGGACAAGTCAATATTTCCGGTAATCAATACGTAGCTCTGCGCAATACCGATCAACAGATATTTAGACATGGAACGAAGCAGGTTCAGTATATTCTGTCCGGAAAATACGGCCGAATTAATCATTCCGAACGCGATGTAGATAATGATCAGACCTGCAAAAGCGGTCAGGGCTGCCCCCATTCCTCGAATTGCCAGTAATTTTTTTACCGGGCCCGTTTGTTTGTTGTTCATCTTTTTCCCCTCCACTAACTCACTTTTTTCTTGTTTTCAAACGATGTTGCCATCGTCAGTATCTCGTTCTGTGTCGTCTCCTCTGCCATGACCTCTCCGGTAATGCGGCCGTCACACATTACGATAATGCGATCTGCAATTCCCATGACCTCCGGCATCTCCGAAGATACAAACATGACTGCAATTCCCTGCTTTTTCAGCTCATTCATCAGATTGTATATCTCTACTTTCGCCCCGACATCAATGCCTCTTGTCGGTTCGTCAAAGATAACCACTCTTGAATTTCTTGCCAGCCACTTTCCAACTACTACCTTCTGCTGATTTCCACCGGAAAGATTCCCGGAGTCAATCTCTACATTCGGCGTTTTGATACGAAGATTCCGTACTGCTTCTTCACAGAGCTGATCTTCTTTTGCACTGCGGATTACTCCAAGCTTGTTGCAGATCATATCCAGATTCGGAAGCGCCAGATTCTGACGGATACTTAATTTGGTACAAAGTCCGTCTTTTTTCCGATCCTCCGGAGCAAGTACCACGCCATGCCTGATTGCATCCATCGGACAATTGATTTTAATTTCCTGACCGTCCAGCCAAATCTCCCCACTGTCCTTTGCATCTGCTCCGAAAATAGCTCTTGTTGTCTCGGTTCTTCCTGCTCCCATCAGTCCGGCAAAGCCTACAATCTCACCTTCATATAATGAAAAATTGATGTCTTTGACCATTCTTCCTGCATTTAAATGCTTAACCTCGAATACTTTTTTCCCTTTTTCGCACAATACCCTCGGAAACTTCTCTTTGATCTCGCGTCCGACCATATTTGTGATAATCTGATCCATAGACATATCTGAAAAATTTCCGTTGGTGATGTACTGTCCGTCTCTCATAATCGTAACCCGGTCTACGATTTCCGCCAGCTCTTCCAGTCTGTGGGATATGTATACAATACCTCTCCCCTCTGATTTCAATTTACGGATAATCCGGAACAGGTCCTCGATCTCTTTTGCGGTCAAAGCTGAGGTCGGCTCATCCATGATCAGAATCTTTGCGTTGATGGATAAAGCTTTTGCAATCTCTACCATCTGCTGCTTCGATACCGGAAGATCCCCTACTGTCTGATCCGGATCAATGTCAATTTTCAGATCATCCAGAATCTGCTTTGCTTCCTGCCGCATCCGCCTGTTATCCAATGTAATTTTTCCCGACAGCTCTCGTCCCAGAAACATATTTTCTGCAACGGATAAGTGCCTGCACATATTCAGCTCCTGATGGATAATCGCTACTCCGACCTCCTGGGCCTGTTTCGGTGTCAGATCACCATATTCTTTTCCGAATATTTCCATTGTACCATTATCTCTGGTGTAGACACCACTGAGAATTTTCATCAGTGTAGACTTTCCCGCACCATTTTCACCTAGCAGCGCCATGACTTCACCGGAACAAAGTTCAAAATGTACATCATCCAGTGCCTTAACACCCGGAAAGCTCTTACTTATATGGTTCATGGAAACTATGATTTCATTCATATGATTTCCCCCTGTTCAACATGTTTTCTTTTTCCTTATGCTCATATAATATCTCTTTTTTCTTTTGTGCAACAGGTTGGTAGATTTTTGTTTTAGAGGGGGTTTTTTATGCAGTTTGATAATTCTTCTGTTTTTCAGGCAAAAAAAGTGCAGCTATTCGACCGGTTTTGTCAATCGCTGCACTCTTTTATCGGTAATTTATCCTGTTTTTCTGATTTTTCTGTTTTCGTTCTTGTGCTTTTATCACACATTACATATACTATGCTGCAAGCAAGCCGGATGCCCGGAAGCATTTACGGCAGCTGTTTTCCGGCTGCAAGGTAAATGCGATACCACTCTTCGCGGGTCGGCACGATGTCATCCGCCCTGCAGATATCCTGAATCCTCTTCAGGCTGGTGCTCCCTGCAATTGTCTGAATGCCTGCCGGATGGCGCAGGATCCATGCGGTTGCGATCGCATTCGGTGATGCATCATATTTTTCTGAAAGCTCATCCAATACCCGGTTCAGCTCCGGAAATTTTTCACTTCCGATAAAAATCCCCTCAAACATGCCGTACTGGAACGGTGACCATGCCTGCAGCGTTATCTTTTTCAGACGTGCATACTCAATCAAACCTCCGTCACGATTACAGCCTGCATCATTGTGGATATTGACGTTCAGTCCCGCATCGATTGTCGGACAGTGCGCTGCCGAAAACTGAATCTGATCAATACAGATTTTTCCTCCACAGTACTGATTCAGCAGCTCGATCTGCATTGGATTATGATTGCTGACTCCAAATGCCCGGACCTTTCCGGAGCTTTCCAGAATATCAAAGGCCTCTGCCACCTCTTCCGGCTCCATCAGTGCATCCGATTCCGATTCTGGAAACCTCCTTTATCTTGTCACTGATCCGAAATGTTTTCATTATATACCCCCTCAATCAATTGAATTATTTCAGCCATTTTCTTTAAAGCATTCTGTTTTCTTTGTAGGATTCGAATATATATGAGGGATTCTCGTAATAGACACTACTGTTATAATCGTCAATCTTTGCGCTGATAAATGAATGATAGACCTTAATTAATGCGTCAATAATAGCAATATCCTCATATTCTGCCACCTGTTTTATCAGGCGTTTATATACTTTCCCAATATCCCAGTAAGATGGAATGGAATATTTACATTCTCCGACATTATCAAATAACCCTGTACTTATCTGTGCTTCTTCTATGAAATCATCGCTTACCCGATCAATATTGTCGGAATGATAAACATCTGCAAGCTCATATATCTTTTCTAATCTTTTTTGTCCGAGCTGATTTACAATATCAGCACGTGTATTCTTTGTCTTTCGTGCAATATATTCAATCAAACTGCAAGTATAGAAAAGGTCATTATCTTTTTTACTTTCTCTGCCTTCACCTATCATCAAAACACCTCACAATCTCGATACTTCAGGCACTTCAATGCTGCATCTGTACAAAACACAATCTGATGTGTCGGATATTTGAATCTGGCAAGAGTCCAAAACTGCTCTCGCGTGATCACACCATCCATATAATCCGAAACATAATTATAAATCTGGTCATCCGCCATAGCTCCGATCACTATATCATAACCATGGTCTTGTCCGCTCCGACAGGAAATAATAAAATCCAACCATTCTTCGGTCATTTCTTTGAATTCTTTAATCTTTAAGCCTTCCCTGAAACATACATCATAAATAGAAACTACTTTCGTATCATAACGTCTCGCCCATCGTTGTGCCTGTTCCTTAATAATCGTACAGTAAAAGCCTGTCCCAAAGTCTTTTGTATTACGCCCTTTTCGTATTTCTGGCTTGTCTACCACCTGATATCCTCCGTGATACACCGTCATCCTTCCCATTTTGCATCACCACCTTATCCGAAATATTTCTGCATTAAAAGCCCTTCCTTTTTTCTATATGCATCCTTTAATCTGATGTCGTTGTCCTGCATCTGCTGTTCATCCATGTAAAGTTCTTTTGCTAATTCGCAGAAGAAATACGATGCTTCATAGTTGACTGTGCTATTCTTAAACGTAGCCTGATCC
>OLSO01002458.1_pt1 | contig 11278 bp, 10 predicted proteins | sample 1672441 | NCBI WGS metagenome assembly OLSO01 (sample SAMEA3136686, study PRJEB25190) | human gut metagenome | biome: human gut; feature: human-associated habitat; material: faeces | place: Austria | collected 2013 | reverse complement strand
TGTGGATGGTCCATGTGGTGGATATAATCTACAGTGGGCATGGTCGAGCGGAGCAGTGGCCGGAAAAGCTGCGGCCAGGGAAGGGAAAATATTATGATTCGTATTTCACAGTTAAAATTGCCGGTGGATCATACTCCGGATGCACTGGAAAAGAAAATCTGTCAGCAGTTAAAGATAAAAAAAGAAGAGATTTCTTCCTGGAAGATTGTACGCCGATCCCTGGATGCACGGAAAAAGCCGGTGTTGTATTATGTCTATACACTGGAACTGTCAGTAAAAAACGAAGCAGGATTGCAGAAGAAAAATCTGCCGAAAAATGTAAACGTCTGCAAGGCAAAGCCGATATATGCACCGGTTCCAACCGGCACAGAAACACTTGCACATGCGCCGATAATCGCCGGAAGCGGACCGGCAGGATTATTCTGTGCATATAGCCTGGCAAAAATGGGCTATGCACCGGTTCTTGTAGAGCGTGGAGAAGATGTGGATACACGAATGCAGGATGTAGAAGCGTTCTGGAACGGAGGCTCTTTAAAGCCCAATTCCAATGTCCAGTTCGGAGAAGGTGGAGCCGGAACGTTTTCAGACGGGAAACTGAATACGCTGGTTCACGATAAAGAGGGCAGAGGCAGAGCTGTTCTGGAAACATTTGTAAAATTCGGAGCGTCTAAAAAAATTCTTTATGATAATAAACCACATGTAGGGACAGATATTCTGGCTGTTGTTGTAAAACGTATGAGAGAAGAAATCTGCCGTCTGGGCGGACAGGTCCATTTTCATACACAGGTAACAGAACTTTTAACAGAAGAGGGAAAGCTTACCGGAATAAAACTTCAGGATACACATAGTGGCGAAGTGACAGACAAGCCAACGCAGGTACTTGTCCTTGCAATCGGGCACAGTGCAAGAGATACATTTGAAATGCTGAAAAGAAAAGAAATTCCGATGACAACAAAGGCTTTTGCGGTTGGTGTCCGTGTGGAACATAAACAGTCCATGATCAATGAAAATCAGTATGGAAGCGCACAGCCGGATGGACTTCCGGCAGCTCCATATAAATTGACTGCCAATCTGGAAAATGGAAGAGGCGTCTATACTTTTTGTATGTGTCCGGGCGGATATGTCGTGAATGCATCTTCGGAAGCCGGAAGACTTGCCGTAAATGGAATGAGTTACAGTGGCAGAGATGGTCAAAATGCGAACAGTGCAGTTATTGTCACGGTAACACCGGAAGATTACGGCACGGATGATGTACTTGCAGGAATGGCATTTCAGCGGAAACTCGAAGAAGCCGCATACAGAGCAGGAGAAGGGAAAATCCCGGTGCAGTTATTCGGAGATTTCTGTGAAGACAAAGCTTCTGAAGCAGAAGGCAGAGTTACCCCACAGATGAAAGGTGCATATCACTGGACGAACCTGCGTCCGGTATTCCCGGAAGTGATCGCTGATTCACTGGAAGAGGGGATACGCTCGTTTGATCAGAAGATAAAGGGATATGCGGATGCGGATACGGTGCTTTCAGGAGTGGAGAGCAGGACATCCTCTCCGGTACGCATTCTGCGGGATGAGACACTGCAGAGCTGCGTGCGCGGACTTTACCCTTGCGGAGAGGGCGCAGGGTATGCCGGAGGAATTACTTCCGCTGCAATGGACGGGCTTAAGACAGCCGAAGCAATCAGCCGGGTTTACCGTCCTTTCGACATATCTGGTACATGTTAAGAAAAAATTAATGGGATAACTCTATACACTTTTTCGGAAATATGATAAAATGTATTGAGTTTTTCGAAGAGATAAACACGAGGAGGAGTACATATTATGAAGGGAAAAGGAGGCAAAAACGCCTGGGCTTTATTTCTGCTATTACTGGCAGGAATTGTTCTTGGTGGTTTTATCGGCATGCTGGCAGACGGTGTATCTTCACTGAACTGGCTCAGCTATGGACAGACGTTCGGACTGGATGATCCGGTGGTTCTGAATCTGGGACTGCTTGCTGTGACATTCGGACTTACAATTAAAATTACCATTGCAAGCATCATTGGCGTGATTGTAGCAATTTTCATTTATCGTTTCCTTTAATTTAAGATTTTAAAGGGATCGTCGTACGAATCTAAAGATGAGATGAATCAATCAAATACCATGAAAGAAATTCCAAGTGTGGAACGGCCTTATGAGAAATGTGTGGAGATGGGACCGGAGAGTTTGACAGATATCGAACTTCTGGCAGTGTTTCTCCGTACGGGGACCAAAGGTGAGAATGCTGTTGAACTGGCGAAAAGGATCTTATATGATTCCGGTCAGAACGGGATTCTGGGTATTCACCATTTTTCCTTACCCAGGCTTCTTAAGCTTAAGGGAATAGGGAAAGTGAAAGCCATACAGATTTTGTGTCTGTCAGAGCTGGCAAAACGATTGGCAAAAGCGTCTGCGAAAGAGCATCTCAGGTTTTCATCCCCCACATCAATAGCTGATTATTATATGGAAGATTTACGGCATGAGAGTCAGGAAGTTATGAAACTTCTGATGCTGAATACAAAAGCGGAACTGATCTGTGAACGAAACATTTCAAAAGGAACAGTGAAAGCATCGATCATTACGCCGCGAGAGCTTTTTGTGGAAGCTTTGAAACAGGAAGCTGTATCCATTGTGCTGTTACATAATCATCCGAGCGGAGATCCGACTCCGAGCGCGGATGACCGACTGATCACAGGTCGTATCGCACAGGCAGGAGCGCTGGTTGGAATTGATTTGTTAGATCATATTATTATTGGCAATCATTGTTATATGAGCTTTCGCGAAGAAGGACTATTAGAAAATGCTTGAGAAAGGATAAATATCAGATGGCAAGAAATACTTACGGACTGGATCTTGGATCTTATGAGATCAAGGTATATGATAAGAAAAAAGATACGATCTGGAAAGAAAAAGATGTAATTGCGATCAAAGACGGTACGGAGATTTTCGCTGTCGGAGATGATGCATATGGCATGTATGAGAAAGCACCGGACAACATTAATGTTGTATTTCCAATGAAGGAGGGTGTAATTTCCTATTTTAATGATATGCAGTTTTTGCTCCAGAATCTGTTGAAGAAAGGAAGACAGTTCGCCAGAGGTTCGGAATATGTAATCGCAGTTCCGACGGATGTGACAGAAGTTGAGAAAAAGGCATTCTTTGACCTGGTGATCCATTCTACTGCAAAGGCAAAAGAAGTAAATATCGTGGAGCGTTCCATTGCAGATGCAGTCGGGCTCGGACTTGATGTCAAAGAGACAAAGGGTGTGCTTATCGTGAATTTTGGCGGTGAGACAACAGAACTATCAGTTCTTGCAGAAGGCGGTATGGTTTTGAACCGGCTGTTAAAGCTCGGCGGAACAGCCTATGACCAGGCAATCGTCAATCTGGTGCGGCACAGCCATGATTTCCTGATCGGTCATCATACAGCTGAGATCTTAAGAAAACGTTTCGGCGTTTTTACCGGCGAGAAAGATGCAGCACTGTCTGTTGCAGGACGTGATCTAATCACAGGACTTCCAATGCGTAAGACAATTTCTTATACATTGATCCGTGCAGCGCTTCGTGATCCTTTGCTGGACTGCGTACGCGCCATTCATTCCTTACTTGACAGGACACCACCGGAAGTACGCAAAGCGATTCATGAGAACGGGATCTACCTAACCGGTGGCATGGCATATATGCCGGGACTTGAGACCTATATCGAGAAGGCAACCGGTATCCATACATCGACGTCGTCGGAACCGGACATTTGTGTCGTAAACGGATTGGAGAAGATCATTAAATCAAAAGAATTAAGCAAACTTGCATACTCAATGTTAGATCAAAATTATAGGTGGATGAGATAATATGAAGATAAAGAATCAATCGTCACTTCCAAGCAAATACTGGCTTCTGATCATAGCGGTTGTCTGTATACTTCTGATGGGAATTGAACATTTTACCGGCCATGCCGGTCCGGTTACTTTTGTTGCCAACTATACGGTTATTCCAATGGAAAAAGGGATCAGCTATGCCGGTACATGGATGAGTGACGTATCCAAAAACTTTCAGACAATGAAAGATATGACGAAGGAAAATAAAAAATTACAGAAAAAAGTAGATGAGCTTACAACCGATAATACAAGGCTCCGTCAGGAACAGTATGAACTGGACAGGCTCAAGCAGTTATACAAACTGGATGAAAACTACTCTGATTATAAGAAGATCGGAGCGCATGTCATTGCCGATAATGGCACGAACTGGTTCAGTGATTTTATAATTGATAAGGGAAGCAAAGACGGTATCAAAAAGAGCTGCAACGTTCTTGCCGGAAGCGGTCTGGTCGGTATTGTCACAGAAGTCGGACCACATTATGCAAGAGTTCGTGCATTGATTGATGATGCAAGCAATGTCAGTGCAATGATGCTTTCTACTTCAGATACCTGTATTGTCCGCGGAGATTTAAAACTTGCCTCTGACGGACGACTTCGTTTTGAAAAACTTGCCAATAACGACAATAAGATTGAAGTGGGAGAGCAGGTTGTCACATCCCACGTCAGTGACCGCTACTTACAGGGACTGTTTATCGGATATGTCAGTGAAGTGAAGGTGGATTCTAACAATCTGACGCGTTCTGGTTATATTACACCAGCTGTTGATTACAGCAAGATCCAGGAAGTGCTTGTCATTACAAAAACCAAGCAGGAGATGATCAGCAGCCGGTCAAAAAAGAAGTAAGAAGGAGTAAGGATTCATGAAAAGAAAAGTAATTACTTTTTTCATCATATTAATCAGTTTCCTTTTGCAAAGTACGCTATTTGTCAAACTGAAATTCGGTGCAGCAAGTCCGAATCTTATGCTCGTAGTAACGTCCTCCTTCGGATTTATGAGAGGACGCAAATCCGGAATAGCTGTCGGTGCCATATCCGGACTTTTAGTAGATATATTCTGGGGACAGCTCCTTGGATTTCATACACTGCTATATACCGTGATCGGATATCTGAACGGTTCGTTTGAGCGCCTTTTTTACGATGAAGATGTCAAACTTCCGATCATACTGATCTCCGCAAGCGAATTCTTATATGGAATCTGTATCTATGTATTTGTATATATGCTGCAGGGAGACTTTGCATTTGGAACATACCTGTTCAGTATTATTATACCGGAACTTGTATACACCATACTGGTAACCCTGATCCTTTATCAGGTGATCCTTCATATTAACCGAAAACTTGAATCAGAAGAACAAAGGAGTGCTAGTAAATTTGTCTAATTTATTCGAACGATTGAGAGATCGTATTGCAGAAATATTTAAATCCAGAATATTTGTTGCCGTGGTTGTATTCTGTATTATGTCTGCGGTTTTGGTACAACGTGTCTTTTATTTGCAGATTGTAAAAGGACAGGAATATCTGGATAACTATAAACTGCAAATCCAGAAAACAAAAGATGTTGAAGGTACCCGCGGGAATATTTATGACCGTAACGGAAAGCTGCTTGCTTATAATGAACTGGCATATTCTGTTACGATTGAAGATAACGGAGAGTATGATACTTTAAAAGAAAAGAACAAAGCTCTGAACAAGATCATCACAACGGTAATCAAGATGGTTGAATCAAATGGTGATACGGTGATCAATAACTTTGGTATTATTCTTGACAAGGATAAAGAATATGTATTTGCCGCAGAATCAGATACACAGAGACTTCGTTTTGTTGCCGATGTTTACGGCAAGAAGACGATCGATGAACTTAGCAAAGAGCAGAAAAATGAATCTGCTGCAGATATTATCCATTATCTCTGCACAGACAAGCGGAGTGGTTACGGAATCAATGAGAAGAAGCTGGATAAGCAGAGTGTTCTTAAGCTGATCAATATTCGCTATGCGATCGCTTTGAACAGTTATCAGAAATACATTGCAACAACGATTGCAGAAGATGTCAGCGATGATACCGTTGCAGATGTAATGGAAAATATGGATCATTTACAGGGAGTCAATATCGATGAGAAATCACTTCGTAAATATACGAACAACAAATGTTTCGCCAATCTGATCGGTTATACCGGACAGATTTCTACAGAAGAATATGATGCGTTGAGCCAAAAAGAACAGAAAGAATATGATAGGACCGATACCGTTGGTAAAGCCGGTATTGAAAAAACAATGGATACAACCTTAAAAGGTAAAAAAGGAACAGTCAAGCTGTATGTTAATAACGTAGGTAAAGTTCTGGATACTGTTCAGGGCAAGAAGGCAAAAGCAGGAAACGACCTTTATCTTACAATTGATGCGGATTTGCAGGTTGCAGCTTATAATATTCTGGAACAGGAACTTGCCGGAATTATATTAAGTAAATTGCAGAATACTTTGAATTATGACCGTACGAAGGTATCCGACGGAAGTGATGTGATCATTCCGGTTGGTGATGTATATAATTCCTTCATTTCCAATGATATTCTGGATATGACACATTTTTCGGATGATGATGCCAAGTCTACAGAAAAGGCAGTTCACAAAACATTTTCAGCAAATAAAGAAGCAGTGCTTAAAAAGCTCAAAAAAATGTTAAACAGTTCAGGTGCTGCCGCATATAAAGATCAGTCAAAGGAATATCAGGCATACTTGAGTTACCTTGTTAATGATATGCTGACAAGCAATAATAAAGTACTGCTTTCAGGAAAAATCGATTCCAGTGACAAAACTTACAAAGCATGGCATGATTCTGAGACAATCAACATTAAAAAGTATTTGAACTATGCGATTTCCAAGAACTGGATTGATACTTCAAAATTAACAAATTATATGCCGAAGAGCGGAAAATATTCGGATTCTACAGAGCTATACAAAGCACTTGTTTCGTATATCATGGACGAACTGAAATCAAACAGCAGTTTTGATAAGATGATATACAAGTACATGATCAAAGCCGGTACAATCACCGGACGCCAGATTTGTCTGATGTTATATGAGCAGAATGTGCTGAAGAAGAGTGATGCACAGTATGCACAGTTAAAAGCCGGTAGTCTTGGCTCTTATGATTTTATCCGTGCAAAGATCAAGAAACTGGAAATCACGCCGGGCGAGCTGGGACTGGAACCATCTACAGGCTCACTTGTCATGACGGATCCAAATAATGGAGATGTGCTGGCATGTGTATCTTATCCGGGATATGACAATAACAAGCTAGCAAATACAATGGATTCCAATTATTACAGCAAGCTGTTAAATGACAGTTCCAGACCGTTATATAACAGTGCAACGCAGGAAAAGACAGCACCCGGTTCCACATACAAGCCACTGTCTGCAATTGCCGGATTATCGGAAGGTGTTATTACACCATCATCTATTATTAATTGTTCCGGTATTTATAAGAAAGTAACACCGAATCCAAAATGCTGGGCTTATCCGAGTGCGCATGGAAGTCTGAACGTCTCACAGGCAATCCAGCATTCCTGCAACAGCTTCTTCTATGAAGTCGGATACCGTCTGAGTCTGAAACAGAATGGACTGAATCAGATACAGTCAGACAATGCAGAAGGAAAAGCAACTTCTTCTTATTATTCCAGCGACCGTGGACTTAATGTACTGAAGAAATATGCGAAAAAATTCGGACTTGGAAGTACTTCCGGTATTGAGATTCCGGAGGCACAGCCACAGATTTCTGATGATTCTTCTGTTCCGTCAGCAATTGGACAGGGTACAAATAACTACACGACCAGCCAGCTTGCAAGATATATTACAACTGTTGCGAATAAAGGAACTATATACAATTTGACAGTTCTTGATAAAGTAACCAATGTTAAAGGAAAGAGGATCAAATCTTACAAAGCCAAAGTAAAGAATAAGATCACAGATGTTCCGGATTCCACCTGGAGTGCAGTACACACAGGTATGCGTAATGTGGTACTTCTGGAACATAATGATATTTTCTCGAGCCTGAATCATACAAATCTCGCAATTTCCGGTAAAACCGGTACTGCACAGCAGGGAAAGACACATCCGGATCACGGATTGTTTGTCGGATTTGCGCCAAGCAATTCTCCGGAAGTCGCATGGGCAATCCGTATTGCAAACGGATACAGCTCTTCCCGTGCGGCCGAAGTCGGAAGAGATGTTATGAAATACTATTACAACAAAGGCGACAAGAAGAAGATCATCACCGGAGAAGCTGCAACGATTGGAAGCGGTTCCGGAGGCGACTAAAAGAAAGAGGTGGTTCTATGTGAAAGATCCTGTTCTGATCAAAAGTAACAGATATGGTATGACTCTTCGTTTTGATCCGGAACTTCCGTTTGATCTGTTAAGAGAACGGGTTCACGAAAAACTGCATGCATTTACTCATTTTTTTAATCATGCATGTATGGTAGTAACTTTTGAAGGGCGTACGTTTACGAAAGAGGAAGAACAGGCAATGGCAGAGACAATTGAAGAATCTGCCGGGATTCAGATTCTGTGCCTGACAGACACGGAAGATAATACACAGGAAACACATACTATAACAGATACTCCGGTGTCTGGCAGACATCTGTGCCGTAAGACAAGAGACAATACTTCTAATGATACAGCAGGTGAAGCTTATGACTCCGCAGAGACAATACACACAGAGTATGGACTGTTCTACAGAGGCAATCTGAGAGGACGTGCCATCCTTGAAGCGGATAAAAGCATTGTAATTGTTGGAGATATTGAGACAGGCGCAACTGTCATATGTAAGGGCAGCGTTACAGTGACCGGGACGATATACGGAACAGTCATTGCAGGCGCAACTGGAGATTATAATGCGATGATCGCAGCAGTTGATATGAAGCCAGAATTGCTTCGAATCGGTGAGATCGAAGTAAAACCAGTAATAGGAGGAAGTTATTCATGGGCGAGGTTATTGTAATTACTTCAGGAAAAGGCGGTGTAGGTAAAACAACTACAACAGCAAATATCGGTGCCGGCTTATCAGAAGCCGGAAAGAAGGTTGTCGTGATCGATACCGATCTTGGCCTTCGGAACCTGGATGTAGTCATGGGACTGGAAAATCTCATCGTATACAACCTGGTAGATGTGATCGAAGGCTCCTGTCGCTTAAAACAGGCGCTTATAAGAGATAAACGATATGAGAATCTATATCTTCTGCCTTCTGCACAGACGAAGGACAAGTCGGCAATATCACCGGGACAAATGAAAAAGCTGACTTCTGAATTAAAAGAAGATTTTGATTATATCCTGCTGGATTGCCCGGCGGGAATTGAGCAGGGCTTCCATAATGCGATCGCAGGTGCTGACCGCGCACTTGTAGTCACAACTCCGGAAGTGTCTGCGATCCGTGACGCAGACCGTATCATAGGACTGCTGGAAAAAAGCGGTCTCAGGGATAACGCATTGATCATTAACCGGATCCGCATGGATATGGTCAGACGCGGCGATATGATGTCCGTGGATGATGTGACAGAGATTCTGTCGATCCCTCTGATCGGTGCATTGCCGGATGATGAACACGTCGTCATTGGCACAAACCAGGGAGAACCAGTCATCGGAATTGACTCTCTGGCTGGAAAAGCGTATCGTAATATCAGCAGAAGAATTATGGGTGAAGATGTTCCATTTATGGATCTTAACAGCAGCCACAAATTCTTTTCAAAGCTTTCTGGAATTTTCCGGAAAGGGTAGGAGGCAGAGCCTATGTTAAAAAAATCTTCTGTTTTTGTTGCAAAAAACCGTTTAAAAGCACTGGTTACTAGCGACAGGGTGAAATGCACACCAGATTCTTATGATAAAATATGTCGGGAATTGTATGAGACGCTTTCCAAGTATATGGAATTTACAGAAGAGGATTTTAAAGTAGAAATATTCAGAACACAAATTTTAATTAGTTTTTCAGGAGAAGAAGAGTGAAATTACCAAAATTTACGAAACCGTATCGGTTAAGAGATTACAATTTTACATTAGTTACACTTGTTTTTATCTTATCTGTAATTGGAATACTTGTTGTAGGAAGTGCCAAGCAGGTATATCAGAGCCGTCAGGTACTGGGGGTCATGATCGGAATTGTCTTTATGATGATCGTCACATTCATTGATTATGTCTGGCTGCTTGATTTTTACTGGTTTTTCTATGGCTTTTCTATTTTTATACTGGGGCTGGTACTTGTTGCAGGTAAAAAGGTCGGCGGAGCGACTAGATGGATCGATCTGGGATTTACTACCTTCCAGCCATCTGAGATGGCAAAGATCCTGCTGATACTTTTTTTCGCAAAGTTCCTGATGGAACATGAACGGGATGTAAACGACCGTAACACACTTTGCAAATATGCGATTCTTGCGGGATTACCGTTGACGCTTATCATTATGGAGCCAAATCTTTCCACAACGATCTGTACAGCTGTAGTAATCTGTTTTCTGATTTATATTGCAGGACTCAGTTACCGCTTTATCGGAACTGTTTTGATAATCCTGATTCCGACAGCAATTATCTTTTTGAGCATTGTTGTGCAGCCGAACCAGCCATTCCTGAAAGATTACCAGCAGGGACGTATTCTTTCCTTCCTTGAACCGGATAAATATGCAGATGATGGAGCCTATCAGCAGAACAACTCTGTTATGGCAATTGGTTCCGGACAGCTTTCCGGAAAAGGACTGAATAATAATACAACAACCTCTGTAAAAAATGGTAACTTTATTCTGGAGCCACAGACTGATTTTATTTTTGCGATCATTGGTGAAGAATTAGGTTTCATTGGAAGTTGCGTTGTTATTGCTTTATTATTATTAATTGTGCTACAATGTATTCTGATAGGAATTCGAGCGAAGGACCTCGCAGGGAGGATTATCTGCTGCGGGGTAGGCGGACTCATAGGAGTCCAGAGCTTTATCAATATCGGTGTTGCAACAGGATTGATTCCGAACACAGGAGTTCCACTTCCGTTTGTCAGTTACGGAATGACTTCTCTTGTCAGTCTGTACATTGGTATCGGAATTGTATTGAATGTTGGTTTACAGCCGAAAAAATACAAATAAGGAGAGAATACAATGAACATAGGTCTAATTGCACACGATTCAAAGAAAACATTAATGCAGAATTTTTGTATCGCATACCGCGGTATTTTAAGTAAACACAATTTATATGCAACAGGGACGACAGGGCGTCTGATCGAAGAGGTAACCAACCTGTCTGTTCATAAGTATCTTGCTGGTCCATTAGGGGGAAAGCAGCAGCTTGGCGCACAGATTGCCCAGAATGATATTGATGCGCTGATCTTTTTGAGAGAGCCTTCCAATCCAAAACCTCACGACCCG
>OLSO01002454.1_pt1 | contig 11299 bp, 9 predicted proteins | sample 1672441 | NCBI WGS metagenome assembly OLSO01 (sample SAMEA3136686, study PRJEB25190) | human gut metagenome | biome: human gut; feature: human-associated habitat; material: faeces | place: Austria | collected 2013 | reverse complement strand
CCGTCGGGTATTCCAGACGCAGGCGCACGGTCTCCCACAGGTTGCCCGGAAATGCGTCCTCCCCCCGGCTGTCGATCAGCGCCTGAATCGCCGCGATCTTTTTCGTAAGTGCCTCGGCATCACCGGCCGCACTGTAGCAGTCATAGAGCATGTCCGTGACCTTCGTATCCTTCGATCCGCGCTTCCCCGGCGCCGACGGCACTACATATCTTCTGTCCTTATCCGCATGAATGATCTCGCTGACCTTGCGAAACTGCTCTGCACTTGCGAGCGAGCTTCCGCCGAATTTTACTACTTTTTTCATCCCTGAGGTTCCTCCGATTCTTTTCTCTACATGTACTCCCAGAAAGGCGTATCCGCACCTGTTCTGATACAACATTTTAGCGGATACGCCTGTATTTGTCAAAGCCTTTCTTTACTGCTTTACCCTATCACATCGCTCATATCATAAAAACCGGCCGGCTTCCCTGCCATGAATTTGGCTGCCTGTACCGCACCCTTGGCAAAAATGCCGCGGGAGTAGGCCGTATGCTTGAACTCCACAATCTCATCCATGCCAGCGAAAATCACCTCATGCTCGCCGACGATGTTGCCTCCGCGTACGGCGCTGATGCCGATCTCCTGCGGATCACGCTTCTCTCTACGCTGGCTGCGGTCATACTGATAAGTATATACATTTCCCAGTGCCTCATTCATGCTGTCTGCCATCGCAAGCGCCGTTCCGCTCGGTGCATCTACCTTGCGGTTGTGATGCTTCTCGACAATCTCGATATCAAAGCCTGCCGGAGCCAGCGTCCTTGCTGCTTCCTTCAGCAGCTTCAGCAGCATATTTACACCGAGGGACATATTCGCGGATTTCATTACAGCGACCTTTTTGCCTGCCTCACGAATCTGCTCCATCTGCGCATCTGTATAACCGGTCGTACACAGAACCGCCGGAACATTTTTCTCCATGCAATAGGTCAGGATCGCGTCCAGCGCCTTCGGGGATGAAAAATCAATCAGCGCATCTGCCTTTACATCGCAGTCCTTCAGACTCGCAAATACCGGATAGGAGGCATCTTTCGTCCCTGACAGATCAATGCCTGCTACAATCTCTACTTCCGCATCCGCTGCCGCTATTTCCGTCACCACATGCCCCATATGGCCGCTGCAGCCGCATAAAATAATATTCGTCATACTTTTTCCTCGTCTTCTTTCGTCTATTTTACTGCAATGCCGCTGTTTACAAGTGCCTTGCGCAGCTTCTCTTCATTTGCCGCCTCCATCGTGCAAAGCGGTGCACGGAGCGGTCCGACCTCCTTACCCATCAGATTCAGGGCTGTCTTGACCGGAATCGGATTCACCTCACAGAACAGCGCATCGATCAGTTCGATCGCCTGCAGCTGCAGCTTGCAGCTCTTCTTCACATCGCCCTCCAGATAGGTCGTCGCGATGTCATGTGCCAGCTCCGGCGCCACATTGGACAGGACGGAAATCACACCGCTGCCGCCAAGTGCCATGATCGGAACGATCTGGTCATCGTTTCCGGAATAGAGCTCTACGTTCCCCTTTGCAAGGCTCATCAGCTTTGCCACCTGAGAAATATTTCCGGATGCTTCCTTGACACCGACAATATTTTCAACATGCTCCGCAAGCCATACGATTGTCTCAGGCTGCAGATTGCATCCGGTACGGCTCGGTACATTGTAAAGGATGATCGGAAGCTTTACAGACTCTGCGATCTTTGAGAAATGAAGCTTCAGTCCCTTCTGTGTCGCCTTATTGTAATATGGTGTCACGAGCAGCAGCGCATCCGCACCGTATTTTTCTGCCTCGGTCGACAGATAAATCGCTGTATCCGTCGCATTAGAACCCGTGCCCGCGATGACCGGAACCCGGTGATTGACCTTCTCGACTGCATATTTGATCACAGCCAGATGCTCCTCGTGGGTGAGTGTGGATGCCTCTCCGGTCGTGCCGCAGATAATGATCGCATCCGTACCTCTTGCGATCTGCTCCTCCAGAAGCTCACCTAATTTGTCATAATTTACTTCCTCATTGTCGTACATCGGTGTGACGATCGCCACTCCTGCGCCCTTAAATACTGACATATTTATCCTCCTTATGATATTTCATGACTTATTGACCTGCAAAACATTCGCAATCCATCCCTGCAGCTCTGCCAACAGGGCCTAGCTTCGCAGCTTATGCTTATTGCTTTGCGCAATTGAAGCAGTGGACTTGCTTGATTCGGTTAAAAAAAGGACTGTCCGGAGGCAGTCCCAAAGAATCTCATTTCATTTCTTCAAGATAGCCCTCCATCGAAATCCGATGACAGTCATATGCTTCTTCAGCCTATGCCCAAGAATACGGCTTCAGGTGCTGTAATCTTTCGGCGCTCTCCCCTTTTCACGGCATTCGCCTGTGCCTGAACACATCCTGCCATGTACTGATGAAGTGCGCAACCTCTATCATTGTTCCTATTTAATTTTTACTATAACACTGCCTTCCTCGCTTGTCAACCGCCTTGCACGATATGCGGCGGAGATTCCGCTCATCCGTTCTGCCAATCACGCGACGGCTGCTGCTTCGCAGTCATCTCCGCGGCAATCAGTCTTCCTCGCAAAAATGACTGTCCGATGTCCTGCGGTATGGCGTGGTCATCTCTGTCACCTCGTCGACATACGGCCAGAGCTCCTCGCACCGGCTTGTCCCGGTCAGATACAGCTCCATTCCGCTGCCTAACTGGTCGATCAGCTTCTTCAGCTCATCTATCGTGACGATCCCCCGATCCGTCAGACCGAGTATCTCGTCGAGAATCAGCACATCGCATTCCTCTGTCTGGATCACCTTACGCGCAAAATTCAGGCCATTTTTTATATTCAGATTTTCTTCTTCCTTCTCCTGCTCTGTCAGGCTCTCATAATTCTGCGGAAACTTTTCAAATCGGAAGAGGCGGATCTGTGGCTCCAGCTGTTTGAAAAATTCTTCCCTCTCACATGTATGCTTCTTTTTCAGAAAACGGATCACTACCACACTCTTACCGCTGCTCGCCTCCCGGAAGCCTTTTCCGAGCGCCGCTGACGTCTTTCCCATGCCGACGCCGCAGAAGATGTGTATATATCGTCTGCTCATGTTTCACCTCGAACCGTATATTCACTGCCGATGAACAATCGGCAGTGTTCTGGTTTTCTGATTGCTATTTTACTACACATACAGCATGATTGCAAGAGCGGGTATCTGCTGCTCTATAGCGCGGATGTCCAGAGCAGGCCAAAACGCAAATGCAGCTTGCGGCAAATAAATTTGCTGCAAGTTGCCTTCACGTTTTGCTGCTTCTCTGAACTGTTAGTCGACATATTCCAGCTTGCTCACTGATACTTCATACGCCACCCTTTTTTCCGTCGTGTCATCGTCCAGCTTTTTGACATACTCACGGCTCTGGATGCGGCCCCATATCTGAACATGGCCTCCGACCTCGAAGCCGGAGGTAAAGCGCGCATTTCTTCCCCAGCAGATGCACGGAATGTAGTCGGACTTTCCATATGGCCGGTTCACCGCCAGCAGCATATCTGAGATTTCCCGGCCAAGCGGCGTCCGACGGTAGATTGGTGTCTTGCAGATGTAGCCGTCCAGAAAAATCTGGTTGCTCTTTACTTTATCACCCTCTCCATCCACAAAGCTGATCTCTCTGGCAAACACGGAAAGCACCAGCCGGTTTTTCTTCTCCTCATGCCGGTTGTACGAACGAAACTGACCGAAGATCTGTATGTATTCCCCCTGATAGTCCTGCGTAACATCAATCAGCCGCTCCGAAATCATTACCGGAATGGTATCCGTAGATTCGCTCAGTCGCTGCACGGAAACATCCACCATGTAGAAACCCTCTCCAAACACCTCATGGCTGAACACAAAGCCGGAGATGATTTTTCCCATGATGGATACCTGATTGTTTTCAATAATCTTATCTGTCATAACCCCTGTTCTCCCTTCTTCATCCGAAGTATCTTGTATTTTTTATATTAACCATCTTATTCGGCCATCCAGTATTTTATACCTATTTTTGCCCGGTTTTTTGCAGTTTTTTTTCGAATCCCTACTTGTAATCTCGCAAAATTGTGCTAAACTGTATCGGGTACGCATGTAGACAATGGATTATAATAATAAGAAGAAAAAGAGAGAGTGCAGGCTATATGAAGAGAGAAGATGTAAGAAACATAGCAATTATCGCGCATGTCGACCACGGCAAGACGACGCTGGTCGATGAGCTGCTGAAGCAGAGCGGCGTTTTCCGTGCCAATCAGGAGGTCGCGGAGCGCGTCATGGATTCGAATGATCTGGAGCGCGAACGAGGTATCACGATTCTTTCCAAAAATACAGCAGTATTTTATAAGGATACAAAAATCAATATCATCGACACACCGGGCCACGCAGATTTCGGCGGCGAGGTAGAACGTGTCCTGAAAATGGTAAATGGCGTAATCCTTGTGGTCGACGCATTTGAGGGCGCTATGCCGCAGACCAAATTTGTGCTGCGCAAGGCGCTGGAGCTGAATCTGCCGGTCATCGTATGTATCAATAAAATCGACCGTCCGGAGGCACGTCCGAATGAGGTCATCGACGAGGTACTGGAGCTGTTCATCGATCTGGACGCCTCCGACGAGCAGCTCGACTGCCCGTTCATCTTTGCTTCCGCAAAGGGCGGCTACGCGACCCGCAACCTGAACGATGAGCCAAAGAACATGGTTCCGCTCTTTGAGACAATTCTGGACTACATCCCGGCTCCGGAAGGTGATGAGAACGGCCCGACGCAGATGCTGATCAGCACGATCGACTACAATGAGTATGTCGGCCGGATCGGTGTCGGAAAGGTCGACCGCGGTACGGTCTCCGTCAACCAGGATGTGGTTGTCGTAAATCACCACGATCCGTCCAAAAAATATAAAGTAAAAATCAGCAAGCTCTATGAGTTTGACGGCCTGAATAAGGTGGATGTACAGTCCGCTACCGTCGGTTCCATCGTAGCGATTTCCGGTATCGCGGATCTGCATGTCGGAGATACGATCTGTGCGGTTGACGCTCCGGAGCCGATTCCATTCCAGAAGATCTCCGAGCCGACGATCTCTATGAATTTCATCGTCAACGACAGCCCGCTTGCCGGTCAGGAAGGTAAATTCGTCACCTCCCGTCATCTGCGTGAGCGTCTCTTCCGCGAGCTGAATACCGATGTCAGCCTGCGCGTCGAGGATACGGAAGACACCGATACATTCAAGGTATCCGGTCGCGGCGAGCTGCATCTCTCCATTCTGATTGAGACGATGCGCCGCGAGGGCTACGAGTTCGCAGTCAGCAAGGCAGAGGTCATCTACCATACCGACGAGCGTGGCAAAAAGCTCGAGCCGATGGAGCTCGTATATGTCGACGTTCCGGAAGAATTTGCAGGCACCGTCATCCAGAAGCTGAGTCTTCGTAAGGGCGAGCTGCAGGGAATGGGCGCAGGTCAGGGCGGCTACACCCGTCTGGAGTTCTCGATCCCGTCCCGTGGACTGATCGGCTACCGTGGCGATTTTATGACTGATACAAAGGGAAATGGTATCATGAATGCAGTCTTCGACGGCTATGGCCCGTACAAGGGAGACCTGCAGTACCGCAGCCAGGGATCTCTGATCGCATTTGAATCCGGCGAAGCGGTTGCTTATGGCCTCTTCAACGCACAGGACCGCGGCGCCCTGTTCATCGGACCGGGCGAAAAGGTATATTCCGGTATGGTCATCGGCCAGAGCGCAAAGCCGGAGGACATCGAACTGAATGTCTGCAAGACCAAGCATCTGACCAATACCCGTTCCTCCGGTTCCGACGAAGCACTGAAGCTCACACCGCCGAAGATCCTGAGTCTGGAGCAGGCTCTCGAGTTCATCGATACGGACGAGCTGCTTGAGGTCACCCCGAAGAGTCTGCGCATCCGCAAGAAGATTCTGGATCCGACCATGCGAAAGCGTGCGATGATCCGGAAAAAGAATGCGAACTAAAGCTGCTCCTAAGGACTTATAAATTTTACAAGCTATAAATAAAACGGCTACATATAGAATCCTCCTTCCTTTTTTCTATATGCAGCCGTTTTTCCATTTGCAAAGCGAACATTCGCAGGCATCAGTTCTCAAGGATGCGCAGTCCGATCTTCCACCGACCCGGCTCATGCAGCAGCGTCTCATACTCTTCCTCCGTCAGAACCTCTTTTAGCTCCTGCTGCTCTCCCTCTTCCACCACCGCATGCAGACAGTCCGTAAAGCAAAGCCGTGGATAGAGCACGCACCACCAGTTATGTCCCTTTGCCTCGCCAAGTCGGATGCGCAAGGCCTCATACCAGCCCGCCGGAAAGGTACAGGTACCGTAGGTACGTTCCGGAAAATATACCGTCTCGATCGCAGCTGTCGCGCGGTAAGACTGATGCTGCCCGACAAGCGTCTGGTTGGCTACGGCTTCAATTTCCGGAAGATGGCTCTTGAGGAATTGCAGGATTTTATCTCGCTCCGGGCTTGCCTTTCCTGTTGTTTCTTCTTTTTTTAAATCACGCTCTGCCTTATCCGTTGATGTAATTGCCCTCTTCCCTGTTTCTGATATATCCTCCATCCACCGAAGCACCGCATCCCGCACCTGCAGCTTTACTGCCTGATCTTCTCCGCTGTCGCTGTTTGCGAGCACATGAAAGCGCAGCACCTCCCCGGCGATCCCCTGCTGAATCCGCGACTGCTGTGCCGAAGAGATCAGTAACTGCATCAGAAATGAAAGAATCAGCATTCCTGCAAACATCCATATTTTCTGAAAGTATCTGTGCCAATTGTATCGCATCTGCACTTCTGGCTTCTCCACCATTCTGCCTGATGCACGACTCCCTATTTCTTTTTCATTTCTTCGCATATATTTTTTCAACATAAAAGGCAACCCTCCTTTACCTGGAGTGTTGCCTCTGAATTTCCTCTTATGCAAGCTATACGCTTTTTTCAATCTTTGTTCTTTTTCCGATTACAGTAATTGCTGTTTTTACTTCAGTACCGAATCTTCACTCTCCGGCAGAATCTGTGCCAGTATGATGCCGACAAGTGCGGAAAGCGCCAGTCCGGAGATCGTTACGGTGCCGTATACCGGAATGCTGTCGCAGCCGATACCGAGTACGAGGATGACAGCTGCGATCATCAGGTTGCGGCTGTCACCGAAGTTCAGACGCTCATTTACGATAATACGTACACCGACGGAAGAGATCATTCCGTACAGTACAATGGAAATACCGCCGATAACCGGGCTCGGGATGCTCGTGATGACTGCTCCGATCTTTCCGAAAATACCGAGCAGGATCGCAAAGACTGCTGCAATACGGATGATGGACGGGTCATAGTTCTTTGTAACTGCAAGGACGCCGGTGTTCTCACCATAGGTCGTATTGGCCGGTCCGCCAAGAAGTCCTGCTAAAGCCGTTGCCAGTCCATCACCGAGAAGTGTGCGGTGTACGCCCGGATCTACCATAAAGTTCTGTCCGGTCACGGCGCTATTCGTCGTGATATCGCCGACATGCTCTACCATCGTGACAAGTGCGATCGGTGCGATCGCAAGAATCGCATCTGCCCGGAATACCGGTGCGCAGAGCAGCTGATCGCGGATGCTCTTATCCATGAAGGAGAAGAAGTGTGCCTCCCTAACGGTTGTAAAATCACAGAAGCCCATCGCATAGCTGACAATAAAACCAACGATAATCGCAAACAGAATCGGCATCAGATTAAAGATACCTTTTGCAAAAATTGAGATTGCAATGACCGTTGCCAATACACAGACTGTAACAAGCAGTGCTTTGAGATTGAACTCTCCGTTTACGTAAAACGCATTGTTGATCGCTGAGGAACTTAAGCGCAGTCCGATGACGATGATGACCGGACCGGTAACGATCGGCGGAAGCACTTTATTAACCTTCTCATATCCGACCAGCTTGATAATCAGTGCAAATGCTACATAGACAAGACCGGCTATGATCAGAGCGCCCTTGGTCGCTGCCAGCTTTTCCAGAAAGTCCGGATCACCTGCTCTGGAATTGCCGATAACCGCCATAATTCCACCCATAAATGCAAAGCTTGATCCAAGGAATACCGGTACCTTTCTCTTTGTGACCAGGTGAAACAGCAGTGTACCAAGACCCGCACAGATCAGTGTGATCGATGTGTTCAGTCCGGTCAGTGCCGGTACGAGCACGGTCGCACCGAACATAGCCAGAACATGCTGAATTCCGAGAATCAGCTTTTTTCCTGTGGTTTTCTCCATTTTCTCTCTCCTTCTGTGTGATGATACAAGGGGGCAAAACACTTTTTATCCCCAACATCATGTGGTTATAATTCTGCGCGTAATTTGCTTACTCCTGCGTTTCGTGCTTTACATCCAGCACGCGAAGCGCACAGACTGCAGCCTCCAGATATGGATTTCTTGCATTTGCAAATGCTCCCGCATCAGAAAGCTCCGTCAGGGACGGATCAATCGGAAGCTTGCCGCCTACCGCAAGACCAAGCTCCTTCGCCGCCGCATCTACCTTGCTTTTTCCGAATACCGGAATTTCTTTTCCGCAATCCGGGCATTTCAGATAACTGAAATTCTCTACAACGCCAAGTACCGGGATGTTCATCATTTTTGCCATATTGTAGGCCTTCTTGACGATCATCTGTACCAGTTCCTGCGGGGATGTGACAATCACGATACCGTCGATCGGCAGTGACTGAAATACGGTAAGCGGAACGTCACCGGTTCCCGGCGGCATGTCCACGAGCAGGTAATCCAGCTCGCCCCAGATCACATCGGTCCAGAACTGCTTTACCATATTTGCAAGAATCGGTCCGCGCCAGATGACTGGGGACTCCGGATCCGGCATCAGCAGGTTAATGGACATGACCTTGATCTCATTGTCCGTCAGCACCGGAAGGATTCCGTTGTCATCTGCCTGCGCCGGGCCGGTCAGCCCGTACATCCGCGGAATTGACGGGCCGGTGATGTCCGCATCCATAATGCCGACACGATAGCCTGCCGCTGATAGTTCATTTGCCAGTGATGCAGTCACCATCGACTTTCCGACGCCTCCCTTTCCACTGACGATTCCGATCACATGCTTTACATCGGAATAGACATTCATCTCGGCTGCAAAGCTCTGCTTCTGCTTCGCGCTTGCACAGCCTTCGCAGCTTTCCTTTGAGCAGCTTGAGTTGCTGCACTCTCTTTCTGCCATTTTTGACACCTCCTGTTCAACTGCTGCACAGTCCAGAGGGTCACATTTGTTCGTTCCCCCATCTGCGCACGCAACAACACGACGGTACTTCTGTTCTGTCCGTCGTGTCTGCATATCCTTATTATTCTAAATCAAAACCTGCCTCTATGCAAGCGCTTTTTCATACTTTTCCTTTTCTTATCGGACATAAAAGCAATGAGTTTCTACAACTCTTCCAGCAGCCGCCTTAAATACCGGCCGGTCACACGCGAAAAATTCTGAATGTCCCGGATATAGGCAAAATCCCGTCCGAAAATTTTCTTTTCCGCTGCCAGATCTTTTTCCCGGCCTGCAAAGACACCGAGCACATACACACCCTGACTGCGAAGCTTCCGGATCTCATAGGCCGTATCTTTCACCGCATATTCCCCGTAATACGGCTGCGGATTGTGGCTGTTCGGACGGTTCACAATGATATCATTCGGTCGACCGTCGCTTAAGACAATCAGAATTTTCCCCTCCTCCGGACGAGCCAGCAGTCCATCCCCGGCAGCCCTGATCGCAAGTCCGTCCCGATTGTTTGCAGAGGTGGTATAGTCCAGAATTTTCCGATTCTCCGACCGGGGCGCATCATATTCCCGGAATCGCTGCAGCACTGTATAGTCCCAGAAGCTGCAAAAGCTCATGATCCGATGCGGCACCTGATTGCAGCTTAAGGCTTCGCTGATAATATATGCCTGCAGCGCTACCTGTCCCTGCCGGTCCCGCTGAGAACCGCTTGCATCCATCAGGATATCCACGACAAACTCCGAAGAAAAACGCTTTCGTGTCTTCTCAAAGAGCTTCCCCGGATCTTCCATCCTTCCGACGCGCCACAGACGTGCCGGAAGGATCTTTCCGGTCTGTGAAAGCGACTGTTCCGGCTCCTGTCTCCGGCGTAAAGCCTGGGAAAGCTCTGCACTTAGGTGCTCAATACTGCGGTTCAGCATGTTCTTATTGTTGCGGTAAAGGACACGGTTCTTTTCTGCGTGACGTCTCGCATTCACATACTGCGCATTGCTGCGTACCGGATTTGCCAGAATACCATCGGTAAAATACAGACTGCAGTCTGCATGCGCCCCTCTGCACAGCCGCAGGTTCACCCGCTTCTGCTCCGGCTCTGATAAGTAAGATTTTCCGTAGTTCAGCTCTATGTAGGAGTACATCTTTGCGGCGGCCTTTTCATCGATTATGATGACCTTCCGTCCATTTCCACGCTGTGCCTGTTCCTCTTCCTCCTGCTCATCCTCGAGATGAACGACGCGGCTGTTCAGGCGTTTCATATATTCCTCCAGGAAATCCTCCAGGCTTTCCTCCTCCAGGTATTCCCGCCAATCCGACTCCAGCAGTTCCTCCGGTGTAGTATCCAGTACAAATGCCATATCCCCGTGCTTCTGTAAAAAACTCCGGTCAATCAGTGTATTATATAGCTCATCTGTGACGCGAATCAGATCCATTGTATCTGTCGCATGCTCCAGCGCCCGGATTTTTGCCATTGCGTTTGCAAGCTGCTTTTCACAATACCAGTTATCATCCAGACAGCCTCGCAGCAGCGCAATCTTCAACCGCCCCAAAAGACTCGAACTCATTTTTTCAAAGGAATATTCCAGCAGATCTTCAAAGGCTCTGCGCCGCAGCTCTGATATCCCGGGCCGCTCCTTTACTGCCAGCGGATAGGAGGCCGCATCCACGCACAGCTGCGCCAGCTCCACCAGGCGCTGTTCATCCGCACCATAGTACGCTTTTTTGATCAGGTACATACTGAGCATGCTCACATCATAATAGCGTGCAAACGCGCCCTGCTTCGCAGCATCGTAGAGGCAGACATATCTGGATTTCGTATAAAATGCGGACTCTACCTTTGTATCCAGCGCATAATCCCCGCTCACCGTCCACATCAGGTTTCGGATGCGGTTCTCCGCTTCCAGCTGCAGATCATTCTCATCGTATCCGTAAAGCTGCATGATTTCTCCTTTCCTTAGTCGGACATTCGCAATCCATCCCTGCAGGTGTGCTGACAGGGTCTAGCTTCGCTACTTGCAG
>OLSO01002448.1_pt1 | contig 11326 bp, 7 predicted proteins | sample 1672441 | NCBI WGS metagenome assembly OLSO01 (sample SAMEA3136686, study PRJEB25190) | human gut metagenome | biome: human gut; feature: human-associated habitat; material: faeces | place: Austria | collected 2013 | reverse complement strand
TTTGGCGAGCGATATCTAAATGTTCTAAAACATTTTTTCTTCCAATTAAATATCCTTCTGGACTATCAGGTTGTTGATGATTTTCTGTTGTTGGGAAACCATCTTCCATCGTAATATCAACCACACCATAAAAATCAATAATAGCACGTACTTCATTAGAATATTCAGAATATAAATTACCGTTAAATAATGGTAATTTACTTGTAAGTCCACTTACTAAAGCTACATGTCCACCTGATGAATCACCAAATAAAAAAACATTTTGTTCATCAATAAAATATTCTTCATGATGTTTTCTTAAAAAACGAATTGCTGTTTTGGTATCCTCTATTTGTGCTGGAAAAGGCGCTAAATCACTTTCACGATATTGTACAATAGCTACAACAAAACCTTGTTTACATAAATAATTAAGTTGTCCTACATGTTGATAAACATTTTGTTTATGCCAAGCAGACCCTTGAACATAGACAATTAGTGGATATTTTTCATTTTCCATTACCCTTTTACGAGGTACTAATATTTGTAAAATACGACTGATTCCATCAATATTCATATATTCAACATCAGGAATATACATAGTATCCATTTCTTGATCAGACATGATACGTGTTTGCATTTCCTCAATAAAAGTTTCATCTTCTATCATTTCTTCATACGTCATTTTATCATCTCCTAATTTTTATTATTTCACTAAAAAAAGAGAACTTCAATAATTGAATTTCACACAAATAAAAAGAGAGTAGTTTTCACTACCCTCCTTATAAACTATTTACCCATTTTTTCTTTAACAGCAGCTTGAGCAGCAGCTAAACGTGCTAATGGTACACGGTATGGAGAACATGAAACATAAGTTAAACCTATTCTATGACAGAATTCAACAGTTCTAGGATCTCCACCATGTTCACCACAGATACCTAATTTAATATCTGGACGAACTGGTTTAGCTTTATTAATAGCAATTTGCATTAATTGTCCAACACCATTTTCATCAATGTGAGCAAATGGATCAGATTCAAAGATGTTCTTAGTATAATATTCATTTAAGAATTTAGCAGCATCATCACGAGAGAATCCATAAGTCATTTGAGTTAAGTCATTTGTACCAAATGAGAAGAATTCAGCTTCTTTTGCGATTTCATCTGCAGTTAATGCAGCACGAGGAATTTCAATCATTGTACCAACTTTATATGGTAATTCAACACCTGCTTCTTCGATAATTGCATCAGCAGTTTTACATACGACATCTTTAACATATTTTAATTCTTTAATATCTCCAACTAATGGAATCATAATTTCTGGAACAACGTTTTGTCCTTCTTTATTAACAGCAATTGCAGCTTCAATAACAGCTCTTGTTTGCATTTCAGCAATTTCTGGATAAGTTACTGCTAAACGGCATCCACGATGACCCATCATTGGGTTGAATTCTTTTAATGATTCAACACGTGCTTTTAACGCATCAAATGTCATACCTAAACTTTCAGCTAAAGGTCTGATTTCTTCATCTGTATGTGGTAAGAATTCATGTAAAGGTGGATCCAAGAAACGAATTGTTACCGGATAGATTTCCATTGCCTTAAATAATTCTTTAAAGTCAGATCTTTGATATGGTAAGATTTTTTCTAGCGCTTCTTTTCTTGCTTCTACTGTTTCAGCAGTAATCATACGTCTGAAGTTGAAAATTCTTTCTTCTTCGAAGAACATATGTTCTGTTCTACATAAACCAATACCTTCTGCCCCAAATTTACGAGCTTGTAAAGCATCTCTTGGAGTATCAGCATTTGTTCTAACTTTTAATGTACGTACATCATCAGCCCATGACATAAATGTTTCAAAGTCACCACTGATTTCAGGTTCTACAGTTTTAATTCTTTCACCGTAAACATTACCTGTACTTCCATCTAATGACATATAGTCACCTTCATGATATTTTTTACCATCTGGTGTCATTAATACTTTAGCTTCTTCATCAACTCTTAAGCTTCCGCATCCACATACACAGCAAGTACCCATACCACGAGCAACTACAGCTGCATGTGATGTCATACCACCACGGATAGTTAAGATACCATGAGCAATATTCATACCTTCGATATCTTCTGGTGAAGTTTCAAGACGAACTAATAAGATATCTTGAACACCATTTTTATGAGCTTCAATAACATCTTCTGCAGTGAAATAAATACGTCCTGTTGCAGCACCTGGAGAAGCAGCTAATCCTGTAGCTACAACTTGAGCACATTTCAATGAAGTTTCTTCAAAGTTTGGATGTAATAATTGATCTAATTGTCTTGGTTCTACTTTTAATAATGCTTGTTCTTTAGTAATCATTCCTTCATTTACTAAATCAACCGCAATTTTTAAAGCGGCTTGTGCAGTTCTTTTACCATTACGAGTTTGTAACATGAATAATTTACCATTTTCAATAGTAAATTCCATATCTTGCATATCTCTATAATGTTCTTCTAGAATGTCACATACTTTACAGAATTGTTCATAACATTCTGGCATAACATCATTTAATGTCGCAATTGGTTGTGGTGTACGAATACCAGCAACAACGTCTTCACCTTGTGCATTCATTAAGTATTCACCGAATAATTTCTTTTCACCAGTTGCAGGGTTACGAGTGAAGGCAACACCTGTACCAGAAGTATCTCCTGTATTACCATAAACCATTTGTTGAACGTTTACAGCAGTTCCCCATGAACCAGGAATATCATTTAAACGTCTGTAAGTGATTGCACGATCATTGTTCCATGAACGGAATACAGCTTTGATTGCTTCCATTAATTGAACTTTTGGATCTTGTGGGAATTCAACTCCCGCATGTTTTTTGTATTCTTCTTTATAAATAGCAACAACTTCTTTTAAATCTTCAGCAGTTAAATCTGTATCAAATTCAACCCCTTTTTCTTCTTTGATATCATCAAATTTTCTTTCAAATGAGCTTTTTGGGAATCCCATAACAACATCTGCGAACATTTGAATGAATCTTCTATAACTATCATATACGAATCTTTCATTATTTGTAATTTTAGTAAATCCAGTAGCTACTTCATCATTTAAACCTAAGTTTAAAACAGTATCCATCATACCTGGCATTGATTCTCTTGCTCCAGAACGAACAGATACTAACAATGGATTTGTTGGATCTCCTAATTTTTTTCCAGTTTCAGCTTCTAATTCAGCTAATTTATTATCAATTTGCGCACAAATTTCAGGTGAAATTTGTTTTCCATCTTCATAATAAGCAGTACAAGCTTCTGTTGATACAGTAAATCCTTGTGGAACAGGTAAACCAATGCTTGTCATTTCAGCTAAGTTTGCACCTTTACCTCCAAGGATGACTCTCATATCTTTATTTCCTTCTTTGAATGAGTAAACATATTGTTTCATTTCAATCAATCCTCCTAATTAATCAACTAATATAATTATACACATGATAGCCCTTACATTCAAGTATAAATTGATACCGCTTTCATAAAATTTTATTAATTATGTTGATTCTATCGCCTTTAATTTTTTTTTAAAAAAATAGAACAAGAAACAGCCTAACGGCTATTTGCTTGCTCTATTTCTACTTTTCGTCCATTTAATTTTTCTTTTTGACAATGTCTCATTACTTTTTTTACAGCTTTATCATTAATATTTACAAACGTAAACTTTCTTTTAATATCAATTCCTTGAATATCACTTTCTCTAATATTTGCCTTTGAGACCAAGAAATGAATAATATCTTTTTTCTTTACTTTATCCATAGATCCTACCGTTAAAAATAAACGTGTATAACCTTCACTTGCACCTTTTTTACGTTTTGATGAAGATTCAAGTTTTTCTTTTGTATAAGGAAAACCAATTTCTTGATTTAAAGATAATTCTATTAAAGCTGCCGTTACATCTTTTAACATATGATTTTCAATTTGATTTACCAAATCTTTCATTGGTTTATGTTCTCCATGTAAAATCATATCTTCTAATTTATACATTAATTCTGTTACTTTATGTTGGTGAATTTGTGTTAATGTTGGTACTTCTAATTTTTCAATATGAGATTTTGTTTTTCTTTCAATCTCTTTTAAATAGCGTTCTTCTTTTCCTACAACAATTGTATAGGCTTTTCCTTCACGATTCGCACGCCCTGTACGTCCAATACGATGTACATAAAGATCTACTTCTTGAGGTAATTCATAGTTGATAACATGACTAATATTTTCTACATCAATTCCTCTAGCGGCAACATCTGTCGCAATTAAATAATGAATTGTTCCCTCTTTGAATTTCTTTAAAGTTCTCATACGATGATCTTGATTTAAATCACCATGCATCGCTTCTACATTATAATTGGCCTTTTGCATTTGTTCCGTTACTTCATCAACGCTTCTTTTAGTACGACAGAAAATAATTCCTGATTGTACAGTTTCACTATCAATAATACGACATAATGTTTCAAAACGGTCTTTTTGTTTAACTTCAAAATAATATTGTTTAACTGTATTAGCTGTCACTGTTTTTTGTTTAACTTGAATATGCTTATAATCTGGTTTCATATAATTTTTCGCAATTTTTTTAATACCTTCTGGCATCGTTGCAGAAAACAACATCGTTGTATGTTCTGGATTTGTCTTAGAAATAATCGTTTCAATATCTTCTACAAATCCCATATTCAACATTTCATCAGCTTCATCTAAAACCACGTAAGAAACTTCATCTAGTTGAAGTACTTTACGTCTCATTAAATCCATCATTCTTCCCGGTGTTCCTACGACAATATCAACACCTTTTTTAATCGATTTAATTTGTTTTTCAATACCACTACCACCATAAACACAAGCAAAACGTAAAGAACTGTATTTTCCAAGTTTTTTTAATTCTTCATGAATTTGCATGGTAAGTTCTCTTGTTGGTGATAAAATATACGCTTGTGGTTTCTTTTTTCTTTCTTTTAAATTTGTAAGTAAAATACTTGAAAACGCCAAAGTTTTTCCTGTTCCTGTTTGTGCTTGTCCAATGACATCATAGCCTTCCAAAATAACAGGGATAATATTTTCTTGAATAGGTGTTGGTTTTTCAAAACCTAATTCATTGATTGATTTTAATAATTCTTCACTTAATCCTAATTTTTCAAATTTATTCATTCATTTTCTCCTCAAGTTTTTCGAGTATAACATAATTCATTTTAAAATGCAAAAAAAGAATGCATTAACATACATTCTTTAAATCACCCTTTAAAAAACCTTGAATATTATCAACGACTAAATCAAACAAACGATTTCTTGCTTCTACTGTTGCCCATGCAATATGAGGTGTCATTAAAAGTTTTGAAGCATCATTAATTTGTAGTAAAGGACTTTCTTTTGCAAGTGGTTCTCTTTCAAAAACATCGAGTCCTGCCCCGGCAATTTCATTATTTTGTAAAGCTTCAACCAGTGCTTCTTCATCAACAATACCACCACGTCCTACATTAATTAAAATCGCTTCTTTTTTCATTAACTTAAATGATTCTTCACCAATTAATCCTTTAGTTTGTTCATTTAAAGGACAATGAATAGAAACAATATCACTTGTTTTTAATAATGTTTCTAAATCAACTGAGAGATAATCTTGCTTCGTATTTTTTCCACTTGTCGAATAATACTGAACTTGACAACCAAAAGCTTCAGCAATTTTAGCAACCGTACGTCCAATATTTCCCATACCAATAATCCCCCATGTTTTTTCATGTAATTCATAAAAACGAGGTCCAATATGACTAAACATACCACTTTCACTATATTGACCACTTTGAACATAATTATGATAATAACTATTTTTATGTAAAAGTTCTAAAGCTAAAGCAAAAGTATGTTGCGCAACACTTAAAGAAGAATACCCTGCCACATTGCATACCGTAATACCACGACGATGACAATAATCTAAATCAACATTATTGACACCTGTTGCTGTAATACAAATAAGTTTTACTTTAGAAGCATATTGTAAGACTTCTTCGGTAAGTAAACATTTATTCGTAATAATGATATCTGCTTCTTTAATACGTTCAATGACTTCTTCTGGATTACTTTGTTTATAAATCGTTACTTGTCCAAATTGATTCAACTTAGAAAGATCAACATCATCTCCTAAACAAACACTATCTAAAAAGACAACGCTAGAACTCTTTTTTTTTAAAATATTTAAAATATCTTCATAAGATTTTCCTGAAAAGAATTTTCCTAAATTGATTGCTTCATTAATATCTAAAATAGAGCTTTCATGATAAATCCCTTTCATTTCATTATCTTCAAATTCAAAACTTAAATATTTATTTAAAAGACAAATCCCTAATGCTCTTGATGTCATTTCTTTATCTTTTTCAATTGTATCTAATATATTTTGAATAAAAGAAGCATCCTCTTGAACACATTTAGTAAGGGCTTCTTCTACTTCAACCCCTTCAAATAAATGATTTCTAAAACCATCATGATAAAGAAATGGTAAAACTACATCATAAACACTCATTGGAACATGCCCATACCCTTTTGTAAAGTTATATAGGATTGCAAGTCCTAAATTTTCATCTTTCATCTTATCTACTAACTTCATTTTGATCCTCCATAAATAATTTTATTTTTACACGATGTCTTTCTTGTTTTGTAAGATCATCATAGAATACAAAACAATACTTAAACGCTTGATCTTTACGATTATATTTCAATAAATTATAACTTAAATAACTGCTTTTTCTTTCTCTGGTACCTCCTCCACAAGAAGAACCTCCTGCCATAATATATGTATTTCCTTTTTTTACAACACAAGGAATATGCTTGTGTCCATGGAAAATATAACGTACATGATGTTTTTCTAACCAATACATTACATCTTGAGCATCCACAAGGGCTTTTGTCGAGTCAGCAATTTTCCCCATGAATAGTTTTTCATTCCATTTTATTTTCAAAAAATCATCTTTTCTAAGTGGCATTAAATGATGATGCATCATAGCAATCAAAGTATAATCCTCTAAATGATTAATAGATAATAACTCATCTTCAATTTCTTGTAAAAGTCTTTGCCCGACCATTCCCCTTGCTAGATTTCCTTGGGAAGTAGAATCTATTTTGATCACAATCATTTTAACATCCGGATAAACTTTAATATTTTCTCCTAGCAAATAAGCTACCACTTTTGTCTTTTGTTTTTTTAAAAGATTCAAGCCATAAACAATGACGTCATGATTCCCTAAAACAAACGTTACATCACTATGATATTTCCTTTTTAAACGATTCATAAAATGAGAAGCTGCATACATATTTTTACGATTAGGCGAATTCATTAGATCACCCGTAATCAAAAATTTAAGTTGATGATCATGAGGAAGCATATGATAAAGTTCATCTAGACTATCCTGTAATACAATAAGTCCATTGTCTGTTTTCTTTGTTCCTAAATGAAGATCACTTAGTTGTATAAAATATTGATCTTCATTTGTTTGACATTTCTTTTCAAAAATCTTATTTGTTTCTATTAGTCTAAAACATTCTTTTACTTCCTCTATGTTTTTTACAGGATAAAAAACACTTTGCTCTCCTTTAAATATAAAAACACCAGGCCAACAATCTATTTGATAAAGAGCATTTAAAAACAGATGAAAAGGTCCATATAAAGAGATATCTTCTTTCAATGCCTTTTTTATACAAAAAACGCGCATCAAATCATGATTATAACTATTATCAAAATTTTCCAAGAATTGCTGATCGATTCCCGATAATAAAATGACTTGATATTTTTCTTTTTCCTTTGCTATATATTTATGAAAATCATGTGCATAACTTGTTTTAAAAGCCGTATCATAGGTTTCAAAGTTTTTACTTCTAAAAAGTAACTCACATTCATTTTTTTGAATTTGATGTACAAATGGAAATTTTATATTTTGTTTTGTTAACCAATTTTTAAATTCTCCAAGTTGTTCGTAACTTGCATACACATTCCTAAATGACTTATTACCGTCTTTAAAAATAAAATTAAAATAGAGATTCATCAAATCATATTCATTCATGTGTGTCACCTCCCACATATTATACACAAAAAAAAGCCTAACGAATAGGCTTTTAGAATTTTAAATTTCTTGGAGTTCTTGGGAATGGTTCAACATCTCTAATATTTTGCATACCTGTTAAATACATTAAGAAACGATCGAATCCTAAACCAAATCCAGCATGTTTACATCCACCAAAACGACGTAGATCCATGTACCATTGTAATCCTTCTTTGGCCATTCCTTTTTCATCCATAATTTTTTCTAAGACATCATATCTTTCTTCACGTTGTGATCCACCAACAAGTTCGCCAATTCCTGGAACAAGTAAATCACAAGCAGCTACTGTTTTACCATCATCATTTAAACGCATATAGAATGCTTTGATTTCTTTAGGGTAATCTGTTAAAAATACTGGTCCACCAACAATTTTTTCACAGATATAACGTTCGTGTTCTGAATTTAAATCCATACCCCATTCTACTTTATTTTCAAATTTAACATCTGCTTTTAATAAATAATCGATTGCTTCTGTATAAGTCATACGTTTAAAATCACTATCTCTAACTGCTTTGATACGTTTGATACATTCTTTATCAATCATGCTTTCAAAGAATTTCATTTCTTCTGGTGCATTATCTAAGACATAATCAATACAGTATTTAACCATATCTTCAATTAAATCCATATCATCTTCTAAGTCAGCAAAAGCAATTTCAGGTTCAATCATCCAGAATTCACTAGCATGTCTTGAAGTATTTGAATTTTCCGCTCTAAAGGCAGGTCCAAATGTATAAACATCACGATATGTTAAAGCAAAAGCTTCAACATGTAATTGTCCTGTAACTGTAAGATAAGCTTCTTTTCCAAAGAAATCTTTATCAAATTCTGTATTATCGATTGTTGTTGCTCTAAACATTTCTCCAGCACCTTCACCATCATTTGAAGTAATGATTGGTGTATGGACATAAACAAATCCTTGGTTTTGGAAGAATTCATGAATAGCCATTGATAAAACGGATCTTAATCTAAAGATTGCATAAAAAGTATTTGCTCTTGGTCTTAAGTGAGGAATTTCTCTCATGTATTCAAAAGAATGTCTTTTCTTTTGTAATGGGAAATCTTCATCACAAGTTCCTTCAACCACTAAATGTGTTGCTTCAATTTCAAAAGGTTGTTTTCCATCTGGTGTTAATTTTAATTTACCAGTTACTTTAACAGCACTTCCTGTAGAAATATGAGAAGCTTCTTCATAATTATCAATAATTTCATCTAAATAAACAACTTGTACATTTTTAAAATATGTTCCATCATTTAAAGCTAAAAATCCGATTTTCCCACTATTTCTATTTGTACGGATCCATCCTTGTAATTCAACATATTCAATACCATCTAATTGGTCTCTATCATTGATATATAATTCATATAATTCTCTTACTGTAATAAATTCAAACATTTTTCTCTCCCTATTCTTGATCATTTGATTTCATTTTAATTACTAATTCTTGAATAGCTACCACAACATCTACTGTTTGGACTTCAACGCCTTCTTGAACCATAAAATGACTATGCGTAAAATCTACAATTCCTTTAATGCCTAATTTCATTAAACGATCCACTGTTTCTTGAACATTTTCTGAAATCGCCAAAATAGCAATTTTACAATCACTTGGAAAAGTTTCTTCCAACTTGTCAATATGACAAATTTTCACACCAAATCTTTCCCCTTCTTTATTTTTATCCATATCATAACCACAAACAATCTTACCTACTGTATATTGCCAACGATTATATTTTAAAATGGCACTTCCTAAATTGCCAACCCCAATTAAAATAATAGGTTCATCTAATCGTAAACCTAAAACTTCACTTAAACCATCTATAAGATGTTTAACATCATAGCCTCTTCCACGTCTACCAAAATTATCCGTTTTTGATAAATATGTAAAATCACGCCTAATTGTTGTATCTTGTATTCCTGTAATTTCAAACAATTCACTCGATAAACATGTTTCTTTTCCTTCATGTTGCATTTTTCTAAGCGCTTTTAAATAAACAGGAAAACGGGACATTGTCGCTTTTGATATTTTTTTCTCCACACTAATCCCCTCCTATTGATTCTAATTCTAAATCAAGATGTGGTTTAATGCCAAGCGATAAATCACTAAACTTATTATTATCATACATAACTTTTCCTGCTAAAGCAATCATCATTGCATTATCTGTACAACATTTCATTGGTGGAAGAGACAATTGTACGTCTTCTAACATGGCAACTTGCTCTTTCATCTTTTCTCTTAAACCCCTATTAGCAGAAACCCCACCAGCTAACATAATTTCTTTAACACCATATTCTTTAGCAGCTCGAATCGTTTTATCGACCAAAACATCAACAACAACATTTTGAAAAGACGTTGCTAAATCATTTTGATTGATTTCTAAACCTTTTTGCCTATGATTATGTGCTAAATTGATTACTGCTGATTTTAAACCACTAAAACTAAAATTATAACTATCATCATCTAATGGTTTAGGTAAATGATAACTTGCCTTTCCTAAATGAGCCATTTTATCTAAAACCGGTCCTCCAGGATAAGGAAGATTTAAAACTCTTCCCACTTTATCATATGCTTCTCCAACAGCATCATCTAAAGTTTCACCAATCACTTCAAAAGAATAAGGATGTTTCATCAAAACAAGCTCTGTATGCCCACCACTGACTACAAGACATAGTGCTGGATAAACAATATCTTTTTCATAATTATTTGCATAAATATGCCCTGCAATATGGTGAACCCCAATTAATGGTTTATCATAAGCCAAAGAAAGTGTTTTAGCGACTTGTAAACCAATATGTAAAGAGCCAACAAGTCCTGGACCTTTTGTTACACAAATAGCATCAAGGTCTTCCATTTTTATATTTGCTTGTTTTAACGTTTCTTTTAAAACAACAGATACACATTCAACATGCTTACGGCTGGCAATTTCAGGGACAACACCACCATAAAGTTTATGCAGATCAATCTGTGAAGAAATCACATTTGAAAGAACTTCCCTTCCATTCCGTACAACCGCTGCTGCAGTTTCATCACAGGAACTTTCTATTGCAAGTATTGTTACATCTTTATTTTCCTTCATTTTTTCACGCCTCTCATTCTTCAAACATAAGATCTACTGATTTTCCGTCTTTTCCTGCTTTTGCATTTGGGAAAATCTTTCTTACGTCTTCCATATAAGGTTCCGGTCTGGTCAGTGACGGGCTGTAATGCGTAAGCCACAGTTCTTTTACCTGCGTCTCTCTCGCCAGCTCAG
>OLSO01002442.1_pt1 | contig 11338 bp, 6 predicted proteins | sample 1672441 | NCBI WGS metagenome assembly OLSO01 (sample SAMEA3136686, study PRJEB25190) | human gut metagenome | biome: human gut; feature: human-associated habitat; material: faeces | place: Austria | collected 2013 | reverse complement strand
CAACCTAAAGAAATTGCTTTAAAGCCTGGTAATGAAAATCAAGTTGAATTTAAAGAAATATCTGCCGATTCAGCTGATGAATACACAATCAAGATTTTAACATGGAACGGCAATATATCATCATTGGCACCTATTTCAAATACTCTTGATTTAAGTATAAAATAGTATAAAGATTGGAGAAAAAAATGAGCGTAAAAAATAAATTTACAAGTATATTGTTGTCTTTATGTATGCTTGCGAGTTTTGTACCTGTAAATTTCACTGCATTTGCAAGCGATGAACCGGAACTTATAAACGGTGCTTATCAGATTGAAAGTGCGGAAGATTTGGTTTGGTTTGCCAAAAAGGTAAACGGCGGTGACAGAACAGCAAATGCAGTATTAAACAGTGATATTGACTTGGAAAACCAAAATTGGACACCAATCGGTAACGGATATAATTATATCAACAATAACGGTTACGGTATAGATGATGATACCGCATATAACGGTATATTTGACGGAAAAGGTCACAGCATTTCCGGACTTTTCATAGAAACCAAAAAGTACAATAAGCAAGGCGACAATCATTACGAAACTTATTGTCAAGGCCTTTTCGGCATTATTGGAAAAGAGGGAACTGTCAGAAATGTTACGGTAAACGGACAAATAAACGCACAGGCTGAGGGTAATGAATACATTGATGCGGCAAAATATATCGGCGGAATTGCCGGTATAAATGCCGGATTGATTATAAATTGTACAAACAACGCTGACATAACAGGTCTCGCTTATGTGGGCGGTATAACAGGTCAGCTTGGCGCTCAATTTAAGGGAAGTAACATAGTAAGCGGAAATCTTATAAATGTTACAAATAACGGAACGGTTACAGCTACTTCAAAGAGTTTCGCAGAGGCAGGCGGAATTGTCGGTCAGCTTGCATACGGCGACATTACATATGCCGCAAACCACGGAAACGTATCTGCACCTAACAAAGATGATGATATGTACAGTTATTTAAGAGGAATTGCGGTAGGCGGGATTGTCGGCAAGGATATAAGTGTAAGCGAATGCGGAAAGATTGACAGAGCATATAATGACGGTCAAATAGGTAATGAAGACGGTAATTATTTCGGCGGTATTATTGGTTGCAACTATGCGTGTGACATAACTAACGTATATAATACCGGTAAGGTAATCGGTTACAATTACAGTGGCGGATTAATAGGCTACAAGCTTGGCGGTACGATAGAAAATGCGTACAACAGCGGTGAAGTGAATACTCATACGGAATATCAACTAATCGGTTCAATGAAAAATGCGACAGCAAATAACTTGTATAACATAGGTGACAGCACTAAACTTGTGGCACTTGAAAATGGCGGTGATATAAGTACGGTATATGCCGTTGACAATGTTTCGGCAAGTGATTTGTCAGACGCATTTACAGACAGTGATAATCTTCCTACGATTGATTGGAGCAATGCACCGACAGGAAAAGATGAAACATTTGATATTGAAAGTATTAATATCGAAAACGGTAAGATAGCTGTATTGTTAAACAAAAAACTTGTAGGAACAAATCTTACGTTAAATGATTTTGAAATAAAATCATTTGTTGACGATAAAGAGGTCGAACTTAAAAATGTTCAGTTATCTCAATACATATCAGACGAAAAAACAGCCATAGACATCACATTTGACAAAGTAAATGCCGAAAAGACGCTTAAAATTTCGGTAAACGGAATTGAAAAGCAGATTGTAACAGATACGTCAAATTACTGGATAGATTATCGCGCAGAAGAATATGACGGCGGTAACGGTGATAAAGATAATCCGTACGTTATTGCAAACACAGAAGAACTTGCTTTGCTTTCGTATGAAGTAGAAAAGGGCAATGATATGTCAGACAAGTATTTTGTCTTGAAAAATGATATAGACCTATCAGGCAAGGAGTGGACGCCGATAGGTGTATCCGATAAATACATATCAAATAAATATCAAGGCAATGCTTTTAACGGTAATTTTGACGGTCAAGATTACAGTATCAAGGGTATAAATATATCTTCGGACAGCTATCTTTCGGCACTGTTCGGAGTTACGGAAGAAAATGCGGTAATTAAAAATATTTCTGTATACGGAAATATAGAAAACACGAATGATACATATGGAATTGCGGCAGGTATATGTGCCGTGAACTACGGTTTAATATCTCATTGTATCAACTATGCCGAAATTAAAGGCGAAAACAGAATCGGAGGTATTGTCGGTTATAACGGTGCGGTTAACAAAACGGTAACAAGCTGTGTTATAACTCAGTGTGAGAACAAGGGAATTATTACAGGTAAGGATGAAGTTGGCGGTATTGCCGCTTACAGTTCGGGAACTGTAAAAGAATGTACAAATAAAGCCTCTGTAACTGCAACCGGCGGATATGCCGGCGGTATTGTCGGTTACAATTACGAGGGCAGTATACTTCTTGACAGTTGTTATAACAGCGGTGAAGTAAGTGCGTCAGCATATTCGGGTGGTATTTCGGGTAAATCATACAACTGTGATATTTCAAATTCATATAACAGCGGTAAAATTTCATCGCAAAACAACACCAACGGCGGAATACTCGGATATACAGTGAGCGGATATTCGGTTAAAAACTGCTATTTTCTTAAAGATACCGCGCCTATGCCGTATGCGGAAAATTCGGGTACAGGACTTGAAGTGAAAACGGAAAATCAGCTTGCAGATATGGCTGAAACTTTAGGCAGTGCGTTTGTGAAATCGGATAAATTTCCTGTTTTGGCATGGGAGGTAAACGGTGCCGATGATATAGATACACCGACAAAACCTACACCGTCAGTAACACCTGCTTCAACACCTAAAATTGAAGAGAAAATACCGTCATATTCATCACAAGGAAAATGGTCAGACAATGTGGCTGAAACATTTGACAGCGGAAACGGAAGTAAAGAAAATCCGTATGTTATAAAAACAGCGTCCGAACTTGCATTGCTTGCGAAAAATGTAAATAAAGGTGAATCATATAAAGACGCATACTTTGAATTAAATAATAATATTGATTTAACAGAAAAGTATTGGACTTCAATAGGCAATGCGGAAGATAAAGCATTTTCGGGTCATTTTAACGGTAACGGCTATGAAGTAAAACTAAATACCGAAAATCAAAAAGTAAGCGGATTATTCGGATATACCGCAAACGCAGAAATTACATTGCTTGGAGTAGACGGACTGGTAAGCGGTGAAGATATTGGCGGCGGTATTGTCGGTATAGCAAGGGACACTAAAATAGAGAATTGCTATTCAAATACTGCTGTTTTGGCAAATGAATATGTCGGAGGACTGGTCGGACAGCTTTTAAGCGGCAGTAAAGTGACAAATTGTTACGCAACGGGGACAGTAAAAGCAAAAAAAGCAGGTACATTATTCGGAGCATTTACAAACGGTGTATCGGCAGAAAATTTATATTACAGAATTATCGGCGATAAAATGCCGTATGGCGAAAATGCATCAACAAACACAAATATTGCCACAGGAAAAACAGACGAATATATGCAAAGCGACGCATTTGCGTATGATTTGTGGTATGTGAAAGAACGAGAAGTTGACGGCAAAACAGTAGAAGTAGCACCGATATTTTATGTTGGAAATAAATATCCGGTACTTAATAACGAATACAAGGAAAGCAAAATTATTTCGATAAATCTTGTATCATCGGGCGAAAGTCTTGAAACAGATACTTCTCATACATTTACAGCAAAGATATACGGTAAGAATTTAAACAAAAATATAACTGCAAAATGGAGCAGTGACAACAGTGCCGTTACAGTTGAGCAAAACGGCGATATTACAATTACAAACGGTGTAGGGATACTAAATGCAAGTGTAATTATAGATTCAACTAAGCTTGAAAATCAAAAGGATATAACCGTTAAATGTGAAATTGGCGGAATATCAAGTGCAGTTTCCGTAAAAGTTTCAGAACCTAAATGGAGCGGTAAAGGTACGGAAGAAGAACCGTATATTATAAAATCGTTGGAAGATATGAACAGTCTTTCGGAAAGCGTTGCGGACGGAAATTCATATAAAGGTGTATATTTTAAACTTTCAAACGATATTGATTTAAGCGATAACAAAGAATTTAGTTCAATCGGTTATTGGGACAGTTTAAAGTCAAACGATAACGGAGAATGGTGGGAGTCCGAGAAGAATCGTGCGTTTGAAGGTGTGTTTGACGGAAACGGTTTTTCTGTGAAAAATGTAATTTTATATGCAGAAAATAATTATTTCGGATTGTTCTCATATATAGGTAAGAATGGTGTTGTTAAAAATCTTAATATAGATTCCACTAACAGATTGACAGCTCATAATAACGTAAGAAAAATTGCAGCTTTAGCCGGAATAAATCTCGGTACAATAGAAAATTGTACAAACAGTGCTGATTTCGGATTTACCGCCTCAAACGTAACATATCTTGCAGGAATAGCCGGCGAAAACTACGGGCTTGTGACAGGTTGTGTGAATAACAGCAATATGACGTCTGCCGGATACAGTAAAGCGGGAATAGTCGGCGAAAATTACGGTACTGTAAGAAAATCTGAGAATAACGGTAACTTATCGAACAGCGGTAATGTCGGCGGTATTACGATAGAAAACAGAAACGGCAAAGGTCAGGCACTATTGTTTATTGACGACTATGCGGATTTATCCGTAAACGGAGAAATTTCCGAATGTGTCAATAACGGTGCAATAAGCGGTAAATATGACGTTGGAGGAATTGTAGCTGAAAATTATAGTGGCGGTAAAATAGAAAATTGTAGTAATACAGCAGAAGTGTCGGGAAGTATGACAGGCGGTATCGCAGGACGTGCGTCAGGTTGTTATAAAAAAAGCGGTATCAAAAATTGTCAAAACAGCGGTAATATTACAGCACAAGGTTCATACGGCGGTGGTATAGTCGGTGAACTTATAAACGGCTTGGTATATTTCTGCGAAAATACAGGTGATGTAAACGGCGAAAACTATGCCGGTGGTATTGTCGGACGTAATTACAGTTCAACTGTGCTAGGCGAATCGGCTGTTGATTTCTCAAATAACTATGGAACAGTAACAGCTAAAACGTCAGCAGGTATCTGCGGCTATTATCAAGACGAAAGCGGTAAGTGTTATACAAGATATAATTACAATGGCGGAAAGATCGAATACGGTATTTTAGGTGATGTTAATTCTAACTATGATATAAACAGCGTTGTTTGCGAAAATTATTGGTTGAGTGACGATAAAAATAATGCAAACGACAGCTGTAAAGGTGATATTGACGGTATCACTGCAATAACAAAAGCAGAATTAGACGAATATTCTGCTGAAACCGTTGATTTGCAAGTAGATAACAGCGATATAATTGTAAACGGTACTGCAAATGTTTCGTCAAATTCAGAAGTAAAGAGCAGTGACGAAAACGTTGTTTCAATAGAAAACGGTGTTGCAGTCGGACATGGAATAGGTCAGGCATATCTGTATGCAAAATCAAGTCCGTATACATATGCGGCTGTATTGATGAATGTAGAAGAAAATCCTGATGATGTTGAAAAGATAAATGTAAGTTTCAGACTTATCGGTGAAGAAAATCTCGGAAGTGGCTTTGTCTTGACAAAAGATACAAAGAATACATACCAAACATGGATTCCTGAAAAAGAGTATGAAGTGAAATTAGGAAGTACAGTGGGAGATGTATTCAAACAAGCACTTGACGATAACGGCTTAAAATATCGTGGTTGGGAAAACGGATATATCAGTACAATCCAATCACCGGAAGGATATTGGCTTGGTGAATTTACAAACGGTAAATATTCCGGTTGGATGTATACTGTAAACGGCAGTCACCCTTCATTGGGATTGAATGAGTATAAATTGACAGGTGATGAAGAAATCGTATGGCATTATGTTGACGATTACCGTCAGGAGGTTGCCGATTGGAGTGAATCTGATAAAACAGGTGACGGTTCACTTTATAATAGGTGGTTAGACGCAAAAGATACAGATTCAACACCTAAACCGACTCCGACAGTCACTCCGACTGCCACAAAACAGCCTCAAAGCGGTGGTTCCGGTTCGGGTGGCGGTACATCAACAGCCAAACCGACAATAGCACCTACTGTTATACCTACGACTGCACCTGAAAAAGATACTACTCAAACAGTGTGGTTTACTGATGTAACGGAAAATATGTGGTTCTATCAAGCTGTCAAGTATGCGTATGACAAGGGTTTTATGACAGGTGTAAGCGACAGTGAATTTGCTCCTGACATTACATTAACCCGTGCAATGTTCGTTTCGGCATTGTATCGTATAGAAAATGAACCGACAGCAGACGGTGAATTGAATTTCAGTGACGTATCTGATGATTCTTGGTATGCTAAAGCTGTTTTATGGGCTTATAACAATGATATTATAAGCGGTAAAACAGAAACGGAATTTGATCCTAACAGTGATATAACTCGTGAACAAATGGTGGCTGTATTATATCGCTATGCAAAAACTAAGGGATATAATTCAGACAGTGATGAAATTACATATTCTGATGTAAAAGATATTGCGGATTATGCGATTGATTCTGTTAAGTGGGCATATTGTGCAGGAATAATGACCGGTGACGAAAACGGAAAATTTAATCCTAAAGCCGGTACAACAAGAGCACAAGCCGCGTCGGTATTTATGAGATTATATAAATAATGGTTTAAATAAGAGTTTATCTTTATGATAGACTCTTATTGTATTTTTACGTGAATATGATATAATAAACATATTCAGTATAGAATGAGGGATATACAATGACACTGCAACAATTAAAATACATAGTAACGGTAGCGGAGTGTGGCAATATAACGGAGGCGGCTGAAAAGTTATTTATAGCACAGCCGAGCCTTACCTCTGCAATTCACAATATTGAAGAAGAAATGGGAATAACGGCATTCATTCGTTCCAATAAGGGCGTAGAGCTGACAAGGGACGGAGAAACGTTGCTTTCATATGCACGTCAGATTTTGGAGCAGACGGACGTTATGACAGAGCATTTTAAAGGTGAGAGAAATCAGAAACCGAGATTTTCTGTTTCATGTCAGCACTATTCATTTGCGGTTAATGCGTTTGTGGACGTTATAAGGGAATATGACGCGGACGCATACAGCTTTATTTTGCGTGAAACACAGACGTATGAAATTATAGATGATGTGGCAGTCGGACGAAGTGAAATAGGAATATTGTATTTGAGTGAGCATAATGAGGCAGTTTTGAGCAAACTTATTAATAAAAATGACTTGAATTTTGAAGAATTATATGTTGCTAAACCGCACGTTTTCATATCAAACAATCACCCTCTTGCAAACAAAGAGGAAATAACAATTCAAGACTTAATGCAGTATCCGTATTTGGTGTTTGAACAGGGAAAACACAATTCATTTTATTTTTCGGAGGAATTTTTGAGTTCGCTTGAATTTCCTAAAAATATTATGGTGCGTGACAGAGCGACATTATTTAATCTGCTTATCGGTCTTAACGGTTTTACGGTTTGTTCGGGTATTATAGATACGGAATTAAACGGTGAAAACATTATTTCAAAACCGTTGAAATCAGATTGCAGTATGCGTATCGGAATTTTAACACGCAAAAATTCTGTTATTAGCCGATACGGAGTTTCATATTTGAATGTATTGAAAAATCATTTATTAATAGATTAAAACTATGGATAAATGATGATAATATATATTTTTCTATTTCCGAATTTTCTGTTATACTTAATGTAAATTAAAACACAGGAGGTAGAAGGAATGAGCAAACAAATACCATTCAGATATGACTTTGTAGGCAGCTTTTTAAGACCTGCAAATTTAAAAGCAGCAAGGGAGGATTTTGAAAACGGAAAAATTTCGGCTGACGAATTAAAAGCAGTTGAAGATAAGGAAATCGAAAGACTTATTAACAAGCAGAAAGAATTAGGCTATCACGTCATTACGGACGGAGAATTCAGACGTGCGACGTGGCACTTGGATTTTATGTGGGGATTTGACGGTGTTGCACATGAGAAAACAAAAACGGGTTTACCGTTTCACGGCGAAGACGCAATGATTGATGATACATACCTTTGCGGAAAAGTAGGACTTTCAAAAGTACATCCTTTCGTGGAGCATTTTAAATTTGTAAAGCAATTTGAAGATGAAAATACTGTTGCAAAGCAGACAATTCCCGCACCGGCACAGTTTATTGAACAAATGATAATGCCGTTTGCGTTGGAAAACACTTCAAAGTATTATGACAGCACTCATAAGTTGGCAGAGGATATTGCAAACGGATATAAAAAGGTAATCGCGGATTTGTATGACGCAGGCTGTCGCAATTTACAGCTTGACGACTGCTCATGGGGAATGCTTGTAGATCCGAGAGCAGAAGAATTGTTCGGTACGGATAAAAAAGGATTGAAGGATATTCAAAAACTTTTAGTAGAGATAAATAACCTTGCAATAGAGGACAAACCGAGCGATATGACAATTACTACTCACGTTTGCAGAGGTAACTTCCATTCAACATACGCAAGTGCAGGTGCATATGATTCGGTTGCAGAGGTATTGTTTGAAAAGGAAAATGTAGACGCATATTATCTTGAGTTTGATGACGAGCGTTCGGGAGGCTTTGAGCCTTTGGCACACGTCAACGGCGATAAGAAAGTCGTGTTGGGACTTATAACAACAAAGTCACCGAAACTTGAAAATAAAGCTGACGTAATAGCAAGAATAAAAGAGGCACAAAAATATATTTCTCTTGACAGATTGTGCCTAAGTCCGCAATGCGGTTTTGCGTCATGCGAAATAGGTAATAAACTTACAGAAAAAGAACAGTGGGCAAAATTGCAACTTGTAAAAGAAATCGCAGAAGAAGTTTGGAGATAATATTAAAGAGTAGACAAAATCTTTATGATTTTGTCTACTCTTGTTTTTGAGCCAAAAGGTGGACATATTCTTGGACTGTTTTATGGATATATACTGTATTTCCGATGCACAGAAATTTCACTGCTATTATGGTGGCATATCCTGTCAGCTTGTCAACAACGGCATTGTTAATTTTTATTGTACTGCTGATTTATAGACCATCGCATAAATTGCAAAATCATTAATATATTTCGCTGAAAATATCGCTTTGCATTTCGCTAATTTGCTCGATTGGAATAACGGTTTTATCAGTCATAATAACCGTGCGATTGTATTCGTCTATTTTCTTTACAACACCGGTATTGGATATGTATGCACCGCCTGATTTTTTATCGTCGGGAACGAAGTATGTTATTGTCACGGTTTGATTTGTACCGATATTCTCTTTAATTAAATTTAACTGTTCATTGAGTTTGGCAATGACATCTTCGCTTAATATCTACTTTTCATCAGTCAAACGGGCGGTTTCATTAATTGCCGCTTTGTGTCCCGTAAGAGCTGCAAACGGTGAAAATTGTGCCGCACGGTCATGAAGCGACATTTGTGGGTGCTTTTTTGAAACATGGTGGGGCAGATTGATTATGTCATCATATTTATGACTGATGTTTTCCATATGGTAATTCTCCTTAAAAATTATGCCTTGTGACCGCCTATTTGATTGTTGCGGTCTTTGGCAGTTGCACCTTCTTGAAGATTCATTCCTTTAAGAATGGCATTTTTGCCGAATTTCTTTTTTATATCAAGTATTGTATTCTGCATACGTTTTTATCGCTCTGATTCGGCATTTTCTTTTTCTCGTTGCTTCTTTAAATCCTCGTAGTCGGTAAAAAGGTCAAGCTGTTCATATTTGTTTACGTTTTTTACACTGTGTTCATCTACAAGCTTGTTAGCCACAATATTAATTCTTCTGATAAGCAATTTCTTGTTTACAATTTTATCGTACAATTCCATAACTGCATTTGTGATAAGTGTAGTAGACGATGTTCGCTTTGGAAGATTTGTTGTTCCGTGAGCAGGCTTCGGAACTTTTTTACCGTAATAGTTCGTTGTAACTGTACCTTTATAACTCTGACTTCTGTTTTTATCTGTCATATTTTCAATATCATAGCCGATTGTAAGCACGATTTGGCTTGTTACAAGTCCTTTATCCACCAAGTCAAGTGCCATAAGGTCAATCATTTCTTTTACAACTAATCTTGCTTTGTCAAATTCATATGGACAATGTAATACTTGTCCTGAGGATATGCTGTTTGTTTCGGGTTTGTATGCTTTGACATCTTCCATTGTGCAAGGTTCGTAACCCCAGGCATGGTCGATAAGCAGTTCGGCGTTTATACCGAAAAGCTTGTATAACAGTTCTTCATTATAGTAATCAGTCGATTTACCGATAGAACATCTGGCTATGTCACCCATAGTGTACAGTCCGATTTTTTCTAATTTCTTTGAATAACCACGACCGACACGCCAAAAATCGGTAAGAGGTTTGTGATTCCATAACAGTCTTCGGTATGACATTTCGTCAAGTTCGGCAATTCGTACACTGTTTTTATCCGGTTCAATGTGTTTTGCGACTATGTCCATTGCTATTTTGCAAAGATACATATTTGTTCCGATTCCGGCTGTTGCGGTTATTCCTGTTGTATCTAAAATATCTTGTATCATTGTCATTGCAAGTGTGCGTGCAGTCATATTGTATGTCGAAAGATAATGGGTTACATCTATAAATACCTCATCAATCGAATAAATGTGAATATCTTCGGGTGCGATGTATTTAAGATAGATATTATAAATCTTTGTACTGTATTCCATATAGCGTGCCATACGCGGTGGAGCAATTATGTAATCTATCTTGAGTGACGGATTTTTCTGAAGTTCAGTACTGTCATCAGAAGAACCGCTAAAAACGTGGTTCGGTGCTTTAAGCTTTCGTATATTATTTGCGGCATTAACTTTTTGTATGACTTCAAATAATCTTGCTCGTCCCGACAATCCGTATTTTTTTAGTGACGGAGATACGGCAAGACAGATTGTTTTCTCTGTCCGACTCGGATCGGCTACAACAAGATTTGTGGTTAGCGGGTCACGGCTTCTTTCTCTGCATTCAACGGACGCGTAGAATGATTTTAAGTCTATTGCTATGTACGTTTTGCATTTATTCATAATTCTACGCTCCTTTTTGCAAATTTGTTCAGTCTAAATTATATCTTAAAATTATTGCTTTTTCAAGACTGTACAATAACTTATTGATTGTGAATAGAGAAAAGTCCGTATTATTGGACTATGTATATATTATAATCTAATTACAGAAAAGCTAAATTGTCAAAGTGAAGTTTGGGTTTTTGGGGTAAAAATCGAAAAATACCC
>OLSO01002435.1_pt1 | contig 11381 bp, 8 predicted proteins | sample 1672441 | NCBI WGS metagenome assembly OLSO01 (sample SAMEA3136686, study PRJEB25190) | human gut metagenome | biome: human gut; feature: human-associated habitat; material: faeces | place: Austria | collected 2013 | reverse complement strand
CGAGCACAAGGCGTCGCGCTTCATCGACGAACGCGGCTGCCAGTAGGTTCCGACGGCTTGTCAGCCGTCGGAACGAAGTCGACGCTGCGAAGCGCCAATGCGCCCGATCTCGCCCCTTTTCCGCTTTCCCTCACGTGCGAAAGCACGCTTCCCTAAAGGGACTTGCGCTTCGCGCGGCGCAGCTGGCGAAACGGGGCGATCTCGGGCACCTTGGCGCTTCTCGCTGACATTGGTGGATCTGCGAGATGATGATGGAGGAAGAGGGAGTCGTGGAGAATAGCGAACGGTATCGTCTCTGCGTGAACGCGCTCAAAGGCTTCATGGACGACGCTGGATTCTCCGACGTCGTCATCGGGTTGTCGGGCGGCATGGACTCGAGTTTGGTCGCCGTGATGTGTGCGGACGCGCTGGGCGCGGATCGCGTGCACGGCGTGCTCATGCCGGGCCCGTACTCCACCGACCACTCGGTGGACGATGCGCTCGATCTGGCTCGCAACCTCGGAATCCGGACGCGCACCGTCTCCATCGCGGAACCGTATCGGGCGTTCGAGGCCGCGCTTGCCGAGGCGTGCGGCGGCAAGCTCTCGGGTCTGGCGGCCGAGAACACGCAAGCGCGCTGCCGCATGGTGTGCCTCATGGCGCTGTCGAACGCATACGGCTGGATGCTGGTGAACACGGGCAACAAGAGCGAGGCCATGATGGGGTATTCCACGCTGTACGGCGACACGGCCGGCGCGTTCGCTCCTATCGGCGGCCTGTACAAAACCGACGTGTTCGCCGTCGCCCGCTGGCGTAATCGACAAGCGGAGATCGCCGGCGAGGTTCCGCCTATTCCCGAGCATGTGTTCGTAAAGCCGCCCAGCGCCGAGCTCTCACCCGACCAGGAAGACGAGAAGAGCATGGGCATCGATTACCCGACGCTCGATCGATTGTTGAAAGCGCATGTGGATCGCGGCTTGGATGCCGCAGCGTTGGTGTCCGAAGGGTTCGATGCGGCCGACGTCGAGCGCGTGCTGCGAACGGTGCGCGCGACCGCATTCAAGCGAGCTTTGGAGCCCCCGTGCCCCGACGCCACGTTCTACGAGTAGCGTCCCCTTGGCACCTCCCTTGGCACGCTGGGCTCGTTTCGCAGTCTCCATTGCGCAGATTGCGTGACGGCATGTCGGCGCCTCACGACAAAACGTTTTCGCGTCACTATACTCTGAGGCCGTTCGTTTCCGTTTCCGTCGCAAAGGAGGTCGTCCGTCGTGGAGCGTCGTTCGTTCTTCAAACTTGCAGGCTTGTCCGCTGCGGTATTGGACGTGGGCGGAACCCTCGGCGCATGTGAGGCGGGAAAGCTGCCGGACAATCCTCTGGCGGCGACGAACAAAGCCAACGAAACCGCTGGTCAATCAAGCGTAATGGGGCAGCCGCCCATCGCCTTCGATGCTGACGTGGATGTGTTGATCGTGGGCAGCGGGGTAGCGGGGTTGTCTGCCGCCATGGATCCGCTCGAGGCGAAGCGCTCCGTTATGGTGGTCGAGAAACTTGATCTGTTGGGCGGCGAAAGCTACGAGTCGAACGGCGTTATGCGCATCGCCGGCACGACTGCGCAGCAGGATGCGGGCGTGAATGCGACGGTTGACGAGGCATGGGGGGCGCGCAAAAAGGAGTTGAGCGCTGCAGGCGACGATGATCTTGATTTCGCAAAGACCCTGTTCTTCGCGGCCACCGAGTGGGCGAATCGCCTGGCATCCGATTACGGGGCGCAGTTCGCCGATCCGAAAACCTTCGTGGACGGCAAGGTGAATGCGGCTATCATGCTGCCCAAGAACGGCCTCGGTGACATGCAGAGCATTATGATGCCGCTGCGAGACGCCCTCACGGCGAAAGGCGCTACGTTTTCTACGGGCCATCGGGCGGTCGCGTTCATTTTGGATGAGGACGGCGCGGCGTGCGGGATGCGTTTCTATGCAGGGTCGGGCGCATCGGTGCTCGACGTGCGGGCTCGGCGCATCGTTGTCGCGACAGGCGGGTTCGCCAGCAGCCAGCCGCTCGTGCATGAGCATACGCCCGATTATGAGCGCGTGGGGTGCTACACCGTCGCCTCCATGGGCGAGGGTCAGCAGCTGTGCGCGCTTTTGGGCGGCCAGCTGGTGAACATGGACAAGGCTGCGCCGCTTACCGGCAGCTTGCCGCAGGCGACCGCCTGGGGCTTGTTCGGCCCCACGGTCATCGTGGATGCGCTGGGGAAGCGTTTCGCGCGCGAGGACGATGCGAACGCTGCGGCGGGCGCCTGCTTCTCGGAGGAGCGCGGCTACTGGTGGACGGTGTTCGGAAAGCAGCTGACCGAGAGCAGCCAATCGCGCAGCGTTGCGGAAGTGGCCAGCAAGAACGCAAAGCGTCTTATCGGGCCGTTCGACGACCTGGACGAGCTTGCCGAGGGCATGGGCGTTTCGCCGGACGTGCTGAACGCCACGTTCGACCGCTACAACGGCTTCGTGAAAGACGGCAAGGACGGCGATTTCGGGCGCACGTTGTTCTTGGAGGAGTTGGAAGGTCCCTACTACGCGCTTAAACAGCTGCCGCAGCGGTACAGATCCAACGGCGGCGTGAAAACAAATCAGTCCGGTCAGGTGCTCAGCGTCGTCGGCGCCGTCATTCCCAACGTCTACTGTTGCGGTGCGGCAGCTGCGTCAAGCATCGGAGGCCTCGCGTCGAACGGCGCGTTCGGCATGCTGGCGGGCAAAGCGGTCGCCGCCGCACTCGACGACGAAGATGCTGCGAAGCAAGCTTCTGACTAAAGAGACGTTAACCCTGTCCCTCTTTCTCGTTTTGACTAATGTCCCAGGGTGTCGCTTTGCGTTGCCGACGGGTTGCCAAGGTGCAAAGCGGCGGATACCGCGTCTCTATAGACTCATGACAGAATGTCCCCATACCTACTAAAGCCGCATGCGGCGCGCATCCGTGCTGCTTGAGAGGCCGTAGACGCGGATGGAAGGACTTCTATGTTCGGGGAAAGCGAGGATGAACGTGGTGCGGGCATATCCCGTCGCGCGTTCCTGGCGGGCGCGTGCGTTACCGGAGCTGCGGCGATGGTGGGCGGCCTGAACGCCTGCGCGCCGCCGCAAGACGCCGGCCCCGGCGGCGCCGGCGGAACCGGTTCTGGCGCGAACGGGGGCGCGGTGCCCGTCAGCAAGGCGCCAAGCAAGGTGGACAAGACCTACGACGCCGATCTGCTTATCGTGGGTGCAGGCGGCAGCGGCTTGGCGTGCGCCGTGCAGGCGGCTCTTAACGGAACGAATCTCATTCTTGTGGACAAGAGCAACCAGGTGGGCGGCAATGCGAACTTCGTCGAGGGCATGTTCGCCGTCAATTCCACGTTGCAGCTGGAGCAAGGCATCGACATGCAGCCCGCCGATATAATGGAAGCCGAGCTCTCGCGCGGTCAGCATCGCCAAAACGGCGATGTATGGCTCGATTTTGTGAGCAAGTCGGCCGACAACATCACCTGGTGCATAGAGCAGGGCGTCATGTACTCCGGCAAGGTGGACGACTATCGCGTCGGCCTATTCCCCACGTTCCACTGGTTCAAAGACGGAAAGGCGGCTGTGGGATACGTTGAGCCGATGAAGGCGCGGCTCGAAGAGCTGAGCGTGCAGCTGCATCTCAAAACCGCAGTGAACGGCCTCGTCATGAAGAACGGCAGGGTGATCGGCGCCTACGCAGACGGAGGCGAGGGCGTGGTGCGGTACAGCGCGAAGGCGGTGGTGCTCGCAACCGGCGGCTTCGGCGGCAACGAGGAGATCGTCGCCGAGCAGGGTTGGAACACCGATGGCATGCGCATCGTGGGCTCGCCGAACGCTGCAGGAGACGGCTATCGCATAGCCATGGACAACGGCGCATGCAGCTTCATGGCCGATTCGGCTCAGTCCATCCTGTACGCTATCGAGGCTTTTCCTCCCATCGACTTCCACGATGCGGCTGAAAACCCGCTCTACGGCTATTTCGGCATCGCCTCGGGCGGCCCCGTGCTGTGGGTGAACGAGGCGTGCCGGCGCTACACGCGCGAGGACCTCGCGAACGACAACCTCGCGTTGCAGTGCCTTCCGGGTAAGGGCAACAAGGGGAATTACGTGGTTTTCGACCAGGCCATCTTCGATCGGTTTTTCGGTAAAAACGACGATGCGAAGAAAGCCTTCTACGACGCGATCAAGGCTAACGGCGGAGGCAGCATCTACCAGAGCGATTCCTTGGCCGATCTCGCCGGAAGATTCAACCTCGACGCCGATGCGCTCAAGGCTGCGGTCGATTGCTACAATGAACTGTGCGGAGAGGGGGCTGACAGCGACTTCGGCAAGGCGGCCGGCCTCATGGTGCCCATCGAGACGCCTCCGTTCTACCTGGCAAAACTGTCGTACAACTACTTCTTCTCGGTTGGCGGCATCACCACCGACGGGCGGCATCGCGTGCTGGACGGGCGCCGCAACCCTATCGAGGGTCTCTATGCCATCGGCAACGACGGCAATATGCTGTACCGCAACGTGTACACCGTCAACATGCCGGGCGTCGCGTTCGGCCATCAAGTGAACAGCGGCCGCGAGGCGGCGAATGCCGTGTTGGAATATCTAGATCGGTAGAGAATGCGCCGGAAGGCTCCCGGAGCGGGAGCCTTCCGGCGTTGAGGGAGGGGGCAGGATGCTTTACGCCTTCAGCGCTTCGACTACGGCTTTGCCGGAGATGAGGCCGCTGCCCGCGTTCGGAGAGAGATCGCTGCCGCTATCGGCCACGGTCGAACCGGCGCAGTAGACGTTGGGGATGGGATTGCCGTCCTTGTCCGTCAACTGGCTGTCGGTCGTGATCTTCATGCCGCCGTGCGTCTTGTAGCGGTACGGGAAGTGCTTCATCGCGTAATACGGTGCGGAAAGCGACTGCAGGAACAGCTTCTTGCCGAACTCGGTGTCCTCGCCTGCGGCCACCATGGCGTCGTAGGTCTCGAACGTGGCCTTCAGCGTGTCGGCCGGAACATCCATCGCTGCCGCCAGCTCATCGAGCGAGTTGCACGGGCCCACGAGGCGGTCGGCGTTGCTCTTCATGTTCATCTCGACGTTCCATTTCTGGCTGCTGTTGATGGCTTGATCGTCGAAGATGGTCCACCAGAAGCCCAAGCCCAACTCGACGGCCTTGTCGGGCGAGTCGTGGCTCTGATCCTCCTTGATGAAGCGGCGGCCCTGCGGGGTTACTTGGACCTGCGGCGAGAAGTAGCCCCACACCGTCACCTGAGCGAGGTCGCTCATGCGGTTCGCTTCCATGTCCATGTGGGTGTACACGCCGCCGATGGCCTTGCACAGCTGGTGGCCTTCGCCCATGGAGTTCACGGTCAGCGGCCCCAAGCGAGCCTGGCTGGGCAAGTACGTGGACACCATCTCCTGGTTGCAGGAGAAACCGCCCGTGGCCACGATGATCTTCTTTGCGCGGATATCGACGGTCTTGTTGTTCTTCTCGTCGTTGAAGCGCACGCCGATGGGCGCTCCCTCTCCGTCCACGATGAAGTTCGTGGCGCGCAGGTTCAGCTTGTACGTGGCGCCTTTCTGCTCCAAGCCCTTCTGCAGCGGCGTCAGCACCGCCTGCATGTCGCCGATGCCGTTGCCGGGCAACAGCATGGACGTGGGCGCGCCCGTGTTCATGTAGTCGGTGATGGGCTGGAACACCGCGCCGTAGTCGGTCGCCACGCGGTCGGCCCATTCGGTCTGGTAGAGGTAGACGTTGTGCTTGTAGTCCATGTCATCGGTCTCGCCCTTTTTCTCGAGCACGGGCAGGAACTTCTCCCACATTTGCTCGGGGTCGCCCTCGATGCCGGCGTCTTTTTGCATTTTTGATCCAACGACGTTCATGACGCCGCAAGCGATGAAGCTCTCTCCGCCCACGCGGTCGAGCTTGTCCACGAGCATCACTTTATGGCCGGCTTCGACCGGATCCATGGCTGCCGACATGCCGGCGATGCCCGTGCCCAGAATGAGAACGTCGGTTTCTTCGCTGAACGAGACGGGGGCGGTGCCAACCACCTGTTCGGCCTCGCCGGATCCGCCGGTCGAGCCGCCGTTCGGCGAGCATCCTGCCAGTGCGCCGCCTGCGGCGATAACCGCACCCGAGGCGATGGCTGCCTTCAGGAAATTGCGGCGATTCATTGCTGATTCCATACTGTTCCTCCCTGTTGTCGCATGATGGCTCCTTTGCGTCGCGGTTGAGCGACGACTGGTTCACCCTACGTTCGATCTGGGGAATCGTCACCGTCCGTTTCGGACTAAATTGCTGTGGAAGGCCGGAATCCTGCATGTTTGCTTCGTGCGCTTCCGACGTTTCCGGTATGATGCCCCTATGAGGGAAACGGGAGGGAACAGACAAAAGCAGCCGTCGCGCGCGTGGGCTCATCCCGCTGTATACTCAGCCGTGGTCATTTTGGGTTTCGGATTGTATCGCGGCGTGAATTCGAACGTCTACCTCTCCGCATACGCGTTCGTGAAGGCGCCCTTCATGTTCGTGCCCGATCTGTTCTTCAACGTAGTGGTGGCATGTTCCATCATCGTGTGCTCGGCCGTCGCTGTCACCCTTGCCTGGACGGGGCGTCTCAAGGCGAACACCATGCCATACGTGCTGCCGACGGCATTGTTGTTGGCGGGGAACCTCGCTGCGTTGCTGGGCGTGGTCTTGTCGCTGCCGCCTGATCTAGCGCTGCTGGTTCCCGGCTTGCTGTACGGTGCGGGCAGCGTCATGCTGTCGCTGTTCTGGATCGAGGTGCTCTCGGCGAGCCGGCCCAGCTCCATCGTGGTGCAGATTGCGCTCGGCATGTTGCTGAACGTGGTGGTTTCCTCGGTGCTATCTCCGTTGCCCGGAGACGTCCAGATGCGTTCGAGCTGCGTTTTGCTGCTCGTTTCGGGTCTGTGCGCGTGGTTCGTGCGCCGTCGGTTGCGGGCCGCTTCCTGCGAGGTGGTAACGCATAACGAACGGTCGATCGCCGAAACGGTATCCGCCGAACCTGCCGAAGCGCTTTCTTCGAAAACTTCCTTGCGGGCTCGATGGGGCGCGTATCGCGATGCGTTTTTGGAGTTGGGCGACTCGCTGGTGGCGTTTTTCGTGCTGGAAGCCGTCATCGGGTTGCTCAACAGCTTCATGCTGGCGGGATCCATCGATTTCGAGGGCTCGGGAGCCGTGTCGGCTGCGGCCATTGTGGGCGCAATCGTCGTGTTCTGCTTCATCGTGTTCGTTGCGCATCGCATCCCCAAGGTGTCCACGGTATCGCGTGTGGTCATGCCCGTGCTCGCGGCCATGCTGGTGTTCCTGCCGTTTCTCAGCGAGCGCTACAACCTGGTGTTCTCCATGCTGTTGCTCGGCAGCTACTACTTCGTCGCGCTGCTCATCACCTATCTTATCGCCGAGGCGGCACAGACGCGCAAGGTATCGCCCTACGTGCTGATGGGCGTGGCCATGGGCGTCGCGCGCGTATGCCTGGCCGTGACGCTGTTGTCGGGGTACGCGGCCGGGGTCGCCGGCGGCGGTCCGGGCGACGAGGCCGAGCATACGATGCGCTATCTCGTGATCATCGTCGTGGTGCTGTATGCTCTGTGCATGGCGCTCGTGTTCTTCTCGCGCGACCGCAAGCGACGACGCGCCGAAGAGGCTTCTGCCGATGCGCCGAACGAGAGCGCGGTTGGAACCGATTCGGTTTCGGTGCCCGAGATCGACTCGACGCTTGACGCGTGCTGTGCAAGCGTCGCCCGGGAAGGGGGCTTGACCGAGCGTGAGGCCGAGATCCTCGTCTACCTTGCACGTGGCAGGACGAAGGCGTACATCGCCGACGCGCTGTTCGTCACCGAGAACACGGTGCGCAGCCATGTGCGCAACATCTATTCCAAGCTCGACGTGCACACGCGCCAGGAACTGCTTGACCTTCTGGAGCGTTGAAAGGTCGCCATCGGGCGAACATACATCGGCTGGGGTATGGCGCGCCTCGGGCGGGTCGCGTAGTATGGGGTCATGGATACCTTTCTGATGAACAACCGACCGATGGGTCCCAAGGATTGGGGGTTCGATGTCGCGGTAACGGCAGCGGCGTTCCTGTTCGGCTGCGTGCAGCTCATGTTGGCCGCTTCGTCCATCGTGATTCCCGATCTGGCGCTGCGCCAGTATCTCGGCATGGTGAACGTGGTGCCTAACGTGCAGGTGTTCGTAGCGCTGGCGGTCACCACGTTGCCGCTCGTCGTGCGCCGTAGGTTCCCGTGGCCCGTGTTCCTGTTCTGCCTCGTGTCGTTTCTGGGTTTGCAGAACGCGTTCAACGGGTTCTCGCTCACCATCGTGGGCCCGGTGGTCGCCCTGTACACCATCGCCAGCGAGCGCGGTCGTGTCGAGACGGTCGCGGCGGTACTTCTAGCGGTGGCCGGCCTTCTGTTCACCGATGCCCATGCCGCCACGGCCAACATGGTGCTGTTCACGCGTTTCCAGAATATTGTGCTCGCGGTGGCCGCCGGCTTGGCTGGCTATGCGTATCGAACGCATCGCGCCTACGTAAAGGCCACCGAGGATCGCGCTGCCGAAGCCGAGCGCACCCGCGAGGAAGAGGCGGCTCGGCGTGTGGAGGAGGAGCGCGTGCGCATCGCGCGCGAAGTCCACGACATCACGGCGCATTCGCTGTCGGCGGTCAGCATTCAGGCGGCGGCTGCCGAGCGCATGATCGATCGCGATCCCGCCGCGGCGAAGGAGGCTATCTCCGCCGTGCGCACCACTGCGAAAGGCGCGCTCGCTGACATTCGCAGCATGATCGGCGTGCTGCGCTGCGGCGATGACGCGGCCGAAACGTCGCCGACGTCCGGCACCGAGCGGTTGGACGATTTGCGTGCCTACCTCGGAAACGCCGGAATCGAAACCACGCTCGACGCGGCCGCCTACTGTCGTGCGGACGTGCCGGCCCACGTGGACATGGCGTTGTTCGGCATCGCCCGCGAGGCTGCTACGAACATCGTGCGTCATGCTGGTGCGCGCAAGGCGCTCATCCGCCTGGCCGTCGAGGACGGACGGGCGCGCTTGGTGGTGGAAGACGATGGCGTCGGGTGCGGGCTCTCGGCGTCCGCGGCCGCATCGGGCGCGCTGCCCCAGGCTGTCGACGGAGAGGGGCACGGCATTGCCGGCATGGCCGAGCGCGTGCACCTGTTGGGCGGCACGTTTTCGGCGGGCGATCGAGCCGGCGGCGGCTTCCGCGTGGTTGCCTGCTTGCCGATGAAGGGAGCGGAGGCGTAAGTGGAAGAGCGCGTGCGGGTGCTGGTGGCGGACGATCAAGATCTCGTCCGCAGCGGTTTCAAGCTCATACTGATGTCGTACGACGGCATCGACGTGGTAGGCGAGGCGCGCGATGGCCATGAAGCGGTGGAACTGGCGTCGCGGCTGCATCCCGACGTGGTGCTCATGGACATTCGGATGCCGCGTATGAACGGCATCGAGGCCACGCGCGCCATCCGCGACGATGCCGCGCTTGAAAACGTGCATGTGCTCATCCTCACGACGTTCGATCTGGACGAATACGTGTACGATGCTTTGGCCGCCGGGGCCAGCGGCTTTTTGCTCAAAGATGCCGAGCCCGACGAGATCGCTTCCGCGGTGCGCGTCGTCGCCCAGGGCGATGCACTCATCGAGCCCTCTATCACGCGCCGCCTTATAGAGACGTTCGTCGCTGCACGGCCGGCTTCGCTCGGCGGTGCTGCAGCCGTTGCGGCCGGTCTACGCACTCTTACCGACCGCGAGCGCGAGATCCTCGCCCTGGTTGCGCGAGGTTTCACGAATGACGAAATAGGTTCCGAGCTGTTCATCTCGCCCGCCACGGTGAAAACGCACCTGGCCCGTATCATGGCGAAACTCGATGCCCACGACCGCGCCCAGCTCGTTGTCCGAGCCTACGAAGGCGGCCTCGTAAGGCCAGGCATCCGGTAGCCGTTCGGTGGCAAGCGAACTGATGCCGCATGCCAAACGGCGACTCGAGTAAATTGTGATGATCGTTTGACGATTGCGCAAAATCTCAGTCACGAGCGCTCAGATTTCTTTGAATGCCCTTGCATTCAGTGTTGATGATGCTATGATAACGCAGTGTTTAGCACTCGTTACCGATGAGTGCTAGCAGTCACCACTGCTGAGTGGTTAAATAGCGAACATGCGACAAACGGGTTCGTGCATACGTCGGACGAAAGGAAGGCAACGTTATGAATTTGAAACCTCTGGGTGATCGCGTTATCGTCAAGCAGGACGAGGCTGAGGAGACCACCGCTTCGGGTCTGTTCCTCGCGACGGAGGCGAAGGAAAAGCCCCAGAGCGGTACCGTTCTGGCCGTGGGCGAGGGCAAGCTCGACAAGGACGGGAAGCTCATCCCCGTGCCGGTCAAAGAGGGCGACAAGGTCCTGTACGGCAAGTACGGCGGAACCGAGATCACCGTCGACGGCGAGGACGTCATGATCCTGCGCGCCGACGACCTGTACGCGGTGTTCGCGTAAACCGAAGCAACCCCAAGCTAACGCTGAAAGGATAGGCACACTATGGCTAAAGAGATCAAGTTCGAGGCCGACGCGCGCAGCGCGCTCGCGGCCGGCGTCAACAAGCTGTCCAACGCCGTCAAGGTGACGCTCGGCCCCAAGGGCCGCTACGTGGCCCTGGAGAAGTCCTACGGCGCTCCGCTCATCACCAACGATGGCGTGACCGTCGCCAAGGAAGTCGAGCTGGAGAACCCGGTCGAGAACATGGGCGCCCAGCTGGTGCGCGAGGTGGCCGTGAAGACCAACGACGTGGCCGGCGACGGTACCACTACCGCCACGCTTCTCGCCGACGTCATCGTCTCCGAGGGCCTGAAGAACGTGACCGCCGGCGCCGACGCGCTCGGCATCCGCCGCGGCATCGAGAAGGCTACCGACGCCATCGTGGCCGCCATCAAGGCCGACGCCACCCCGGTGTCCACCAAGGAGCAGATCGCCAACGTCGGCCGCATCTCCGCCGGCGACGCCGCCATCGGCGACAAGATTGCCGAGGCCATGGACGCCGTGGGCAACGACGGCGCCATCTCCGTGGAGGAGTCCCAGACCATCTTCGGCATCGACATGGACATCGTCGAGGGCATGCAGTACGAGCGCGGCTACATCTCGCCGTACATGGCCACCGACATGGAGAAGATGGAGGCCGTCCTCAGCGATCCCTACATCCTCCTCACCGACCAGAAGGTCACCAACATCCAGGACATGGTGCCCCTGCTGGAGGAGATCATGAAGTCCGGTCGTCCGCTGTTCATCGTTGCCGAGGACGTCGAGGGCGAAGCCCTCGCTACGCTGGTTGTCAACAAGATCCGCGGCACCTTCAAGTCCTGCGCCGTCAAG
>OLSO01002432.1_pt1 | contig 11392 bp, 8 predicted proteins | sample 1672441 | NCBI WGS metagenome assembly OLSO01 (sample SAMEA3136686, study PRJEB25190) | human gut metagenome | biome: human gut; feature: human-associated habitat; material: faeces | place: Austria | collected 2013 | reverse complement strand
TTGCGGTCCTTAACCGCGCCGCCGTTCTCCACCCGGCAGATTACGTCGGTCTCCGTCTTCTCCACCACTTTCATGCTGATCAGGCCGTCATCCAGCATAACCTGGCTACCCAGGCGCACATCCTGGGCCAGGTTTTTATAGGTGACGCTGCAAATCTCCCGGGTGCCGGTGACCTCCCGGGCGGTGAGGGTAAAGTGCTGGCCGGTCTCCAGGTACACCTCTCCCTTTTCAAAGGTCTTCAGGCGGATCTCCGGTCCCTTGGTGTCCAGCAGGGCGGCAACGGGCTTGCCCAGCTCCTCACGCAGCGCCTTCAGCTTTGCCAGACGGCCGCCGTGCTCCTCGTAGGAACCGTGGGAGAAGTTGAAACGGGCCACGTTCATGCCGTTTGCGATCAGGTCGCGCAGGACATCGCCCTTATCGGTAGAAGGGCCCAGGGTGCAGATGATCTTCGTTTTTCTCATAAAATACCTCCAACGTTCACGTTATAATGCTCTCTATCTTGACGCAGCAGCCCAAGCTGGCTGCTCTCTGGCGGGCAGTGATTGCTTTGCGCCCGCGGCGGCAGTATACGCCAATATGGCTGTTTCAACAAACCATACCACTATACATTATAAGCTCTTGGATACAATAGCGCAAGAAAAATCTTTGCAAAGAAACTGCTAAGATTTCATCAGGTTTGAACAAAAAACTTTCCACCACAAAGCGCTTGCATAACCGGCGGGATTTGCTTATAATGAAGGTAAGCAAAAGTGCGACTGTTCCGGGGCTGCCCCGGAGGAAAATGGAGTGAAAACATATGGAAAAGCGTGTATTTTTGATCGTACTGGACAGCTTTGGCATCGGCGCGGAGCCGGATGCAGCCGCCTTTGGCGACGAGGGCACCAACACGCTGGGGGCCATTGCAGGGCATCCCAATTTCAACTGCCCCAACCTGAAAAAGCTGGGCCTGTTCAACATTGACGGTGTGACCGCGGGCGAAAAGACCGACGCGCCCGCCGGTGCCTTTGCCCGCCTGCAGGAGCAGAGCATGGGCAAGGATACCACCATCGGCCACTGGGAGATCGCCGGTGTGGTCAGCCCGAACCCGCTGCCCACCTTCCCCAACGGCTTCCCGGAGGAGCTCATTCAGGAGTTTGAGGCAAAAACCGGCCACAAAGTCCTCTGCAATCTACCTTATTCCGGCACTGAGGTGCTGAAGGACTACGGCGAGCAGGCCATGAAGGAAAATGCTCTCATCGTCTACACCAGCGCCGACAGCGTGTTCCAGGTGGCTGCCCACGAGGAGCTGGTGCCCGTGCACGAGCTTTACCGCTACTGCGAGATCGCCCGCGAGATGCTGAAGGGCGCGTACGGCGTGGGCCGTGTCATCGCCCGGCCCTTCCTGGGCAGCAGCGCCGAGACCTTCTACCGCACCACCAACCGCCACGACCTGAGCCTGAAGCCGCCCCGTGCCACCATGCTCGACCTGCTGAAGGAGGCCGGCAGGGATGTCATCGCCGTGGGCAAGATCTTTGATATCTTTGACGGGCAGGGCGTGACCGAAAAGATCAAGACCACCGGCAACACCAATGGCATCGCCTTCACCAAGGCATTGCAGACCCGGGATTTCGAGGGTCTGGCCTTTGTGAATCTGGTGGATTTTGATATGCTCTACGGCCACCGCCGCGACGTGCCCGGCTATGCCGCCGCCGCCACCGAGTTTGACCGCTTCCTGGCCGACTTCATCCCCGGGATGCGGGAGGGTGACCTGCTGATGATCACCGCCGACCACGGCTGCGACCCCTCCTACACCAAGACCACCGACCATACCCGCGAGTATGTGCCGTACCTGGTTTGCGGCAAGGGCGTGAAGCCCGGTGTGGACCTGGGCACGAAGCTCTGCTTCGGCACCATTGCCCAGACCATCTGCGAGTATCTGGGCGTGGATGCCTCCAGCCTGGACGGCCACAGCGTGTGGAACGAGATCAAGGCATAAGATCCTGACAACGAAAAAACGAGGCCCCGGAGGTTCTGCCCTCCGGGGCCTCGTTGCAGTTATACAGTTGTGGGAACTCAGGCGGCGTCGTTCTGGGACGATGCATTGTAGATGGCATCCAGAATGGTGGACGCTGCGTTGTACAGCGAGGATGCAGCCTGTTCCACCTCTTCCTGCGTGGGCAGGGAGATGGACGGAGCTTCGGTGCTGCCGTCACTGGTGCCGCTGTCGGCCGGAGTCTCCGGCTCCTGGGGCTGGGTGTCGGCAGGCTGTTCTGCAGGCTGCTCAGCAGGCGTTTCGGCCGGGGTCTCCTCCGGCACGCTCTCGGCGGGCTGTTCCACGATGACGCTTTCCGCCGGTTCTTCCGGAATGGAAGCAGCGGCGTTCGGGTCGGTGGTGGGGGTAAAGATGTCGGTCTTTTCCGGGGTCTGGGTGGTGTCGCTCACAGTGCCCTCACCGCCCAGCACGGTCGCGATCATCTCTTTGGCCTTGCTGACGGAGGCTTCATCCGGCTTCATGACGTAGAGCTTCTGGCCCTTGGCGGAATAGCACTGGGTGCTGGTGCCGGACGAGCCGGTAACGGTGTAGCTCTGGATGTCCCAGTTGGCAAAATCGCTCAGCTGCATGCGCACCAGCGCACTGATCTGATCCTGCGAAAAATCGGTGACAAAGCAGTCCGAAGCGGCGTCCATGATCTTGGAAAAGCCCATGAGCAGGGCAGGGGACTTGATCTTGTTCAGCATGGCGTCGATGACCTTCATCTGGTTGATGCCGCGCTGGATATCGCCGGAGGCAAAGGCGTGGCGCTCCCGGGCAAAGGCCAGGGCGGACTTACCGTCCAGATGGTTCCAGCCTTCGGCAAAGGTGGTGGGGTCGTAGTAGCCGGGGCTGCCCACTGAGGTGAAGGCCTGGTCGGAATACACGTCCACGCCGCCCAGGGCGTCCACGATATTGATGAAGCCCGCAAAGTTGATGCGAATATAGTGGTCCACCGAGACGCCGTACAGGTTGCCCAATGTAGCCATGCTGGTCTCCACGCCGTACAGACCGGCGTGGGTCAGCTTGTCCTTGCTGTTGGTGCCGGCCAGATCCACATAGTAGTCGCGGGGCGTGTTGATCAGTGCCACCTGCTTGGTCTGGGGGTTCACCACAGCCAGGATGTTCACGTCGCTGCGGGCTTTTTCGGTCAGTTCACCACGGGTGTCCACGCCGCTGAGGTAGATGACGAAAGGCTCCTTGGTGATCTTGTTGGCCTCGGCACCGGTGAGCAGACCGTTGGTCATGTTGTCCAGTGCGGTCAGACCCTGCTGGGCCCAGACACAGCCCAGCGCCATGCAGGCGCACAGGAACACCGAGAACACCCGGGACACCTTGCCGGGCACATTGTACTCCTGACAGCGCTTGACCAGCAGCCAGAGCAGGAACAGCAGGGCGGCCAGAATGACCAGATACAGCACGGGCAGCATCTGGGTGCGCCACAGCTGTACCAGCGAGGCTGCACTGAGAATGCCCTGCACCGGCAGCAGGATCCTGCCGAAAGCGGAGGGCCGGGCGGCGGCAGCCTGTGCCGGGGCACCGCTGCGGCGCGGGGCAGAAGAACCGGGCTTTTTCCGGGGCGGCGGCGTGGGGGAAGGGTCCTCCGCAAAAAAAGCGGAGCTGTCCACTTCCACGGTGCGGTCTGCCGCACTGCGGCTCTTGCGGTTCACACGCCGCAGGGAACGGTTGGAATCATCCTTCATAGGAAATCTCCTTTTGAGCGTTCAGGCTCAGTCAGCCGGCACGATGGTCAGCACCGCGCGGGCGGGCAGGCAGGTGGCGGTCTGGTCTTCGTTGGACAGCCAGCCGAAGCTCTCACAGATGTGGTCCGGGCAGGGGGAGTCCACAAAGCGGGCGGCACCGTCCTTGACCTCGATGTGCACCGTGTAGTACCCGGTGTCTACGTCATAGGTATCGTTCTTGTCCAGCGGAAGGTTCATGGTGGTGTTGTTGTCACCGTAGATCAGTTCGGCCCGCAGCTTGGAACCGCTGCTGTGTGCACTGCGCACCAGCAGCAGAACGGCGGCAATGGCCAGAACGACGGCGGCAAACAGAAGATTGGTCAGCAGTTTTTTGTGTTTCATGTGTCAGTCCTTGATCGAAAGCTGTTCCAGTTCGGCGAGCCAGAGGGCGGCACAGGCATCGCTGGGCATGCGCCAGTCGCCGCGGGGCGAAAGGGTCACGCTGCCCACCTTGGGACCGTCCGGCAGGCAGCTGCGCTTGAACTGCTGGGCGAAGAACCGCCAGTAGAAGTTGCGCAGCCACTTGTACAGCACGTTGTCGGGGTATTCGGGGCGGCCTGCAAAGGCGGCCTTTGCCAGCCGGAAGATCTTGGCCGGGCCAAAGCCGAAGCGCAGCACCTGATACAGGTAAAAGTCGTGCAGCTCATAGGGGCCCACCAGATCCTCGGTCTTTTGCGCGATCTCGCCGTCCTTGGCGGGCAGCAGCTCCGGGGAGACAGGAGTGTCCAGAATGTCCAGCAGCACGGTGCGCAGGGTGTCGGTGGCGGCAATGTCGGCTTCGTAATGCACCAGATGGCGCACCAGCGTTTTGGGCACCCCGGCGTTCACACCGTACATGCTCATGTGGTCGCCGTTGTAGGTGGCCCAGCCCAGTGCCAGCTCCGACAGGTCGCCGGTGCCTACCACAAGGCCGCCGGTGCGGTTGGCGGTGTCCATCAGCTCCAGCGTGCGCACACGAGCCTGCCCATTTTCAAAGGTCACGTCCAGCACGCTTTCGTCCTGGCCGATGTCCCGGAAGTGGCTGTGCACCGTGGCGGCAATGTCGATCTCGGTAAAGCTGACATGCAGCTCGTCACAGAGGATCTCTGCATTGCTGCGGGTGCGCTTGGTGGTGCCAAAGCAGGGCATGGTCACGGCCAGCACATCGCTGGCGGGGCGGCCCAGCTGCTTCATGGCGCGCACCGCCACCAGCAGGGCCAGACAGCTGTCCAGACCGCCGGAAATGCCGATGACCGCCGTTTTGGCGTGGGCGTGCTCCAGCCGCTTGGCCAGACCGTCGGCCTGCATCTTCAGGATCAGTTCGCAGCGCTCGGCGCGGCGCTTGGGGTCGCCGGGCACGAAGGGTGCCGGGTCGATCCAACGGGTGAGGGGGGTCTCGGTGAGTTCCAGATCAAACTCCACCGTGGTGTAACCGTCGCGGCTCAGCTCAAAGCTGGTGTTATGGGCACGCTCGGCCTCCATGCGCTGGCAGTCGATCTCGGTCTCGGCAATGCCGCCCGCAAAGGGAGCTGTCTCGGCCAGCAGGGTGCCGTTTTCGGCAATCAGGTCGTGCCCGGCGAACACCATGTCCTGGGTGCTCTCGCCGTGGCCTGCCGAGGCGTACAGGTAGCCGCACAGCAGGCGGGCCGACTGGTTGGACACCAGTGCCCGGCGGTACTCGGCCTTGCCGACGGTCTCGTCGCTGGCCGAAAGGTTGGCGATGACCGTGGCCCCGGCCAGTGCGTGGAAGGTGGAGGGCGGCAGTGCGCTCCACAGGTCCTCGCACAGCTCTACGCCCAGCACAAAACTGGGCATGGACCGGCAGAGGAACAGCAGCGAAGTGCCAAAGGACACCTGCTGGCCGCACACGGTGATCGTTTCCACCTCGGTGCTGCCGGGGGTAAACTGGCGCTTCTCGTAGAATTCACCGTAGTTGGGCAGATAGGTCTTGGGCACAAGGCCCAGCAGCTGCCCGCGGCACAGCACGGCGGCGCAGTTGTACAGCTTGCCGTGTACCAGCAGCGGCAGGCCCACCAGCACGACGGTGTCCAGCGTCCGGGTGCCGTCCAGCACGGTCTGCAGGGCATCCAGCGCACCGGTCTGCAGCGTGTGCTGCAGGAACAGATCGCCGCAGGTGTAGCCGGTGAGGCAGAATTCCGGGAACACGGCCAGCTTGACCCCGCGCGCGGCGGCTGCCTGCACGTCGGCAAGGATCTGCTGGGCGTTATAGGTGCAGTCCGCCACCCGCAGGGCGGGGGAGAAGGCGGCTGCCTTTAAAAAACCATCTTTCATCGGAGGATTTCACATCCTGTCTTTCGTTTTAGCCTGCAGAGGGCCTGCAGTGCCCATAGTATACCACAAACTGCAACAAACGGAAAGTAACAGCTTGGTAAAAGAAGTGTGACAAAACAAAAGCTGCCCGCAGGGATGCGGGCAGCCGGAAAGCATAAAAGCGGAAAACGAGATGGACCGTAAGCCGGGTTCTGTATTAAACGACGATCTGTCTAGACCTGCCATTGCTGACAGGTTCATGCCGCCTTCGGGACACGCGAGCAGCGCTGTACGTCCCATATAGGCGTTGCTTCCGGTAGGGTTTACAAAGCCGCATGGTCACCCATGCGCTGGTGAGCTCTTGCCTCGCCGTTTCATCCTTACCGCATTGCTGCGGCGGTTTGTTTTCTGTTGCACTTTCCCTGAGGTCACCCTCGGCTGCCGTTAGCAGTTACCGTGCTCTGTGAGGCCCGGACTTTCCTCAGAGCGGTCAAAGCCGCCCCGCCGCCGTATGTTCCACTCGTTTTCCGTTCCTCATAATACCATAAAAAAACAAGATTTGCAAGCGAAAGCGTTTTTTGCTATACTATTTATATCTGTTTTTCGTGCAAAGGAGGGGTGCGCGTGCGTCTGTATTTCACGGTGCCGGACACCCTGCAGACCCAAAATGGAACGCTTGTGCGGAACTTTCTGCGCCAGTGTGCCGTTTCTACGGAGCTTGCCCGGGCGGTCAAATTTCAGGGCGGCGGCTTTTTTGCCGACGGCGCGCCCGTGCTGGCCAACCGCCGGGTGTACCCGGGGCAGGTGCTGAGCTTCGACCTCCCGCCGGAAGCGGGCGGCGTGGCCCCGCAGCCGGACATTGCCGTGCAGGTGGTCTACGAGGATGCCTTTGCCGTGGTGCTGGAAAAGCCGCCCCATCTGGCGGTGCACCCCACTCTGAACTACCCCGGCGGCACGCTGGCCAACGGCTATGCAGCCTGGGCACTGCAGCAGGGCCGCAGCCCGGTGTTCCGCCCGGTGAACCGCATCGACAAGGACACCAGCGGCCTTGTGCTGGCGGCCCGCAATACCTATGCTGCGCCGCTCCTGGCAGAAAACGTGCAGAAGCTCTATTACGCCATCGTGGAGGGCGAGCTGCCCTTGGGGCCGGGCGTGATCGACGCGCCCATCGGCCGCCGGGGCGACAGCATCATCGGGCGGTGCGTGACCCCCGAGGGCAAGCCCAGCCGCACCGAGTACACCATATTAAAGGTACAGAACGGCCTGAGCCTGGCCGCCTGCGTGCCGGTGACCGGCCGCACCCACCAGATCCGGGTGCATTTTGCGTCCATCGGCCATCCGCTGGCCGGGGATGACCTCTACGGCGGCCGCCGGGACCGCATCGGGCGGCAGGCACTGCACTGCGCAAAGCAGACCTTCCGGGTGCCGGAGTACACCGAGGTGCCGGACGGCATCTGCATCCGCACCCCGGTGAGCGCCGGAACAGGCCGCACGGTGACCGTGGAAAGCCCGCTGCCGCAGGATATGGCCGACCTGCTTTCGTGAAAAGTGCGTGAAAGAACTGCCCAAATTTTGTTCAGGTGCTTGTTTCATTCCGTGCAGGGTGTATAATAAAATGAGCATAGATTGTCTGTGCGCTGACATTCAGCCGCACAGGATGTGGAAACCACCGCCGCGCCGGATGCAGAGCAGCTTTGCCGCGCGGCAAGGAAGGAGAAACCCGTTTGATCGAAGATAAGACAAAGGAACCGCAGACCGCAGAGCCTGCGCAGCAGCCGCCGAAAAAACGCGGCCAGAAGCTGCGCTCCCTGTGGGCACAGTTCCAATGCATGCAGCTCCTGCGTCGGCACCGCTTCCGCCGCAGGACCCAGCATCACGTCAATCATTTTTCTCAGAAGCTGCTGCAGAACCGCCTCGTTCTCATCGTAGGTGAGGCCCTGTACGCTCTGGGATTTTCGGCCGAATATGCATTTGTCCGTGTCGGACGCACGGTGTGCCGGGGCGTGTCCGGTGCACTGCTCTGGGGGCGCAGCCTGCTGCACACCATCGTGTCCATGGCGTTCCCCGGTGCAGCCCAGATGGTGCGCGACCTGTTCGGGCCCATCGTGCTGTTCTTCCGGGGCATGGGCTCGCTGCTGGTACATGCGCACCGCGTCCGGAAGGAAAAGGGCTTTGGCGCAGCCGTAAAGGACAGCGTGCATTATCTGGTCGGCGGCGTGCGGCGCAATGTGCGCACCCTGCCGCGCATGGCCATGTACATCCTGCCGGTGCTGGCACTGGCCGGGATGGTCACGGTGGTGCAGAACACCATCCGTCAGCCCTATGCGCTGGAAGTGCAGGTGAACGGCCAGACCGTGGGCTATGTGGCCAACGAGGATGTGTTCAACTCTGCCAAGGAAGCCGTGCAGGAGCGTATCAACGATGCAGGCACGGACGAGAACACCAAGTGGACGGTGGAGCCCACCTACACCATTTCGGTGGCACACAGCGTGCTGGACGAAAACGAGATGGCCAACGCCATTCTGAAGTCCTCCAGCGACCAGATCAGTGAGGGCACCGCCCTGTATCTGGATGGAGAACTGACCGCCGTGTGCTCGGACGGCACTGCCCTGCAGAGCTACCTGAGCAGCCTGCTGGAACCCTACGAGAACCCGGAAGATCCCAATGTGACCGTGGGCTTCAACAAAGAGGTCACCCTGGAGAATGGCATCTACTTTAATGAAAGTTTCCAGCAGGAAAACGATGTGGAGTCGATGCTTTCCGGCGTGCAGCAGCAGGAAAAGATCTATACCGTGCAGACCGGCGACACCCTGTGGAGCATTGCCCAGAAGAACGACCTGACCTTCCGGGAACTGTGCGAGCTGAATACGAACTTCAAGGGCGCGGCCCTGACCGAGACCTCCAACATCCAGGCCGGTGATGAGCTGATCGTGACCAAACAGGAAGCCACGCTGGAAGTGCGCATCACCAAGATCGAGACCTGGCAGGAGGAGATCCCCTATGCCAGCGAGACGACCAAATCCAACGAGTACAACGTGGGCACCAAAAAGACTACGCAGGCCGGTGAAAACGGCATCCGCAGTGTGACGGCCCAGCGTGTGTACGACACCAACGGCACCCAGCTCAGCCAGCAGATCCTCAGCACCGAAGTGATCAAGGAGCCTGTGACCGAAAAGATCGTGGTGGGTACCAAAAAACAGGCAAAGACCAGCTACATCACCGGCAGCGGACAGTTTATCTGGCCGGTGCCCGGCTATCGGAATTGCTCGCGCTGGTACGGCGGCAGCCACAAGGGCGTGGATATCTGCGCCGCCGCCGGTACACCTATCTATGCTTCGGCAGGCGGTACGGTGACCAAGGCCGGCTACAACCGGGCCGGTGCGGGCAACGGCTACGGCAACTCCATCATCATCAACCACGGCAACGGCTACACCACCCTGTACGCTCACTGCCTGTCGCTGGTGGTGCACGCCGGTCAGTCGGTCAAGCAGGGCCAGCTCATTGGCTATGTGGGCAGCACCGGACGCTCCAGCGGCAACCACTGCCACTTTGAGATCCGCCACAACGGCAGTTACGTTGCGCCCCAGAACGTGTTCAACCGCAGCAAATACAGGTAACTTGGCAGAAAGGGCTTTTCCCAAAGGGGAAAGGCCCATCTGCTGTAAATAGGAAAAAAGGAGAGATGATCTTATGTCTACCCCTCACATCAGCGCCGAAAAGGGCGATTTCGCCAAGACGGTCCTCATGCCCGGTGACCCCTTGCGGGCCCAGTTCATTGCCGACACCTTCCTGCAGGATGTGCGTCAGGTGACCGGTGTGCGCGGCATGCTGGGCTTTACCGGCACCTATCAGGGCCGCCCCATCAGCGTAATGGGCAGCGGCATGGGCATGCCGTCCATCGGCATCTATTCCTATGAGCTGTTCAAGTTCTACGATGTGGACAACATCATCCGCATCGGCTCTGCCGGCAGCTACACCGAAAAGGCCAAGCTGTTCGACGTGGTGCTGTCCACCGGTGCGGTGAGCGAGTCCAACTACGCCCGGGTACAGAGCGGCTTCGAGGGTGACATCACCCTGCCCAGCCAGAGCCTGAACGACAAGCTGCGCGCTTCTGCCGCCAAGCAGGGCATTCCCCTCATTGAGGGCAACATCCACTCTTCGGATGTGTTCTACCGCCAGCCCTCCGACGAAAAGCCCACCTACTGGGAAAAGCTGCGGGATGAGCGCGGCTGCCTGTGCGTGGAGATGGAGAGCTTTGCCCTGTTTGCCAACGCACAGGTGCTGGGCAAGCATGCGGCCTGCCTGCTGACCATTTCCGACAGCTTTGTGGCACCGGAGATCACCACGGCCGAGCAGCGCCAGACGAGCTTTACCAACATGATGAAGGTGGCTCTGGGCGCAGAGTACTGAGAAACCCAACCGAAGATCCAGCGCGGTCTGCCTGCAAAAAGGCCGGCCGCGCTGTTTTCGCCCCCAAAAGGAGGAACACTTTATGACGAACCTGACCCTGGAAGAAAAGCAGGAACTGATCCGCATGGCACTGGCTGCCCGCGAAAAGGCTTATGCACCGTATTCCAATTTTATGGTGGGTGCTGCCCTGCGCGCAAAGGACGGACGCGTCTACACCGGCTGCAACGTGGAAAATGCGTCCTTTACCCCCACCAGCTGCGCAGAGCGCACGGCCCTGTTCAAGGCCGTGGCCGACGGCGTGACCGAGTTCACGGATATTGCAGTGGTGGGCAGCCGCCGCGGCGAGGTGAACGAACAGATCACCTCGCCCTGCGGTGTGTGCCGTCAGGCACTGTTCGAGTTCGGCGGGCCGGAGCTGAACGTGATCATGGCCAAAACGCCGGAGGATTTCATCGAGCGCAGCATGGACGAACTGCTGCCCTTTGGGTTCGGGCCTTCCAATGTGGCCGGAAATGCCGCTGTGGAAAAATAAATCGCTTCCCGGCACAAAACCGGAACGGCAGGGAACTGTGCAAAAGCAATACTTTTTGGACATATTTACAAAGACTTTGTAAATATTTTGTAATCGAAAAGTGCTTGCATCTCACACATCTTCCCGCTATACTTGAACCAGTAAATGTGCAAGTGCCTGCATTTGCAGGCCGGCACACGATGGATTGAAAATAAAGGAGACTTTCTTATGAAGATTTCTCGTCGTAACTTCCTGGCTGTGGCTGGTGCTGCTGCCGCCGCCGCTGCTCTGACCGCTTGTGGCGGTTCTTCCGCTTCTTCCACCAGCACCGCTTCTTCCGCTGCTGCTTCCACCGCTTCCTCCGCTGCTGAGGGCGGCGAGAAGATCGTCAAGGTCGCTCTGACCTGCGACACCGGCACGATCGACGATGAGAGCTTCACCAGACTTTCGGTCTCGGCGGACAGGCCC
>OLSO01002431.1_pt1 | contig 11398 bp, 10 predicted proteins | sample 1672441 | NCBI WGS metagenome assembly OLSO01 (sample SAMEA3136686, study PRJEB25190) | human gut metagenome | biome: human gut; feature: human-associated habitat; material: faeces | place: Austria | collected 2013 | reverse complement strand
CTTCAATTGGTGTTTTTATATCAACATTGGTGTTTTAATTTTCTAATGTATTATAAGGACTGTATTGTTATTTGTAAATTAAATATTTATAATACTTCCATAAGGAAATGTGATAGATATGAATCTAACAAAATATGATATTTTTTTCAAAGTATTAGAAACAAAAACAATTAGTCAAGCTGCTAAAGATCTTGGCTATTCACAGAGTGCAGTTTCTCAAACAATAAAATCTTTAGAAGAAGAATTAGAAACCACTTTATTCATTCGACAAAAAAGTGGTGTCATTCTTAGTAAAGATGGACATGCATATCTTCCCTATTTAAAATCTGTTCAGGCAAGTCTTGATAATCTTCGTACTAAAAAGCAGGAAATGAAAGGGTTGGACCAAGTCACATTAAGAATTGGTACATTCACAAGTGTATCTCGACATCTTTTGCCCTCATTAATGGAAGAATTCATTGAAATGTATCCAAACATACAATTTGAACTGTATCAAAGTGAATATACAAATATTGAACAACAATTATTAGAAGGAAGTCTTGATTTAGGATTCACTTGTATTGATGCCATCCAACGAGTTCAATATCAAGAATTGTATTATGATGAAATGTTTGCGTTGGTGCCACAAAGTCATGTGTTAGCTAATTATGAAGTATTAAGCATGAAACAAATCGCAAAGTATCCTTTTATTCAATTGGATGAGGGAGAATATTCTTTACCAATAAAAACATTTCAAAATCTAGGATTACACGTACAGATTAAACACAAAGTATATGATGACTTTACTATTTTAGCTATGATACGACAGAACTTAGGTATTTCCATACTTTATCAAAACGCTTTGAGCGACTATGATGATTTGTGTTTGATTCCAATACAAGAAAATCTATTCCGTCATGTTGGCATTGCCTATAATAATTACGATACTTTATCTTATGCAGGCAAGACATTTCTAGATTTCATTCTTAGAAAGACACCAGAAATTCTTAAAAATAAGGATAGTTTTCATATTATTTAAATTTAACATAGTTTTTATACTGTTAAGGTTGACTCACTTACTAATTTATATTATTCTTTTCACGTACATAAAGATATACGGTAGGTGAGGTTACCGCAGGGATTTGGATTTCCTAAGATTACTGCCGCAAAGTTGTGGAGACACAACTCGTTGGTCAGCAGGCTAAGTCGCAAAGGCTTGGCTTAATGTAATTAATATGCCCTGTGATACTAAAGCTTGAACGGTGATACTTAGGTTAATGACGTCATTGTTTAGGCAATGGCGTTTTCTTTATATAAGGAGGTGAGGCTTGTATGTGTACGGATTCGGATGGGAATAGTTTGAATTATTTAAAGAAAGCAGAGGTACATAATTATGATGACCAAAGAAGAATTCATTCAATTACTACAAGACAAAAAATACAAAACTGCACAAAATATACTTTCCGAAATGAACGATATGGATACAGCTGCCTTTTTAGAAGAGTTAGATGCGAAAGAATGTGCTTTGGCATTCCGTTTAATTTCTAAAGAAAAAGCTGCCAATGTATTCTCATGCATGAGTTCGAAGATGCAGACATATCTGGTAGACATGTTTTCAGAAACTGAATTAAAAGAACTATTAGACGATCTTTATATGGATGATACAGTAGATATGTTAGAGGATCTACCTGCAAACTTAGTAACGCGTATTTTGAAAAACTTAGATTCAAATAAGCGTTCAACCATCAACAAACTTTTAAAATATCCAGAAGACAGTGCCGGTTCCATCATGACGACTGAATATGTCACATTGAAAAAAACAATGACTGTAAAACAGGCCATGAATCATATTAAGGATATTGGTATTCATAAGGAAACTATTTATACTTGTTATGTCACAGAAAGCAAAAAATTGATTGGTATTGTGACAGCTAAAAGCTTAATGACAAGTGATGATGATGAAAATATCACAAATCTAATGAATACGAACATTATTTCTGTACACACTCATACAGATCAGGAGCAGGTTGCTCACTTATTTAGAAAATATGACTTGATTGCGATGCCCGTACTTGATAGTGATGGATGTCTTGTTGGTATTGTTACATTTGACGATGCCATGGATGTTATGGTTGATGAAACCAACGAAGATATTTCTCGTATGGCTGCCATGGAACCCAATGAAAAAACATATTTTGAAACTACGGTTTGGCAACAAGCAAAACACCGTATCTTATGGTTACTTGTCTTAATGTTTTCTGCCACAATCACAGGAAGTATTATCACCCGATATGAAAATGCCTTCAGTGCCGTACCATTACTAGTATCTTTTATTCCCATGTTAATGGATACAGGTGGAAACTGTGGATCACAGAGTTCAACTTTGATTATTCGTGGTTTAGCTTTGGGAGAAATTCATTTTAAAGAAATTTTTAAAGTCATGTTTAAAGAATTTAGAATTTCACTTGTTGTTGGATTTATTTTAGCTGCAGCTAATGGTTTACGTATTTTCATTCAATACCAAAACTTTAATATCGCGATTGTCGTTGCCCTTTCATTAATGGTTGTTGTTATTGTTGCAAAATTAATTGGTTGTATTCTTCCATTATTTGCAAATAAGATTGGTGTAGATCCAGCTATTATGGCCAGTCCATTAATCACAACAATAGTGGATACTTGCTCTATTCTAGTTTATTTCAATATTGCAGTACATGTTTTTAATATCGTAGTCTAAGAGATGAGAAATCGTCTCTTTTTTCATAGCACGAAAAAAAGAACCTCAATTGAGATTCTTTTATCGAAAAATATAATTATTAAAATTAGATATCCATATCTTTTTGAGCAGCAGTTACAATAGCCATCTTGTAGATTTCATCTGAAGTACATCCACGAGATAAATCATTGATTGGTGCGTTTAATCCTTGTAAGATTGGTCCAACTGCTTCATATCCACCTAAACGAGCAGCAATTTTGTATCCAATATTTCCACTTGACAAGTTAGGGAAGATAAAAGTATTTGCATGTCCAGCAACTTTTGAATTTGGAGCTTTTAAACGAGCAACTTCTTCACTTACTGCACAGTCAAATTGCATTTCTCCATCAATATCGAAATCAGCAATACGACGCAAACGATCACTTGCTTCAGTCATCTTAGCAACACATTCACCTTTTGCACTACCCATTGTTGAATATGACAATAATGCAACTTTTGGTTCTACACCAAATTGACGAGCTGACTTAGCTGTTTGCATTGTGATTTCTACTAAATCATCTGTGTTAGGGTTGATGTTAATTGAGCAGTCACCCATAATCAATTGGGATTCTTCTTTAATTAAAATGAAGCAAGAAGAAACTAATTGGTTTCCTGGAGCTGCTTTTACTAATTGTAATGCTGGACGTACAGTATCCGCTGTAGAATATGTAGCACCACCTAATAATCCATCAGCATATCCCATTTGAACTAACATAGTTCCAAAATAGTTTGTGCTCTTCAATGCTGTACGAACTTTTTCTTCGTCCATTTTACCACGACGTAACTCAACCATTTTACGAACCATTTCATCCATATGTTCGAAATTATTTGGATCGATTTGTTCGATTCCTTCAACATTTAAACTATTCTTTTGTGCACAACCAGCGATTTCTTCTGGAGTTCCTAATAATACTGGGCAAACAACATCATTATTTTTCAAATCTATAGCTGCCTTTTGTACACGTGGATCCCAACCTTCGGTAAATACGATTCGTACTCCCTTTCCTTGGACCTTTTTTTCTAATTCATCAATAATCATAACTTTAACTACCTCTTTTCTATCAAAGTATAGTCCAAAAATGCTTTATTTACCACAAAAACAATGTGAACTTTTTCTCATAGTTTATTCATAAAATGTGTATGCATTAAACGACATATTGTTCACATTATATATACATTATGTATAAAATATAATTGTTTTACATAAAAATGTAAAATAATGTAAATTTTACTTGCATTTTTCATTGTAAAGTTTTACACTAATGACATCACAAGAAGGGATAGGTGCAAATTATGAAAACAAGTCACTATTTAAAAAAGGCCGGTGCCGTATGTATGGCTGCTGTAATGATGACTGGTTGTGCTAGTGGATCATCTGGTGCAAATGGTAAAACGTTGACAGTAGGTTTAAACACAGGTTTCAATGGAATTTTTTCTCCATTGTATTATCAAACTGTATATGATGATTACGTTATTGAAATGGTTTATCAAAGTATGTTGAGCTATGATCGTGATAATCAATTACAACCACAACTTGCTACTGAACAACCAACTATTAGTGAGGATGGATCAACATTAACATTCAAATTGAAAAAAGGAGTGAAATTCTCTGATGGATCTAAATTGGATGCAGATGATGTTGTATTAACATTTACAGCTATGGCTGACCCAAGCTATACTGGTCGTTTCTCAACATATGTTGATTACTTAGAAGGTTATAAAGAATATCACGATGGAGATGCCAAAACTCTAAGCGGTATTGAAAAAATCGACGATTACACAGTTGCTTTCCACTTGGCAACACCAAGAATCGATGCAATCAGTCAAGTTGGTACATTCCCAATCATCTCTAATTCACAATTCAAAAAATACAAAAAAGGTGATACAAAGATGTTTGAAGACAAGGCTAGTGAACCAATTGGTACTGGACCATATGTATTGAAAAACTTCCAAAAAGATTCAGCTGCTACATTTGTCAAGAATGATAAATTTAAAGCTAAAGATGGAGAATACCAAATTGATAATGTTGTAATGAAGATTTGTGATACTTCAACAGAACTTCAAGAACTTCAAAAAGGAACTGTTGACTTATTACCACAAGCTGATAATGCCGATAAAGTTGGTACAGCTAGTTTAGATAAGAACTTAACTTACAACAACTACGCATCAAGCTCAATGCAATACTTTATTTACAACTGTGAAGCCGGAGCCACTGCAGATCCTGCTGTGCGTCAAGCATTAACTTATGCGATTGACCGTCAATCATTTGTTGATAGCTACTACTCATTCTCTAAAGGAAGTAAGGATGTTAAGAAAACTCAACCTGGTTTCGTTCCAGTATTAATGGCTAACCCAATTTCATCACAATTAGGTGATATCATTACTGGTAAAGAAAAAGATGACAACATGACTTACTATGATTATGATATCGAAAAAGCTAAACAAATCTTAGATGATGCTGGTTGGACTGTAGGAAGTGATGGAAAACGTGAAAAAGATGGACAAAAATTAACTGTTCGTATGGTTTCTACAAAAGGTAAAGATCAATTAGATACAATGCTTCCAATGCTAGAAAAGGCTTGGGGCGAAGAACTTGGCATTGATTTCAAAACAAACTTAAGTGAATTCAACACAATGATGGCGACTGTTCAAGGTGATGATACAGTTAACGATTGGGAAGTATCTTACATGGGATGGCAATTTGGTTCAGGTGATGACACTGGTATCAACTTATTATGCCAAACTGGTCAAACAGATAACACAGCTCGTTTATCAGATCCTGATTTAGATGCATTATTAGATACTGCATTACACACAACTGATCAAACTGCAAGTACTGCTGCTTATAAAGAAGTTTATGAAAAAGTTTCTGCTTTATGTCCATATGTAGCAATCAATGGTTTAAGTTACTATGATCTATACAACAAAAAGATCAAAAACTTAGATACAGCTGCATTGTATGACTTCGTTAAAGCGTTAGACAAAGCTACAATTGAATAACAATTAAAGAGATCTGTTGACAGATCTCTTTTTAATACATATAATTCAACTACATACAGAGTAAAAATATGTGCGTTAAGTGTCTTTAACACGGGGAGTTGGTTAAGGAACGAAAAGTTATTCTTGCGGTACATATTTTGCATCCCGCTGTTGTGATCCAAAAAATTAAAGGCTTTCTTTTTTTGTATCGCAATATGGAAAAAGGAGGTCTTTTTATATATGAATCAATACTTTGTAATGTTAAAAGAAAATGCACGCTCATTAAAAAACGTGCGTGTTATCGTAGGTGTGGCATTCTTTTTTGCCCTAAATGTTATTCTTAACTTGTTTGGATCCATTCAAATCACAAACCAGCTAAAATTAGGTTTTGCTTCTATTGCGACAGCTGCCAGCTGCTTACTTTATGGACCCGTTCCAAACTTAGTGCTTGCACCATTACTAGATTTAGTCAATTACATGGTCAAACCTGTGGGTGCATATTATCCAATCTTTATGATTTCAACTATGGCAAGCGCATGTATTTTTTCAGCTTACTTCTATAACTGCGAAAGAATCACTTGGGTTCGCGTCATCTTATGTCGAATAACATATGATGTAGTTGTCAGTTTATTCTTAAACACACTATTTACATCTATGTTGTGGGGAACTCCATTCTTAGCTATTGCGAGTCCTAAATTAATCAAAAACTTAATTTCATTACCATTCCAAGTTGTTATTTTATATTCAGTAATGAAAACATGTATTCAATTAAAGCCAAAGGTGAACCGTTAATAGGTCCACCTTTTTTACTGCAATTTAAACATGTCTTTTTTAGCTCCACAAACTGGACATACATAATCATCTGGTTCACTTTCAAAATCATCACCATCATATACATATCCACAAACACTACATACCCACTTTTCTTCTTTTCTGTATGTAGGTGCTTTTGCCGGTGCACTTTGTTTCAATACATTATGATAATACGCATAGGTCATTGGTTTACCAGAATCACCTTTCTTGGCATCAACAACTTTTGCCAAGAATACATAGTGTGTTCCTGCATCCATATGACTTTGCACTTCACACATCATGTATCCTAACGCATCATCTACAACAGGCAATTCTCTAAATAAATGATGTTTCAATTTTGTCCACTTATCTTTATCTTTTCCTGTCTGAAAACCCAAATCCGAAATGACTTGTGAATCTATTGTTTCAGGTAAAATGGATAAAGAAAAGCATTTACTTTTTTCAATCAATGAACAAGTATAATTATCTTTATTCATACTCAAGGCAATTAGCGGTCCTATTGTCGAAACCTGAAATACAGTATTCACAATACATCCGCATTCGCGCATGCCGTCTTTTACACCCACGGCATACATACCATAAGAAAGATCATATAAAACTGTGTTGTCCATAAGAACACCTCCCTTGTTACTTCTATTGTAGCAAGTTTAGTGGTTATATGCCATATAACTATTCTTCTTTTTCAACACACTTCTGTAATTTACTCATCGTCTGCTTCAAGCTGTTCATTTCTTCTACAGACACATCATTAAATAATGTTTTATTGATTTTACCAATCTCTTCATCAATAATCTTTAAAATAGGTTTACATTCATCTGTTAGTTGTAAATGGTGTATTCGACTGTCTTTTTCATCTATGCAAGTACAAATAAGTCCCTTTTTCTCCAACGAATCAACACTTCTAGAAATCAGAGTCTTTGAAACGCCAAACACCACTTTTAATTCCGTACTTGTTGTAATAGTTGAATTATTCTTTAAAACAATCAAGATAGATATTTCATTTGGTGAAAAATTAAATTCTTGAAAACTATCTTTTATTTTTTTAGCGTAATAATCCCTCATTTGATTGGATATACGCAAAAACTCCTCAATCGTAAACATATTATCGCTCCAACTCCAATAGAATAATTGTAAGTGCTAAAATAGGGCATGTCAAACATTGCCCCATTTTTCTAATACTTCTCCTACATAATAAAGAGAACCACATAATAAACTGTCTTCTTTTGTATTTAATAGTCTTGAGATCAACTCATCCACTGTAATAATAGGATACCCTAATTTTTCTAATGGATATAAACGAGCACTCGATATTTCTACTAATGTAATGTCTTTACTAATGGATTGAAGTAATTCAATCATATGCGGTGCATCCTTCTCTTTTAATACCGAAAAATAAATCTTTCCTGTAAAATCCTTCAAAGATCGTGTCAACGCTGTTATTCCATGTACATTGTGTGCTCCATCTAACAAAACCAATGGATCTTTTCTAAGAACCATATATCTGCCTGCCCATTGAAAATGATCAATTACCTGTTGAATTTCATTTTCTTCGAGCCAAATTCCCAGTACATTCAACGTTTCTAATGCTAGAGATAAATTTTTAGCCTGATATAATGGTGGATTCAAATGAAATGTCATACCATTCCATCTCAATACATCAGTTTCTTGACAATCAATAAAACATAGTGGTGTATTCATATAATCTGCAACAAGCTCCATTACTTTTTGGCATTCCGGTTTATCTTCGGTTGTCAAAGCAGGAACATTTGGTTTAAATACACCTGATTTTTCATAAGCGATTTGTTCGAATGTCTCCCCTAGATATTCCGTATGATCAAGTCCTACATTAGTAATCAAACAAGCTTTATGATCTAATGCCGTTGTTGCATCTAAACGACCACCCATCCCGGCTTCAATAATGCAGTAATCAACTTGTTGTTCAATAAAATAGGCCATTGACATCCATAGATCCATTTCAAACATTGTCATCTTATGTAATAAGAATAACTCTTCATATTGATCATAGATTCTTTCCCAATCAGCTAAAGTAATACATGTATCATTCACGCGTATTCTTTCTGTATGATGAATTAAATGTGGAGATGTAAAAACCCCTACTTTATATCCTTTTTTCATCAACAAATCTCTTAGCCAAATTGAAGTACTTCCCTTTCCGTTTGTACCAGCTACCTGAATCTTTTTTAAGGCTGTATGATTGGGCATTGCATCCGTTAACCATTGTCTGAATTCTAATAGGTCATGGTTTTTTCCACGGCAATTTTCCATTTTATTAATTTTCTCTTGTACATTCATGGTATTATTATATCACTAAAGAAAGAAGTGAATCACATGATTATGCATAATGACTGGGATCAACTGTTTGATCAAGAAATACAAAAAGATTATTTACTAAATTTACGCTATTTTTTAGCTAAGGAATATAAGACAAAAAATATTTATCCTGCAAAAGAAAATATTTTTGCAGCCTTTAAAACAACTTCTTTAAAAGACACAAAAGTTGTTATTTTAGGACAAGATCCATATCATGGCCCAGGACAAGCTCAAGGTTACTCATTTAGTGTACCAAGCAACTTTCCTTTACCTCCATCTTTACAAAACATGTATAAAGAACTAGAAAATGAGTATCAGACTCCTGTACATCGCACGGGTGATTTGACCGACTGGGCTAAACAAGGAGTACTATTAATGAATACTATCCTTACAGTTGAAGAGCATAAACCTTTATCTCATCAAGATAAAGGATGGCAGAATTTTACAAATGAAGCTTTAAGATGGATCAATGAAAAGGATGGCCCTGTTGTATTTTTATTATGGGGATCTAAGGCTATCCAAGCCAAGAAATTACTAACAAATCCAAAACATTTAATTCTTACAAGCCCGCATCCAAGTCCTTTAAGTGCTTATCGAGGTTTCTTTGGAAACAATCATTTTAAGCTTGCGAATGAATATCTAATTAAAAACAATGAAACGCCTATCCAATGGATATAGGCGTTTTTCTTATAGTGTAAAAAATAAAAGAAGCATCATTCTTGATACTTCTAGTCTTTCATTTCATTGAACACTTGTAATGCTAAGCAGCCAAGTCCCGTATGGATTCCGACTGCACTTACTAAATTGATTACTTTTACTTTAGCACCTTCTATTTGGCTTTCAATCTTTTGTGCATATTCTTTTGCAGCTTCTAATGCATCAACATGCGCAACAATAAATGTATAATCAGAATTTACATCTAATTCTTTTAAATGTTTAATAACACGATCTTGAGCACGTTTCATTGTACGAACTTTATCTAATACATCTACTTTTCCATTCGTACTTTTACCAATGTGTAAAACAGGTTTGATTTTCAATAAACCACCTAATGCCGCAGCCATCGGTGTCAATCTTCCACCACGTTTCATATGATCTAAATCATCACACAACAACACAGTTTCACAACTATCCGCAATGCTTTGTAGTTTTTTAATAATTTCATCAATTGGAATGTTTGCTTCATACATTTTTTTAGCCGTCTCAATCATACATCCTTGTTCAACCGCTGTGCAATAACAATCAACGCCTACAAATTTCATTTCTAATTGATTCGCAATCATTTCCATAGAATCTAATGTTCCGGATAATCCTCGACAAATAGGAACCGCAAAAATTGTGTCATATCCTTCATTTTTTAATTCTTCAAAACAATCTTGAATTTTGCCTAAACTTGGTAAAGATGTTTTTAAAACCATTTTCTCATGTAATTTTTGAATCACTTCTGAATATGTAATTTCGGTATATTCATCTTTTGATTCACCATCACAAGTAATTTGTAATGGAAGGCAATAAATTCCTTTTTCTTTCCAATAGTCTGGATGCTGGCCTGTTCCGGTATCCGTCACAAATGCTAGCTTCATGGCTAGGCCCCCTTTACTTTTTTCACAAATTGAACGCCTACAGCACCTAATCCTGTGTGTACTGCAATAACGGCATACATTGGATCTGTATGAATTTGAATGTCTTCACCAAACACATCGTGTAGCTCATCTATCGCAATTTGTGTACCTTCTAGATTTTCTCCGTTTAATACATAAAATTCATAATCTTGTGCATTCGCTTCTTTTGAAATCACTTTAACAGCTTTTTTAATAGCTTTGGACATTGTACGTACTTTATCAAAAACATCGACTTTTCCTTCAGTATTTTTAGATACTTCCAAAATTGGTTTAATTTTCAACATTCCTGCAAGCTTAGCTGCCATTGGAGTTAATCGTCCTCCCTTAGCTAGATGATCTAAATCTTCTGGAATTAAAAAACCACGTGAATGATCTACGCTGTCTTTTAAACGTGAAATGATTTCTTCTGGGTGTATTTCTTGTCCAACTAATTTTTGAGCTGATAACACCAAATATTTTTCCACTCCTAAAGTAGTATATATATCTAATGTATGAATTTTAACCCCATGCCATTTACCAGATGCCTGTATTGCCTGATTTGTTCCTGATAATCCATTTGATAGAGTTATCAAAATAACATCCGTAATACCATTATTTTTGTATGATTCTAATAAAGCCTCAATATCGCCTAATGGTGGCATGCTTGTTTGAGGCATAAAGCCTCTTTCTAAGAATGAATTTAATTCTTCTACGGTTAAATTCACCCCATCTAAATATGTTTTATCTTCAATTTGAACCTGTAAAGGTAAAAAATCAATTCCTAACGCTTGTGCTTCTTGTTTGGTTAATCCACAACCACTTTCTGTCAATACTCGAACCTTCATTAAAACCCTCCTTTTTTTGAAATCATCCTAATCCTAACATGAAATATTAATTTTCTCAAATGTCTGATATAATTAGTTCGAGGTGATTTGTATGAGCG
>OLSO01002429.1_pt1 | contig 11403 bp, 9 predicted proteins | sample 1672441 | NCBI WGS metagenome assembly OLSO01 (sample SAMEA3136686, study PRJEB25190) | human gut metagenome | biome: human gut; feature: human-associated habitat; material: faeces | place: Austria | collected 2013 | reverse complement strand
CCGGTATAAATTGTATGGCTTTCCTTTGTTTCCAGATTCTGATAACAGTTCAAATTCACTTGAACGTATCAAATCACTCTAAAACATTCTTGCTCTCACAGTTTTTTCTATTCCTCTGTGAATAATGGTGTTGAATAATATCTGTCACCTGTATCTGGCAGTAATGCTACGATTGTCTTGCCTTTATTCTCTGGTTTCTTCGCATATTCGATTGCTGCATGAAGTGCTGCTCCTGAAGAAATACCTACCAGTACGCCTTCTTTCTTGGCAAGCAGTTTTGCTGCTGCAAATGCATCTTCATTTTCTGCTTTATAAATCTCATCGTATACAGATGTATTGAGTACGTCCGGTACAAATCCGGCACCGATTCCCTGAATCTTATGTGCTCCGCTCTTTCCTTCAGATAATACCGGTGAAGAAGCTGGCTCTAATGCTACGATCTTCACTTCCGGTTTCTGCTCTTTCAGATATTCACCGGTTCCTGTCAGTGTTCCTCCGGTTCCGACACCTGCGATAAAGATGTCAACTTCACCATCTGTATCTTTCCAGATCTCCGGTCCTGTTGTTGCTTTGTGCACAGCAGGATTTGCAGGATTTACAAACTGTCCCGGAATGAAGCTGTTCGGAATCTCTTTTGCAAGCTCTTCGGCCTTGGCAATTGCTCCTTTCATTCCTTTCGCGCCCTCTGTCAGCACTAACTCCGCACCGTATGCTTTCAGAATATTTCTTCTCTCAACGCTCATTGTCTCAGGCATTGTAAGAATGATACGATATCCTTTGGCTGCTGCGATGGATGCAAGTCCGATTCCTGTATTACCAGATGTTGGCTCAATAATCACAGAACCTTCCTTTAACTGTCCTTTGCTCTCTGCATCTTCGATCATTGCCTTTGCGATTCTGTCTTTTACACTTCCTGCCGGGTTGAAATACTCTAATTTTACAAGTACTTTTGCTTCCAGACCTAACTCTTTCTCAATATTTGTTACTTCTACAAGTGGTGTGTTTCCAATTAATCCTAATGTTCCTTTATAAATATTTGCCATTTTAAATCCCTCTTTCTATTTATCTGTAACCGTTCTACGTTTTTCTTCTATGATGCCAGGGGCAAAAGCCTAAAACTATGATATGCTTGCACACGAATGGTTTTATGGCATCTTCCTGTATAAAATATGCGATGATACTTCATCTTAAAACTGTGGGCAGCAACATCGGCTGCAACACCTTGCCACACAGCACAATTGATAAACTAACATTCGCCAGTGTTTTCTCACTGCACTACAGTTTCTGATCATCTTGTTCATCTCCTTATCTCTTCTTCATGTAAAGTATACTATCACTATAAACCTACTATGTCAATAGGTTTTTATTCAAAAAAAGAAGCGATACACTCATATGTGCACCGCTCTTATTTTATAAACACTTATTTACTCTGCTCTTTCGCTTTCATTCTTTCTTTTTTAAACACTCTTGAAAGAAAGTAAACAAATCCACCAACATATCCTACAATTGTAATTACCATCATAATAATTGCATCCATCGTCATAACACATACCTTCTTTCTATTATTTTGCGATCTCGTCTTCTTTCATCTCGCCTTTTGCAGTTTTACTATTGAAGAATTTGGAAAGTGCAATACCTACAACAATAACAACTGCAAACTGAAGCAATACTGTTCCCGTATTATCCTGGATAATAAATGGATTCAGCCATGTGTTCGGGAACCATTCCTTTGTCTGAAGAAGCCAGTAGCCAACCATTCCTACTACTAAAACAGGAATAATATACATACATGCAGTATAGTATGCTTTTGGTAAATGTACGTCTGCGCCTTTTGCATTGACTTCTTCTGTACGCAATTTTTCCACTCCATATTTCCATGCAAGCACTGCAATAAATGCACCACTTACTAAAAGTCCAAGTCCCCATACCCAATCCTGATTATCGATGTTGATTAATGACCAGCATGAGAAACATCCTACAAGGAATCCTGCAAAGCAAACACCAACAACTGCTTTCTTACGGGATACGCCAAGGTCAACTACACATTTGACACCAACCTCGATCATTGAAAACAGTGATGTAATAGCTGCAATTGCAAGCAGTCCGAAGAAGATAAATGAAATAAATCTTCCACCCGGAATTGTTGTAAATAACTGATAAATATAAATAAATGTAAGTCCGAAGTTACCCTGGCTAAGTGCCTCATTTGCTGCTTCCGGTGTTGCAGAAAGTGCACAGATTGCCGGGATTACTACAAGTGCCGAAAGGATGGCTCCAAGGTTATCACCAAGTCCCATGATCAGACAGCTTGTCGGAACGTCTTCATCTTTTCCAACATAGTTTGCATATGTAATAATGAATCCCCATCCGGCGCCGGTACTCCATGCTGCCTGGATAAATGCCTGGATCCATGTATTCGGACTGAGAAGATATTCTTTCTTAATTGTAAAAAGATACTGCAGTCCCTGACTTGCTCCATTTAATGTAACTGCGTAAATTGCAAGTCCGACAAGAATGACAAATAATGACGGGATCGCTACTTTACAGAATCGCTCGATACCACCGGCAATTCCCTGATAAACGATAAAACATGCAACTGCAAATCCGATTGCGTGGAATAAAATAACCTGCCATTTAGAATCTGTAAATGCTGTCCACATTGCTGATGTAGTCTCGGTTGTCAGATTCGCTTTAAATGTGGTAACTGAATTTACCGCATATTTCATACAATATCCCTGAAGTACACAATAATAACTCATCAGGAAAAAGCAAACTGCTGCCACGAAAAATCCCATCCATGTATATTTCTTTCCACCAACATTACGGAAAGAACCGATACATCCAAGCCGGGTCTTCTTACCAATTGCCATCTCCGTTGAGAGAAGTGGTACCGCAAAGATCAGCATTGCGATCGTCCAGGCTAAAATAAATGCTCCTCCACCATTCGCCGCACATACTCGTGGGAATCGCCAGACATTTCCTGTACCAATACACATACCTAAAGCGGCTGCAATGTAACCTATGGTACTAAACTTTTCTTGTTTCTGTTCCATAATCAAACCTCCGTCCGAATACTACACTCGTCAGAAGCTCTAATTTCTTTCCTGCCACCTGTTTCTTTCGCAACCGTAAAACTTCCGTGTGTATTCTAATTTTTCTTTCTAATCAGTATTTTTTGTAGATAATTACAGTGTTTTCTGATTTATCCGAACTTTCTAATCACTGATTGATTTTATTTTAACGTTCACGGATTCAAAAGTCAATATAAATATTACATTTTTTAATTTCAGGTATTAGCATTTATTATGTGCAGTTATGTACTTGTCTATAACCGAAAGTAAAACTGGATCAAGCAAGAACGATTTTGCTATAAAAGAGCAGCCTTAGGACTGCTCTTTTATGTGCGCGTGTTCTATTTTCCCTTACCGTTTCCTCTTCTGCTTCTTCTTAAACCGTCGCATCTTAATCAAACGCGCAATAAACAGCAGAATCAGCACGAACAGAACAGCCGTCAGCCCGGCGAGTTCATAACTCTTCGTTCTTCCGTATTGCTGATATTTGGCTGCAAGCTGCTTCCAGATTTTCTCCGGAAGGATTTTTTTGACTTTATTTTTAATCATCCTCTCAGTTTTGCCAGGTTTTGTAACTTTACTCTGATTTTTCACAGATGATTTTGGCTCAACTTTTGCCTTGTGTGCATCCAGATAAGACTGGCTCAGCTTCGCTCTTGCACTTCCGACAAGATTGTCTCTGTAAGTATAAGTCAATGTTGCTTCGGACGGCATGCTCTTGTCTACTTCCATCTTCATCTTCAGATCTGAAAATTTTACCCCCTTTGGCAGCATGACATAACCGCTGTTTTCATCGGCAAGAATCTCCCCGACATCTTTTGATGTCTCATTGCCGGAAACCGGAGTCTTTTTGAAATTCTTAAATGCATAATCGAATAAATGTCTCGTATCCGGGAAAATATTTCTTCCGTGTGTACGCATCACAACACAGACGAGTTTCGTATCGCCTTTTTTTGCCATCGTGATCAATGTTGCCAGTGCATCTGATGTAAATCCGGTCTTTCCGCCGACTGCATATTTATAATAATAAGAGCCACCCGGCCATAACATCTTATGCTTCTGGTAAAATTCGTGTTTCTCTACCGTCTTTGATTTTGGAATTGTGTAATTCAGTGTCTGTACAATCTTGAAAAATTCCGGATGTTTGAACAGCTCTCTTCCAATCAGTGCCATATCTCTGGCGCACGTATAATGATTCGGATCATGCAGACCATTCGTATTTGCAAAATGAGAATTATTTCCACCCAGTTCTTTACATCTTACATTCATCTGCTGCACAAACCAGTTGTAATCATGTCCGGCATTTTTACCGACATTTGCCCCGACTGCGTACGCAGCTTCATTTGCCGATGCAAGAAGTGTCGCATACAACGCCTGTTCCAGCGTGATCTTATTCCCTTTTTTCAGCCCGATGGAGGAATCGCCCGGTTGAATAAAGGACACGCAGTCTTTCGTAAATATAACCGGATCATCCATCTTGCCATTCTCCAGTGCAACCAATGCTGTCAGCACCTTTGTGATACTAGCCGGATATTCGTGTGTGTCAATGTTTTTCGCATACAGAATCGCACCTGTACCGGCATCCATCACAATTCCGGACTCTCCGTAAGTTCCCGGTCCTTTCGGCCAGCCCTTGATCTGGTTCGACTGGATCTTCATCTTATAGACTTTCTTTAATTCCTTTTCTCTCTGCTGTTCCGGTGTTAATTTCTTTTTATTTTTGCTTTTTTTTGCACCCTTTTTCGCAGCTGTAGTTTTGGCAGTTACCTGGCCGTTTGTTCTCGCCGCATTTACCTGTACCACTGGTGTCAGACACAAAGACAGTGCAAGAAGCGCTGCCAGACATCTTTTTCCTATTTTTTTCCTATTAAACATATATTGCCCTTACTTTCGTTTACTGTTCTCTGCCGTTCCCCGTATACATCCAAATCAGATTTTCGACAGTTTTGTTCATTATACCACACTTTTCTCACTTCTCAAACCTTGCCGCTGGCAGCTTCTGGGGACGGGGCTTTTTGAGAAAAGCCCCGTCCCCATTTCAAAAGGCCCTGTCCCCATTTCACCGCAAAGCACTCGCAAAAAGGGCAAGAGCCATCGCTTTCGCGGTGGCTCTTTTATTTAAGGGGTTCCCTTCTCTATTATACAATGTATATTAAGGGAATGGAGGGTTATTTATATTATTTTAAAATGTGAATTGTCGGATAAATTAGTTTTTCTTTTTCGGCTGTCCGTAGCTCTTAAAGCTTTCCAGTACTTCTGCCATTTCTTCTTTAGACAGATATACAGGACCACCGATTGTCTTTGTACGGTACTCTAACTCAGCACAGAATTCCATTCCACATGCCAGAGAATAAGCGCTCTTTAAGCTTCCGCCGCAAGCGAGCATACCGTGGTTAGCAAGCAGAACTGCGTTGCTGTCACCGATTGTATCAGAAGCTGCTTTCGCAAGCTCCGGTGTTCCGTATGTGCAATACGGAGCACATGGTACTTCATCTACACCGGCATCTGCGATTACATAGTGAGCTGCTCTCAGTGGCTGACGAAGTGTTGCAAATACTGTACAGTACATAGAGTGTGTATGAACAACAGCTCTACATTCTGGTTTTGTTTTGTACATTGCTGTATGAAGTGCCCACTCGCTTGATGGTTTCTTGTCTCCATCTACGATATTAGCATCCAGGTCCATGATAACTACATCTTCCGGTTTTACATCGAAGTATCCGATTCCTGAAGGACTGATAGCCATATAACCTTTTTCTGCGTTATAAATACTGATGTTTCCGCTTGTTCCAGATGTCAGTCTGTCAGCGCTCATCTTTTTACCATATTCTACAATCTGTTCTCTTTCTTCCTGCATTAACATTGTTTTTCCCTCTTTCTTCATTAATTTCTGTTTCTTTTTCATAATCTATGCTAACTCCCTTAAGGATTTAACATCTGACGGTTTTTCAACCATTCTTTGTAATATTCCAGAATCAGGCTGTCCTCTTTCGGTGTGTAAATCGTTTCTGCCTGCTCTGTCTCTTTTTCGGATTCAATTCCGTAATATGCATTACAGATTCTTAAGCAGCCATTGATGGATGCTTGGCTGAATCCGTCCCGGATGATCAGTTTCTTTCCTGTCAGATCTGCCAAATGCTGGCATAACATCTTCGACTGGAAACCACCTGCACATCCTAGAATGTATTCTTTCTCATGTCCTGTCATCTCGCACAGACTTCTGTACTGTACATAGATAGAACATGCAATATCAGCTACGACTGCCCAGATCAGATGGATTGGTTTCATCGTTGCGTCAAATGGTGCTTTCATGACAAATCCACCCTTTTTCAGAGAACGTTTCTCTGAGAAATATAAGGATGAGAAAGACGCGGTACATAAATACTCGGTCTGTTTTGCCATCTCTTCTTCCAACTCCTCATAAGAAGTATCCGGAAAGAGGAAAGCTTTCATCTTCTGATAGTTCAATCCGGTAACGCCCGGGTTTGTCTCAACCTGGTAAGTATCCCCGCCAAGGTTGGAATCTGTCCAGCAGCGCTCCTGTTTGTCATAATATTTATAATCTGTGATTGTTGCAACCGGCGAAGTCGTTCCGGATACTACCGCAACATCTCCGACACCCATTCCAACACTCTTCAGCGCAATCTGTGTATCAGCTCCGCCGACGATGAATTCTGCATCGTTGCTGATTCCCAGCTCATCTGCCATTTCTTTCTTAATCGTGCCAAGGCTGTCTCCGGCTTTGGCAATCTCCGGCAGAATGTCCATGGAAATTCCATAGTCTTTACAAAGTCTTTCGGACCAGTCTTTTTCTTCAATGTCAAAGAGCTGTGTCTCGCATGCCTGTGATGGTTCGATAACCAGTTTGCCTGTGAACATTTCCCCGATCCACTCGCTTAAACTTGTGATTTTTGCGATACTCTCGAACTCTTCCGGGTATTTTTTGCGGTATCCCATCAGCTTTGCTGCCGGGAAGTCTTCTGTTACCCAGCGACCGGTCTTTTCATAAATGAATGTGCAGTCTTCAATCTCTGCCATCCATGCACGGCCTCTGTTATCAATATTCGGAAGTCCCAGATAAGCCTTTCCTTCTTTATTATAAAGGACAATACTTTCCCGGGCTCCGGATGAAGTGATCGCACGTACCGGATGATCCGGAAACTCCTCCAACAATTCTTTACAGCCGTCTAAAAGATTCTGTTCCCATTCTTCCGGGAGAAAATACTGTGCATCTTCATACTGTTTATCTTTGTAATATTGATTTTCGTAATTTCGAATTCCCCAGATGGTTCCATCGGCACTGACAAGTCCTACTCTGGAATTTCCGGTTCCCATATCTACAACCAGATAATTTGTTTCCATCTGCTTTTCTCCTTATTTAACTGAATTAAATTATTTATTTTCCTTCATCCATGCATCGATGCGGTCAGCCAGAATTCTTGACTGATGATCTGTTACTTCATAAGTTGCACCGCAAATATGTGGTGTCAGAAGTACATTGTCCAGTCTTGCGATCTCCAGTGCTTCCTCTGTCGGAGGTTCAACTTCCAAAACATCCAGGATTGCTCCGCGGATCTTCTTATTTCTTAATACTTCCATCAGAGCCGTCTCGTCTACAACTGCACTTCTTGCTGTATTTACGAAAATAGCTGTTTCTTTCATCTTTGCAAATAAATCTGCATTGATCATTCCCTTAGTACTGTCAAGTACCGGAAGATGAATGGAAACGATATCTGAATTTTTGAAAATCTCTTCCAGTTCACATTTCTTGTAGCTGTCTTTTACAAAATCTACAAATGGATCATAGAAAGAAATCTCACAGCCATATGCTTCAAGGATCTTAGCTGCATGTTTTCCAACTGCTCCAAAGCCGACGAATCCGACTTTCTTTCCGCAAAGCTCGTTTCCCATCCATGTGTAGTAAGGAGTTGTTCCTTCTACCCATTTACCGTCTTTGATCCACTGTACTGCCGGAACCAGGTTACGCATATAGCTTACAAGAAGTCCTGACAGCATCTCTGCTACAGCCTGTGCATTTCTTGCCGGTGTGCAGAGAACCGGTATATTTGCTTTCTTGCATGCTTCTACATCAATATTTGCCGGATTTGCACGACAGTCTCCGATGAAAATCAGTTTGTCATATCCGTTTAATACCTTTTCAGTTACACGATCAAGCTCTGTGATCAGTGCGTCCGGCTGTTCTTTCTTCAGAACTTCCAGCATCTCATCTTCATAATAACGCTCTCCGGTAGTTGTCCACGGATCATATACGATCTCATCAAAATAAGTTTCGAGTCTTTTTCTTTCACTTTCAATAAAAGGTGCTCTGATTAATAATTTCATTTTATCATTCTCTCCTATTTACTCTTATCCTGTTCGCTGTCGTTTCTATTTTCTACTAAATCTACTCTCCAAGTGGTTCAAATACAAGTTCTTTGGAAAGATTACTTTTCACAAGGCAATCATCATAAGCTCTCTTCGCTACATCTTCGGATACTTCTTTCGGAACTCCTGTAACTTCGATCTTATGTCTGATATATGTTTTTTTATCATCGTGATAATCAAGTGCTACTGTTACAATAACTTTTTTGAATTCAATTCCATCTGCTTCACAAATCTTACGTGCGCATACGTCCAAACATGCTGCATATCCGGCTTCGATGAAATCATGTGGTCCGAATACATATCCGTCTCCGCCATATTCTGTCGGATTGTCACAGTCTACGGAAACTTTTCCGTTAGAAATAACAGAGCCATATTTTCTCTCTTTATTCATACATGTAACCATTGCTCTTACCTCTTTTCTTTATCTAAAGTCGGGGCAAAAGTCCCGGCTATAATGTTTTAATTTTAGTAGAAGTCTTTCACTTCACCTTTGAAGTAATCATTTAACAGATACGGTACATAGACACCTTTATCTGTTACAACACCACTGATGAGATGTGGCGGTACTATATCGAATGATGGATAGATTCCTTTTACTTCCGGAATTGTATTCGGGATACCTCGGTAAGAAAGTACCTGTGCAGGATCTCTTTCCTCGATAACGATATCTTTTCCGTACATTTTGTCTTCATCCGGGATTCCTGTTACATAGTATGGAATTCCGAAATATTTTGCCAGAATGGAAATCTGGAAAGTACCGATCTTATTAGCAATATGACCATCTCTTGCAATCGTATCTGCTGCTGAAGTAAAGAGATCGATACCTTTGTGCTGCATAGAATAAGCTACCATATTATCTGTAATAACAGTTGTATCGAATCCCATCTGTGCACAGCATGTAGATGTCAGTCTAGCTCCCTGCAGATACGGTCTTGTCTCTGCACAGAAGATTTTAATATCGTTGTTGTTCTTTCTTGCTGCACGAAGCATCATTCCGATGATTGTCTCACCGAAGCACTGTGTAAGGATTGTTCCGTTCTTCGGGAACAGAGCTGCCAGATTCTCTCCGACTTTACCCATTGTTGTATATCTTCTGTTCAGAGAATCAACAGTTCTGTTGAAACATGCTTCTACTGCACTTTTTCCTTCTGCAAGTGCTTCTTTTGCAACCTTTAAGCAGCCTTCTGTGATAATTCCCATACGGTTTGCTGTTGTCGGCCTTGCATGTGAAATATCATAAGAAGCCTGTGTTAAGAACTTGATCTGCTCTTCTTCTGTCTTTCCTTCTACTTCGTGTGCTGCCAGTGCCATTCCCATACCAGCTGCTGTATATGGTCCTGCACTCTGCGTAACCATATCTGTGATTGCCTGTGCAACTTCTTTATAAGTTGTACACTCAACAAATTTTACCTCTGTAGGATAAATTCTACGGTCTAATATTCTTACTTTTCCATTCTCATACCATGCTACATTTTCATACTGGAGCATGAATGCCAAATCCTGATCACATCTTTCCATCATACATCTTCCTTTTCTTATAGATACCTTCCGGACCGTTTTACCAGCCCGGAAAGTGATTTCTTTACTTATTTTAAATATTCTTTACCCACAGCTTTGATTGCTGCTCCGTCTTTCAGAGTTCTTCTTTCCTTGATCAGCTTAATACCAATCTGGATCAAAGCTCTCTCCATCGGTACTCTCTGGTCAACATTTGTAACAGAAGTAACTTCTTTTACTTTTGAGTCTCCAACGACACGACGGATGATTTCTGTTCCGGCATATCCAAAGGAATCTGCCATTACTTTGTCTGTGTAATATTTCTTGAATCCTTCTGTCCTGTACAGCGGGAATTCAACAAGCGCATCCCATTTTGCTGAGAATTTCTCTTTGAACTTATCTGTAACTTCTCCGATTGTCTTCTCAATCCATGTCAGGAATTCTGTATTTTCAGAATCTGTGTAGTATTTGTTTGCCCAGGCAAAGAACAGGTTTCCGATTACATTACCGATATCGTATCCCATTGGTCCATAAAATGCAAATTCAGGATCAATTACCTTTGTTCCTTCTTGATTTACGAAAATAGAACCTGAATGTAAATCTCCGTGAATCAGTGCCTGTGCATGATTCATAAAATCATCACGAAGCTGTCCTACCTCTGCATGCAGGTCTTCATCTCCATAGAGTTTTTCTTTTACGAAATCCATGTTCTGATCCAGGATGATGTTACGTCCCTTGTAATCATAGTATGGCTCTGTAAATACCAGATCTTCTGAAATATCGCAAAGTTCCGGGTTTGTAAATAATTTTACTTTTTCTTTCTTCTCTGCTCTGTTCATGATCAGATCTGTTGTTGGAAGCAGCGTATCTGCCATAAAAGTTGCAATATCATCTGCAAGTTTCGGGAAAGTCTTACCTGCTGCCATTTCTGTACGAAGGTTCTTATAAGCGGAAATATCTTCCATAGATAATGCATACATGTTCTCATCATAGAGGTAAATTTCCGGAACAAATCCTTCTGATAATTTTCCTTCAATGCCAAGAATCTCCGCTTCAATTTTATTACGATGCATATCAAGCGGTCTTCCTGATGAACGAAGAACGGTATCTGCCTGTTTGATGATCAGAGATTTTCCTGTTTCCGGATTCCAGACTTTAAATACATAGTTGATGTTTCCATCACCGATCTCGATTGCTTCTAATTTTTCGTCTTCTTTAAAATATCCAACTTTTTCTACTGCATATTCTTTTGCTGTATCAACATTCAGCAAAAAATGCTTTGAATATTTATCCATTTTTAAATTCCTGCTTTCTGACTTTTAAGTTTTGTCTTTAATTTCTGTTCTTAGTTTGCTTTTGCAGCTTTTCCTTTGAATTTCGGCCATCCAATGACAATAAAGATTACACCGAAAATGATCATGAGGATGTCATACCATACATATGGCATAAT
>OLSO01002428.1_pt1 | contig 11403 bp, 8 predicted proteins | sample 1672441 | NCBI WGS metagenome assembly OLSO01 (sample SAMEA3136686, study PRJEB25190) | human gut metagenome | biome: human gut; feature: human-associated habitat; material: faeces | place: Austria | collected 2013 | reverse complement strand
GCCGGTCGGTACGCACGGTGGTGTGAGAGGTCGGCGCTTTCGTTAAGAGAGCCTCCTACGCGATTCTTTTAGGTAAAAAAGCAAACAAACAGAACACTTCATTCAAATGCATATAGCGGCTATTTATTTCATACAGAGACAAATAGCGGCACAGAACAGATATAATAAAAGAAGCTATAAAAAGCAGGTATTCACGTGGAGGACGATATCGTTTCTACATGAACACCTGCTTTTTTATTTATTATTTACTGCTGGAATAAATAGTGGTAGCCAAGTATTCATCACTGACCCAACCATAAATCCCACTGTAATATACAACAACCCAGTCAGGCACATTGCTGCTATAGCCGCATTCCCATACGATGGTACCGTAGGGGATATTATCCATTTTTTCATAATTTGTACCGGGACCTTTACGCATAACCAGCCCATGATCAGCAGTGGTGTAGGTACAAAGGCTATCAATTCGGCTAAGCGTTACATCTGGTGCAACGCATCCATCCGGCAGAATAATGTCGGCATTGTTTTCGGTGTAATCCTGTACTTGCAGTAAGCCCCAAAGGCCATTCTGTTTTGCCCATACGCAGCCATCGCGCGCGGGGGCTAAATCTTCATATTGCCCAGCGGGAATTATCTCATTGCCGTAAACATCCAGAACTAGCTTTTGTCCGGATTGATTTTTCACAACTACCATGCCAGATAAGTCTGCGTAAGGATATTCAACAGTTTCGTTCATGATGGACAAACTCATCTGCGGCTGATAAATGCAGGGGATTACTAAAGCACCGCTTTGGTCGCAATATCCCCAGTTACCGGCTGCATCCTTTACCGCGATTAAAGATTCACCGGCCATGCAGGCATCCTGGTAGTCGAAATCGGTTAAAATTGTACCGTTTTTATCCGCAACGGCAAAAGGTGCAGAATTGTCAACAAGATAACCGGCATATTCATCATCCCAAATGCCTTGCTGGATGCCAACCAAATCAGGAGCATACACCTGTTCGATGGGCGTGCCACTAAATGTATAGACACCAATAGCAGAACGGTAAATCTGGCTGTCACCTAAAATCCACTGGATGCCATACCCGCCGTGCCCGCCCAGCATGGTTGTAAAAGGCATTTGTTGGGCAACCAGCTCCTGGTTAATCTGTTCTTCTAGGGCATTCAGCTTCTGGTAATCGTATGTATCATCTACCCCAATGGAGAGCTCCTGCTCACCATACAGGTACGGGATGCTTTCTGACAAATCTTCCAGAAAAGCATTACAGTTGGCAGCATTAAACAGGCTCCAGCGTTCGCCCTTGCGCACAGCGTACAGATTTCGGGCAGCGGCGTAACCGGCAGTGTGGGTTTCGCGGGAGAAGAGAGGAATCATCTCGTCAAAATCATATTGCGGCGGTAACTTCCAGTTGGCATTGCTAGTGGATGGTATAGCTGTGGCAACAGCTTCAATGGTCGGGGAAAGAGCAGCGGAGGAAACAGGTTTGTTTTCTGGCGCTGCAGCACAAGCGGTAAGCATTATTGCGGTGATAACACTGGCGGAAAATGAGAATAACTTCCTTTTCATGGCTTTTCACTCCTTGCGTAAATGATTTTTCGGTAAGATGAAGAAGTAATATAAGAAAGTGAATTCATAAACCCTATAATATCTTATTTTATCAAAAATATCTGCTAATGGGAATAGCTAACAATTCTACATGGATAAATTTGGATAGTATGACAAAGATTGCAAAACTGGAGTGAAAGTCCGAATTATGGGATGAATTATCTGCTATAATAAAAGAAACAAAGAAGCCGCCACAGTCGGGCTGTGACGGCTAGGAATAAGAAGAAATGTGGAACTATTATAAAATCCATTTCTATCCACAGAAAGCCTTAAGGTCGCTTTCTGACATAAAGTAGTGTACATGATTTTATCATGAAAAGCAAATTTTTTAGTAAAGAGGATTGACAGAGTCCTATTTATGATGTTATATTGATTACAAATGAAACTTTTATATAATCCAAAATAAAAATATAAGGAGATGATTACCATGTTACTCGGTCATACCAAACAAATCAATGGCGTCTGGAAAATACAATCTCTAAAACAACACAGTGAAAACGTGGCCGAGTACTGCGCACGGGCGTGCCAGCCGCTGGGACTTGAAAACTTGGGCCGTCTTACAGGCTGGCTCCATGACGCTGGGAAATCTCATAGCAACGTGCAAAAACATCTGAGAGACCAAACAAACGAAAAAATCAATCATTCCAGCGCCGGAATGCGGTGGCTATGGGAAAATTATGGCGGAGAAACAGCTTCACCACCTTCTCGCTTGACTGCGCAAATGGCAGCATTGGCAATCGGATCCCATCACTCTGAACGTATGGATGTTTTCGACCTGGGTGGAGTAGAACCCTGGATAAAACATATGTATTCAGAGCAGGCTCAAGAGCTATATGAAGAAAGCTGCCAGGCCTTTTTTGCGGATTGCATAAGTGAAACAGAGATACGGCAAATGTTTGCCAAAGCTGCGCAGGAGGTAGAATGTCTTGTGCGGAAAATCCGAACGCAGGAAGGAAAGAAGCCGCGGCTTTGTATCTATCAGGTCATGTTGGGGTTGGCACACAGATTTTTGTTTGCAGCCCTGATCGATGCAGACTGGTTGGATTCAGGCAACTATTATAATCAAGAAGGATGCCTTCCCCCGGAGCAGCTTCCGCCATGGGATCTGATAGAAAGCAATGTTGAAACATTCCTGAACAATTTGCAGCCCCGACATAAAATAGATACCTTGCGTGCAGAAATTTCGGAGCAATGCAAGACAGCAGGCGAATGTGCAAAGCCGGGCATTTACCGCTTGTATGTGCCAACAGGCGGAGGAAAAACATTTTCCGGGCTGCGATATTGTGTGCATGCGGCCAAAAAGCTTTCGGCCCGGCATATTTTCTATGTTGCACCGTTCCGGTCGATTATCGGACAGAATGTACAGGAGTTCAAAAAGGCATTAGGCGGCAGTGAATATCTGTTGGAGCACCATACGGATGCGGTGCTGGATACAGAGAACCCCGAAATTCTCCGCCAGCTGGAACGCTGGCAGGAAGCGCCGGTGATATGTACAACTATGGTACAGATGCTGCAAACCCTGTTTTGCAGCAGGCGGCAGAATGTGCGCCGCATGGCAGCACTGGCAAATTCTATCTTGGTGTTTGACGAAATACAGTCCCTGCCCATTTGCCATACATACTTGTTCAACCAGGCGGCAAATTTCTTGGCGTACTATTTGGGGTGCGTTGTTGTTTTGTGTACGGCAACACAGCCAGCGCTAAGCGAAGTAGCAAACCCTTTGCGGTTTGCATCGCCGGTGGACCTGGTCCCGGATTACCAGCTGCGCTTTGCGCAGTTCCGAAGGACAAAGATTGAAGTGCCCGAAACAGGAAATGGATTTCAGGCAGGAGAACTCGCAGAATTTGTACGGAGCAAGCAAGACGAGAATGGCAGCATTTTGATCATCTTGAATACCCGTTCGGCGGTCGAAAAGGTGTTTGAGGCTTTGAAACAATGCCAGCCGGAACATACACAACTTTACTGCCTGACCACGCACCTGTGTGCAAAGCACCGTGCAGATGTTATCGCAGAAGTTAAGCAAAAATTAAAGACCTTACACGGTCAGGAACGTTTGATCTGTGTAAGCAGTCAGCTGATAGAAGCAGGCGTGGATGTAAGCTTTGATTGCGTCATTCGAAGTATGGCTGCGCTGCCCAGTGTGGCCCAGGCTTCCGGCCGATGCAACCGCAATGCGGAAAGGAAATGCCGCACGGTGTATCTTGTTAAAACCTACAATCTGGAAAATCTGGATCGACTTCCGGAACTGCGCAACGGCAGGGAAGCCACACGGCACCTGCTGCAGCAATTACAAAGGGATGCGGACCTGTTAGAGCCGGAAAGTATTTTGAGGTACTACCAGCTTTATTATGCAGAGTCCCAACAACAGGAACGGATGGGCGATCCGGTTGAATTAAAGGGGTACATTCCCCCAAAAACAGTGAATTTGTTTGACCTTTTGTCAGATAATCAAGAAAGTATGCTAGCCTGGAAAGAGACAACAGGAAAACAAAAGTTCCCCAATTACTTGCTCCGGCAGGCGTTTGCCACGGCAGAAAGGAATTTCCATGCTTTGGAGGACATTACAACGCCGGTGGTGGTTCCCTATGGGGAAGATGGCGCGGATATGGCAACAAGACTTTCGTCCAGTAAACCGCTTACCCCCAAAATGCTGCGGGACGCACAACGCTTTACCGTTGGTATTACAACAAATGAAAAAATACGCCTGGCAGATCAAGGCGCACTGTACACAGTAAAAGAAGGGGCAGTGACAATTCTTAACAAGGAATATTACGATGACGAAAAGGGAATTCAGACAAGCCCCGGATTTATGCCGATACAATTTGCTTAACAAGGAGGGTTAAACTTTGCAATACGAAAATTCAATATCCATGCAGGTATATGGGCGTTATGCACTGTTCAGCGACCCAATTACCCGCGTAGGCGGCGAAAAATTCAGCTACCCGGTGCCCACCTACCAGGCATTGAAGGGCATTTATGAAAGCTGCTATTGGAAACCAACGTTCACCTGGGTAATTGATGAACTGCGCGTGATGAACCCGATTGAAAGACAATCCAAAGGCATCCGTCCCATTATGTATAACAATGGAAAAAACGATCTTTCCATCTATACGTACCTTTCCGATGTTTGCTACCAGGTGCGGGCACATTTTGAATGGAACGAACATCGCCCAGACCTGGAAAAAGACCGCAATGAAAACAAACATTACGCTATTGCAAAGCGTATGTTAGAACGCGGCGGCAGAAGAGATATCTTTTTGGGAACACGCGAATGCCAGGGGTATATTGAACCCTGCATTTTTGGCCTGGGAAAAGGGCATTATGATGATGTTTCATCCCTGGACCTAGGCCTAATGGAGCACGGCATTACCTATGCGGACGAAAACGGGAAAGGCGTGATGCAGGAACGCTTTTGGCACCCGGTAATGCAGAACGGAAAAATCTGTTTTTGCCGCCCGGAAGAATGCGAAATTGTGCGCGATATCCACCCGCAAAAGATGAAGACCTTTACGCTGGGTGAAACAGTCAGCGACTGCGATGATTTGTACAGGGAGGTGATACAGGAATGAGCTGGCTTAGCTATTGCTATAAAACCTACCAGAATAGCGTGTCAGAAATTGGAAAGCAGCAGCCTGGGAAAGTTCCACTACTGCCGGTGGCTCACACGACGCAGCAGGTCAACATTGAAGTGGAGCTGGACAAGGACGGAAACTTTCAGTATGCAGGCTTGCTGGCACAAGATCAAAGGACAACGATCATTCCTTGCACAGAGGAATCTTCGGCGCGGACATCCGGCATGGTGCCGCACCCGCTAGTGGATAAACTGCAATATATTGCGGCAGATTATCCCACTTTTGGTGGTAGTAAAGAATCCGGATGGCCGCTTTACCACAAGCAGTTACAAGCGTGGTGTACATCTCCTTATGCCCACCCGGCTGTGTGTACAGTCCTGCACTACCTGGAAAAAGAATGCCTGATCGCAGACCTGGTCAAGGCAAATATTTTGTTTATAGATGAAAATGGAACTCTGCCAACAAAATGGCAGGGAAACAAAGAAGACAAGCCCCCTATTTTGGATACGCTGACCGGTAGTGACCAGACGGAATCTTTTGTCCGGTTCCGTGTTGACAATGTTGATTTGTCGCGTGATACAACAGTCCGAGAAAGCTTTATCCGCTTTTATGAAACACAGTTAAAAGATATTGACTATTGCACAGTTCAGGGAATCAAAATGCCGGTTTCTACATTAAGCCCGTATAAGATTCGCAACCCAGGTGACCGTGCAAAGCTGATATCCAGCAATGACAATACGAATTATACTTACCGCGGGCGCTTTGCGGATGCAGCGCAGGCACTTTCGATTGGTTATGAAACAACCCAAAAGGCACACAGCGCCTTGCGATGGTTGGTCAGCAAGCAAGGGGTAAATACAGGGGACCAGACTGTACTTGTTTGGGGAACACAGAACGAAGCAGTACCCAATGTGCTGGGGGATACTTTCGATATTGCCCAGGAATATAATCCACTAGCAGGCGATGATTGGGACGATTTTGAGGAAGATACAGAAAGGTTGCCTGCGGATACCCAAGAAGAAATTGCACGGCAGTTTAACCGGGCCATTCTGGGGTATCAGCACCAGTTGAAGGACAATTCCCAAACGGCGGTCATGATTTTGGATTCTGCTACACCTGGCCGGTTGTCCATCCGGTACTATCAGGAACTGCAGGGCTCTAAGTTGCTTGCCAATATAAAAGATTGGCACGATACGTTCCAATGGCAGCTGGAATACCGCAGTGTAGAGGAGCCGACGGAACTGGGCAAAAAGCCCAAGATCAAGAAAGTTGTCTTTGTTGGTGCGCCTGCCCCGGCGGACATTGCAAAAGCAGCCTATGGCGAAAAAGTGGATGCAAAGCTGAAACAAGCCACAATCGAACGACTGATTCCCTGTATTACCAATGGGGAGCGTTTCCCGCGGGATTTGATGATCAGCGCGGTAGATCGGGCAACAAACAGCATTGGCCTGGATTATTGGGAACAACAAAAAACACAAAACATTGCCTGCGCCCTTGTGCGTGGGTACTATCATAGAAATAAGAAGGTGGATTATCCGATGAATGTTGATGAAACCATTAAAGACCGAAACTATTTGTTTGGGAGAATTTTAGCCTGTGCAGAACAGATTGAAAGACGGGCGTTGATTCAGCTAGGAAAGGAGAACGAAAAACGTTTGACAAATGCAGAGCGTTTAAGAACCGCGTTTGCTCTGCACCCGGCAGCAACAACACTTCTTTTGGATAAAAAATTAAATCCGTACCTGAACAGAATGAAAAACCGTAACGGAATGGATAGCCAAAGGTATGCGATGATGCAAGAATTATTACATAAGATTGGCACAGAAAACTTTACGAACAAAAGACTTGGTGAGCTGTATTTGGTTGGCTATGCCGACCAGATGATGGACTTTAAGGCCGAAAATGCAGAATATAAAGCGAAAGCAAAAAAGCAGGAGGAATAAAAGATGGCTGTGCTGCAGAATAAAATCGACTTTGCACTTGTGATTGCTGTAAACCATGCGAACCCGAACGGTGACCCACTGAACGGAAACCGCCCGCGCGAAACGTATGAGGGACTGGGTGAAATTTCGGATGTGTGCCTGAAACGCAAGATCCGCAACCGCATGATGGACCTTGGCCAGAATGTGTTTGTCCAGTCGGACGACCGCTGCAATGATGGCTTCAAAAGCCTGAAAGACCGTGCAGACGGCTGCCCAGCAGTGAAAAAGGCTGAAAAAGATAAAGATGCTTATGCAAAGGCTGCCTGCGAAACCTGGCTGGATGTGCGCAGCTTTGGCCAGGTGTTTGCCTTTAAGGGGAAAGAATCCAAGGGCGATGGTGTTTCCGTTGGCGTGCGCGGCCCGGTATCTATTCATCCGGCTTTCAGCGTGGATCCGATTGATGTCGATGATATCCAGATCACAAAGAGCGTGAACGGTACGACTGGCGAAAAGAAGTCAAGCGATACCATGGGTATGAAGCACCGTGTGGCTTTTGGCGTGTACACAACCTTTGGCAGCATTAACTGCCAGCTGGCAGAAAAGACCGGCTTTACAGATGAAGATGCAGAAATCATCAAAGAAGCGCTGCGCACACTGTTTGAAAACGATATTTCCTCTGCCCGCCCGGATGGCAGTATGGAGGTGGTTCGCCTGTATTGGTGGCGTCATAACTGCAAAAGCGGACAGTATTCCTCGGCAAAGGTCCATCGCTGTCTGCATGTGGAGCTAAAAGAAAGTGTGGCACAAGCACACCGGGTGGAAGATTATAATATTACTTGCGATACCCTGAACGGATTGACACCGGAAGTGTATGATGAATACTGATGACTATCTGCAAATGTCTGGCATCCAGCACTTTGCATTCTGCCGCCGCCAATGGGCACTTGCGTACTTGGAACAACAATGGTCCGAAAACCAACGCACCGCCGAAGGACGCCTGCAGCATACCCGCTGCCATGATGTTACCCTGACGGAAAAACGCGGCGATTTGCTGATCGCCCGCGGTATGAGGGTCGTCAGCCACCGCTTAAAACTGACCGGCGACTGCGATGTGGTAGAGTTTCACAAGGATCCAAACGGCGTGTCATTGCAGGGCCGCCGCGGCCTGTGGCAGCCTATGCCCGTGGAATATAAGCATGGCCGCAGCAAGGTAAACGATGCCGACCGTTTGCAGCTCTGCGCACAGGCCATGGCGCTGGAAGAAATGCTGGTGTGCGAGGTGCCGGAAGGGGAAATCTTTTATGAAGAAACCCGGCAGCGGGAACATGTTTCCCTGACACCGGAACTGCGCAGCACCGCGCAGACCATGGCGGATGAGATGAACCGCCTGTTTGCGCGCGGCTATACCCCAAAAAGCAAACCCGGCAAGCATTGCAATGCCTGCTCACTGAAAGAGCTTTGCCTGCCGGCGCTGTATCAGCAGGCAGACCCGGCGGCGTATCTGCGGGAGCATATTGAGGAGGGCGCGCCATGAGAAAGCTGCTCAACACCCTGTTTGTCATCAATGAGGACGCTTACCTGACATTGGATGGCGAAAACCTTGTTGTTACCCGCAATAAGCAGGAAACCCACCGCTATGCCCTGCATACGCTGGAAGGCATCGTCTGCTTTACTTACGCGGGTGCCAGCCCCGCTTTGATGGGAGCTTGTGCCCGGCGGGGCATTGACCTTTGCTTTTTTGACCCGTATGGCAGATTTCAGGCCCGTACCGTGGGGGAAGAACGCGGCAATGTGCTGCTGCGTCAGACGCAGTACCGCGTGTCGGATGACCCGGCCCAGAGCTGTCGCTATGCCCGGAGCTTTATCCTTGGTAAAGTGTATAACGCGCGCTGGGTGCTGGAACGCGCAACCCGCGATCATCCCCAGCGTGTCCCGGTCGAAAAACTGAAACGCACCTCCACCCAGCTGGCCGCCGCGCTGCCGCTGATACAGACCAGCGATGATCCGGAACAGCTGCGCGGCCTGGAAGGCGAGGCAGCCCAGCGCTACTTTGACTGCCTGAATGACCTGATTCTGCAGCAAAAGCAGGATTTTGTGTTTGAGGGCCGCAGCCGCCGTCCACCGCTGGACAATGTGAATGCGCTGCTTTCGTTTGCCTACAGCATGCTGGCGCGGGAGTGTGCATCCGCCTTGACCGCTGTGGGCCTGGACCCTTATGTTGGCTTTATGCACCGCCCGCGCCCCGGCCGCAAAAGTCTGGCACTTGACCTGATGGAAGAACTGCGGGCGGTTTATGCAGACAGGCTGGTCATCAGCTGCATCAATCAAAAGATCATCACGGCAAAACACCTGCAAAAACAGGAAAATGGTGCCGTACTGCTGACGGATGATGGCCGCAAAGCTTTCCTGACCGCATGGCAGAACAAAAAGAAGGAAGAGATCAGCCATCCGTTTTTGAAAGAAAAACTGCCCTGGGGGCTGGTGCCCTATGTTCAGGCGCTTTTGCTGGCCCGTGCTCTGCGCGGCGACCTGGAAGTGTACCCACCGTTTTTCTGGAAGTGAGGTGCCGTTATGTTGGTGCTTGTAACCTATGATGTCAACACCGAAACAGCCGCCGGTCGTCGCAGGCTGCGCAAAGTAGCAAAAGTCTGTGTAGACTACGGCCAGCGGGTGCAAAACTCCGTATTTGAGTGCCTGCTGGATGCCGCGCAATACACGATGTTCAAAGCAAAATTGACCGAACTGATCGATTCGGAATCGGACAGCCTGCGCTTTTATCAACTGGGAAACCATTACAAAAGCAAAGTCGAGCATGTGGGTCTGCACCCGGATTTTGATCAGGATGGAATCTTGTTTGCTTAGTGCGAGGGGAAGGCAATCATAAAATTCCCGGTTCCTTCGCACCAGAAAATATGGAAAAAACAGGGGCAGAAAGGGTAAAATACAGCCTTGCCTGTCAGCATGAAGATGCAATCCCCATAAAATTTGTTTCATATGCGCAAAAGTGCCCCACTGTTTTGTGCACTTTTGCTGTCGCTCTCCGCAAGGAGAGCGTGGATAGAAATAATGATAAACCCGGCGGAACACTAAAGTTTACTGCGTCGCTCTCCGCAAGGAGAGCGTGGATAGAAATTTGGCTTGTCGTTAATAGGGCGCGTAATGATAACGGTCGCTCTCCGCAAGGAGAGCGTGGATAGAAATACATGCAATCCAACTTGCATGACGGCCAGGGGCTTGGTCGCTCTCCGCAAGGAGAGCGTGGATAGAAATGCGAGCAATTTAAATATGTTGTGCAGTGCCGGAAAGTCGCTCTCCGCAAGGAGAGCGTGGATAGAAATGTATTATCGCCAAGGAATATGACTGGGATGCCCTCGTCGCTCTCCGCAAGGAGAGCGTGGATAGAAATGCTAAAATTTTGTGCAATCTGCTAATACCCACAAGTCGCTCTCCGCAAGGAGAGCGTGGATAGAAATGCTAAAATTTTGTGCAATCTGCTAATACCCACAAAGTCGCTCTCCGCAAGGAGAGCGTGGATAGAAATATCAAGGGCAACCCGTATTTGCAGATCGGCAGGCAGTCGCTCTCCGCAAGGAGAGCGTGGATAGAAATCCAACACCAACACAAGCAAAAAAGAACGTATGCTGTCGCTCTCCGCAAGGAGAGCGTGGATAGAAATACGCTACAAAATTTTATCGACCCGCTCAAAAACGGTCGCTCTCCGCAAGGAGAGCGTGGATAGAAATTGTGATTGACCTTATTTCCCGACTGTTCAGCACGTCGCTCTCCGCAAGGAGAGCGTGGATAGAAATCTTGGCAATCAGGTCTTGCGGGTCTTTGCCGGTCGTCGCTCTCCGCAAGGAGAGCGTGGATAGAAATCAAAACTATGCTGCCCAGCTGGGACCGGTATGCGTCGCTCTCCGCAAGGAGAGCGTGGATAGAAATCGCAAATACCTGTTTTTGGAAGCCGTGTCCATGGGTCGCTCTCCGCAAGGAGAGCGTGGATAGAAATACACCCCGGCAAATATGCACAGTTGCTTTCACCAGTCGCTCTCCGCAAGGAGAGCGTGGATAGAAATGCCCACGCTGTGAATCTGACTTGCAAAATGAGCTGTCGCTCTCCGCAAGGAGAGCGTGGATAGAAATCGGAGGTATTCCATGACGGGATGCTTAAATACCGCGTCGCTCTCCGCAAGGAGAGCGTGGATAGAAATGCGTACATCCCGCTTGCCAAGGTCCGGCACTGCGAGTCGCTCTCCGCAAGGAGAGCGTGGATAGAAATGGGTGTTTGTGTTTGTAGCTTTCT
>OLSO01002426.1_pt1 | contig 11410 bp, 7 predicted proteins | sample 1672441 | NCBI WGS metagenome assembly OLSO01 (sample SAMEA3136686, study PRJEB25190) | human gut metagenome | biome: human gut; feature: human-associated habitat; material: faeces | place: Austria | collected 2013 | reverse complement strand
TCTTTTTATTCTCTTTTGTATTATATTTTGCGTAGCTCTTATTTACTTTTTTATAAAGATCCCCAAGATTCCTTATTACAGACCGCTGATCATTATCAGTGGATTTCTTGTATCCGGCGCAACAGGCAATTTTATAGACAGAGTTGTTCGTGGTTATGTAGTTGATTTTATCTACTTCAGCCTGGTTGATTTTCCTATTTTTAACGTTGCTGATATTTACGTTGTCTGCAGTTGTATTGCACTGATTTTCAGTATTCTGTTTCATTATAAAGACGAGGATTTTTATTTTATCGCCCCAAAATCAAAAGGATGATCATAGAAACTTATGGAGACATTAAATTTTAATATCACTGAAGAAAACAACAATATAAGAATTGACCGTTATCTGGCAGAACAGTGTCCCGACCTTTCTCGTTCCTATATCCAAAAACTGGTAAAAGACGGGGCTGTTTTTGTAAATAACCGCCAGGTCAAAGCCAACTATAAAGTTCAGCCTCAGGATCAGGTTATCCTTACAATCCCTGATATGCAGGTACCTGATATCCTTCCTGAGAATATCCCTCTAGATATTCTTTATGAAGACCAGTGGCTTCTTGTTGTAAACAAACCCAAAGATATGGTTGTACATCCCAGTGCCGGTCATATGGAGGGAACCCTTGTAAACGCAGTAATGGCACACTGTGGAGAACATCTTTCCGGCATCAACGGTGTTCTCCGTCCAGGAATTGTCCACCGTATCGATAAGGACACGTCAGGTCTCCTTATGATTGCTAAGAATGATAAGGCTCACAATGCTTTGGCGGCTGAGCTTAAGGATAAGAAGTCCCTTCGTAAGTATGTGGCTATCGTGCATGGCAATTTGCCTAACGATCGAGGCGTGATTGAGGCTCCGATTGGGCGTTCGGACAAGGACCGCAAGAAGCAGGCAGTCACAGCTAAAGGAAAACCTGCAGTTACACGATTTACCGTTCTTGAACGTTTTGGCAACTATACGTTGGTAGAGTTGCAGCTGGAAACAGGTCGCACACACCAGATTCGTGTGCACATGGCTTATATCGGTCACCCGGTGGCGGGCGATCCTCTTTATGGGCCACGCAAGACCCTCAAGGGCCATGGACAATTTCTACATGCTAAGACCCTTGGGTTCACGCATCCTACGACTGGAGAATTGGTCGAATTTACAGCGGAAGAACCTGCTATTTTCAAGGAAACCTTGGAGAAGTTGAGAGAAGCTTAACAGTTATTAAACGGATAGTCTTTCTTGGTAGAGGTGTCCGTTTTTTTCTTGTAAAAGAGTCTGAAATTTGCTATAATTTACCTAATTAAATAAGTCCTTTAATCACTGTCCAGAGAGGCAGGCAAGGAGCCATGAGAAGTGTACGGGTGAACTGTACTCATATTTTTGTGTATCTCCTTGTTTTCGAGGGGATTTTTTTGTATTTAGAAAGGTTCTTTTTATGAAGAAAAAAGAGATCGTCGATGACGTAACCATGAAACGTGCCATTACACGTATCACTTATGAGATTATTGAACGTAACAAAAATCTCGACAAGATTGTCTTGGCTGGTATTAAGACACGTGGTGTTTATATTGCACAGCGTATTCAAGAGCGCTTGAAACAGTTGGAAAACCTTGATGTGCCATTGATTGAGCTTGACACTAAGGCTTTCCGTGATGATGTTAAGGCTGAGCAAGACACATCTGTTTTCCCTATTGAAATTGATGGTACAGATGTTATCCTTGTGGATGATGTGCTTTACACAGGTCGTACGATTCGTGCAGCTATTGATAATATCGTTAGCCATGGGCGTCCAGCGCGTGTTGGTTTGGCTGTTTTGGTTGACCGTGGTCACCGTGAATTGCCAATCCGTGCGGACTATGTTGGTAAAAATATCCCAACTAGTGAGTCAGAAGAAATTGAAGTTTTGGTCGCAGAAGTTGATGGCAAAGATAGCGTCAACATTATTGACCCAAGCTAAGTTGGCTGACAGATAGGGTGAAACGCCCTTTGTATCTTGTTAATTGAACACGGGACTCATTTCTTAGGAAAAAAGATAAGTCTCCTAGCACTCTTGGGAGTGCGGTGTCGACTTCCTATTTTTCTACAGAAATGTTTGGCTAAGCCAAAGCGTCCCTTTGTATCTTAATTTAAGGAGTCCTTTGATATCGTGAATAACGTAAAATATGATGTGAATGATATGCCAAAACCTGGTTTATTGGTTGGTTTGTCATTCCAGCACTTGTTTGCCATGTTTGGTGCGACGGTGCTTGTGCCGATTTTGGTTGGGATTGATCCCGCTATTGCTCTTTTCTCATCTGGTTTGGGAACTTTGGCTCACTTGACGGTGACCAAGTACAAAATTCCAGCTTACATGGGGTCTAGTTTTGCCTATATTGCGGCTATGCAGACACTTATGAAGACTGATGGAATTGCAGCGGTCGCTCAAGGTGCCATGGCTGGTGGTTTGGTTTACTTGCTTGTGGCTCTGATTGTTAAGTATGCGGGTAAAGACTGGATTGATAAGGTCCTTCCACCAATCGTGGTTGGTCCCATTATCATGGTAATTGGTTTGAGTCTTGCGAAGAATGCCGTCACTGATGCGACAACCTTAAATAATAGCTACAGCGGCTATGCTCTATTGATTTCGATGGTGACCCTCTTTGCGGTTATCCTCTTTAACATGTATGGCAAGAAGATTGTCGGTGTCATCCCAATTTTGCTTGGTTTAATTGTGGGCTATATTTTCTCAGCGGTTCTTGGTTTGCTGACAGGACATAGTTTTGTCAATTTCTCAGAGGTAAGTGCGGCGCATTGGATTCAAGTTCCAAACTTTGACATTCCATTTGTGGATTATAGCTTTAAGCTCTATCCAAGTGCGATTTTGACCATGGCTCCGATTGCCTTTGTGACGATGACCGAACACTTTGGTCACGTCATGGTTCTAAACAGTTTGACTGAGCGTGACTACTTCAAAGATCCAGGACTTGACCACACCCTTACTGGTGATGGTTTGGCACAGATTATCGCTGGGTTCTTTGGAGCTCCTCCGGTAACTTCTTATGGTGAAAATATTGGGGTTATGGCCCTCAGTAAGGTCTACTCAGTTTACGTTATTGCGGGCGCAGCAGTGATTGCGGTCTTGATGAGCTTTATTGGTAAGCTATCAGCACTCTTGCATTCTATTCCAACTCCTGTATTGGGCGGATTATCTATTGCCCTCTTTGGGGTTATCGCTGCTAGCGGTTTGAAAATTTTAGTTGAACATAAGATTGATTTTGATAATAAAAAGAATCTCTTGATTGCTAGTGTTATCTTGGTATCTGGTATCGGTGGTTTGATGATTGACCTTGGTGGTCTTCAAATTACGGGTGTGGCAAGTTCAACCATTCTTGGTATCTTGCTTTACCAAATTTTGCCAGATCCTAAAAAAGGTAGCAAAGATTAGTCAATCAATTTAAAAGGAAAAACTATGGCGATTGCAGATGGAAAAGTGTCACTGAAACATTTGGTGACAATGGAAACCCTCACGAATGAAGAGGTCTTGGGCCTGATTCGTCGAGGTGGAGATTTTAAAAATGGCAGAGCTGATTTCCAGCTGGATCGACAGTATTTCGCTGCCAATCTCTTTTTTGAAAATTCAACACGAACACACAAGTCCTTCGAGGTAGCTGAGAAAAAACTTGGCCTGGATGTGATTGAGTTCGATGCTGGAACTAGCTCGGTGAACAAGGGTGAGACCCTCTATGATACGATCTTAACCATGTCTGCCTTGGGCGTTGACATCTGTGTGGTCCGCCACTCGGAAGTCGATTACTACAAGCAGTTGATTGATAGTAGAACTATTCAGACCTCTATTGTCAATGGTGGTGATGGTTCAGGGCAACACCCAAGTCAGTGTTTGCTTGACTTGATGACCATTTACGAAGAGTTTGGAACCTTTGAAAATCTTAAGATTTGTATTGCAGGTGATATTACGCATTCGCGTGTCGCTAAGTCAAATATGCAGATTCTCAAGCGTTTGGGAGCTCAGCTTTATTTTGCTGGTCCTGCAGAGTGGTACTCGAATGAGTTTGATGTTTATGGTCAGCATGTGGCCATTGACGACGTCATTGAGGACTTGGATGTTCTCATGTTGCTTCGTGTTCAGCACGAGCGTCATGGGGATGACAAAGGATTTTCAAAAGAAGACTACCATGCTCTCTATGGTTTGACTGAAGAACGTTATGCCAAGTTAGCTGATCAGGCGATTATCATGCACCCTGCTCCGGTTAATCGTGATGTGGAGATTGCTGATAGTCTGGTTGAAGCACCTAAGGCTCGTATCGTTGCTCAGATGCAAAACGGGGTCTTTGTCCGTATGGCAATTATTGAAGCTATTTTAAATGGCAAAGCGTAAACTACGTTAACCGATTCCTGAGAGAATCAGACGAAAAAGAACATGGGCTAAATCTTTGAAAAGAGACAAATCTTCCTAGAGGCTGGAGCTTCTCTGTTGGATTTGCTTTTCATTCAGATGTTTAACGCCCTTTGTATCTTAGTGAAAGGAACAATTTACTATAATGGCAAAACGTTTACTTATTTTGGAAGACGGCACTATTTTTGAAGGTCAGGCCTTCGGTGCTGATGTGGATGTGACGGGTGAAATCGTCTTTAATACTGGTATGACAGGTTATCAAGAATCTATCACAGACCAGTCTTACAATGGTCAAATTTTGACTTTTACTTATCCACTTGTTGGTAACTACGGTGTTAACCGTGACGACTATGAGTCAATTAAGCCAACGACTAAGGGTGTCGTTGTGTCAGAGGCTAGCCGTCGTGCCAGCAACTGGCGTAACCAAATGACCTTGGATGAGTTTTTGAAAGCAAAAAACATCCCTGGTATCTCTGGTATTGATACACGTGCCTTGACTAAGATTATCCGTCAACACGGTACCATGAAAGCCACTTTGGCCAGTCCTGGTGACAGTATCGAGCACTTGCAAGATCAATTGCGTGCGACTGTTTTGCCAACGAATAATATTGAGCAGGTATCAACTAAGACAGCCTACCCAGCACCAGGTGTTGGTAAAAATATCGTTTTGGTTGACTTTGGTCTCAAGCACTCTATCTTGCGTGAGTTTTCAAAACGTGATTGTAACGTGACTGTTGTGCCACATGATATCACTGCTGAAGAAATTCTCCACCTTAATCCAGATGGTGTGATGTTGTCAAATGGTCCAGGTAACCCTGAAGATGTACCGTATGCACTTGATATGATTCGTGGCATCCAAGGTAAAATTCCAATCTTTGGTATTTGTATGGGTCACCAGTTGTTTAGTTTGGCTAATGGTGCCAAGGCCTACAAGATGAAGTTTGGTCACCGTGGATTTAACCATGCGGTTCGTGAAATTGCGACTGGTCGTGTTGATTTTACAAGCCAAAACCATGGTTATGCCATTGACCGTGAGACACTTCCAGATTGCCTCATGGTAACACACGAAGAAATTAATGATAAGTCAGTTGAAGGTGTTCGTCACCGTGACTTCCCTGCATTCTCAGTGCAATTCCACCCAGATGCAGCACCTGGTCCACACGATGCTAGCTATCTCTTTGATGAGTTCTTGGAATTGATTGATGCTTTCCAAGCCGAAAAAGCACGTCGTTAATTGCAACTGTCTAGTGACTATAGTGGGGTGTGACTCTTGTTCGCCCCAGTCTACTACCTTATTTAATGACAACCAGAGAGTTGTCAAATAGAAAGGAGAAGATACAGGTTCACGGAAGTGAACACGCCCTAAGGACTGTGTGAAAAAGATAAACGGTGACTAGACGCTTGGGCGTCGTCGTCACGTTTCCTATTTTCACTGGGTCCTTAACGGGCTTTGTATCATAAATTATGCCTAAACGTTCTGATATTAAAAAAATTATGGTTATCGGGTCTGGTCCTATCATCATCGGTCAGGCTGCTGAGTTCGATTACGCTGGTACGCAAGCCTGCTTGGCCTTGAAAGAAGAAGGTTACAGTGTTGTCCTTGTTAACTCTAACCCTGCGACAATCATGACTGATAAAGAAATCGCAGACAAGGTTTACATTGAACCAATTACGCTTGAATTTGTCACACGTATCCTTCGTAAAGAGCGTCCTGATGCTCTCTTGCCAACACTTGGGGGACAAACTGGTTTGAACATGGCAATGGAATTGTCAAAAGCTGGTATTCTTGAAGAGCTTGGAGTAGAGCTTTTGGGAACAAAATTGTCTGCCATTGACCAAGCCGAAGACCGTGACCTCTTCAAACAATTGATGGAAGATTTGGAACAACCTATTCCAGAATCTGAAATCGTCAATACGGTTGAAGAAGCAGTTGCCTTTGCGACAGAAATTGGTTACCCAGTTATCGTGCGTCCTGCCTTTACCCTTGGTGGTACTGGTGGTGGTATGTGTGCCAACGAAGAAGAACTTCGTGAAATCGCTGAAAATGGCTTGAAATTGTCACCAGTAACACAATGTTTGATTGAACGTTCTATCGCTGGTTTCAAGGAAATCGAATACGAAGTTATGCGTGATGCCGCAGACAATGCTCTTGTGGTATGTAACATGGAAAACTTTGACCCAGTTGGTATCCACACAGGGGACTCAATCGTATTTGCCCCAACGCAAACCTTGTCAGATATTGAAAACCAAATGCTTCGTGATGCCAGCTTGAAGATTATCCGTGCCCTTAAAATTGAGGGTGGCTGTAACGTACAGTTGGCTCTTGACCCTAATAGCTTCAAGTACTATGTTATCGAAGTAAACCCTCGTGTATCACGTTCATCAGCCCTTGCCTCAAAAGCAACTGGTTACCCAATCGCCAAATTGGCAGCCAAGATTGCTGTTGGTTTGACACTTGATGAAATGATTAACCCAGTCACTGGTACAACTTATGCTATGTTTGAACCAGCTCTTGACTATGTGGTTGCTAAGATTCCACGTTTCCCATTTGATAAATTTGAACACGGTGAACGTCGTCTTGGTACTCAAATGAAAGCAACAGGTGAAGTTATGGCTATCGGTCGTAACATCGAAGAGTCACTTCTTAAAGCCTGCCGTTCACTTGAAATCGGTGTTTACCACAATGAAATGCCTGAGCTTGCGGACGTCACAGACGATGCCTTGGTTGAAAAGATTGTCAAAGCTCAAGACGACCGTCTCTTCTACCTTTCTGAAGCCATCCGTCGTGGATACACTATTGAAGAATTGTCAGAGTTGACTAAGATTGATATCTTCTTCCTTGACAAATTGCTCCATGTCTTTGAATTGGAACAAGAATTGGCTACTCACGTAGGCGATGTTGATGTTTTGAAAGAGGCTAAACGTAACGGTTTCTCTGACCGTAAGATTGCTGATCTTTGGAATCAAACAGCCGACCAAGTTCGTGCGACACGTTTGGAAAATAACATTGTTCCTGTCTACAAGATGGTCGATACCTGTGCGGCTGAGTTCGAGTCATCAACACCGTATTTCTACTCAACTTACGAGTGGGAAAATGAATCAATTAAATCTGATAAAGAATCTGTCATCGTTCTTGGTTCAGGTCCTATCCGTATCGGACAAGGGGTTGAGTTCGACTATGCGACAGTTCACTCTGTAAAAGCTATCCAGGCTGCAGGTTACGAAGCCATCATCATGAATTCTAACCCTGAGACGGTTTCAACAGACTTCTCAGTTTCAGATAAACTTTACTTCGAACCATTGACTTTCGAAGACGTGATGAACGTTATCGAATTGGAACAACCTAAGGGTGTCGTGGTTCAGTTTGGTGGACAAACAGCTATCAACTTGGCAGAGCCATTATCTAAAGCTGGTGTGAAAATCTTGGGTACACAGGTTGCTGACCTTGACCGTGCCGAAGACCGTGACCTCTTTGAACAAGCCCTTAAAGACCTCGATATCCCACAACCACCAGGACAAACAGCGACAAATGAAGAAGAAGCGGTTGAAGCAGCTCGTAAGATTGGCTTCCCAGTTCTTGTTCGTCCATCATACGTTTTGGGTGGACGTGCCATGGAAATCGTTGAAAATGAAGATGACCTTCGTTCTTACATGCGTACAGCCGTTAAGGCAAGTCCAGACCACCCAGTCCTTGTTGATAGCTATATCATTGGACGTGAGTGTGAAGTGGATGCTATCTCTGATGGTAAGGATGTCTTGATTCCAGGTATTATGGAACACATCGAACGTGCAGGGGTTCACTCAGGGGACTCAATGGCAGTTTACCCACCACAAACCCTTTCTAAGAAAATCCAAGAGACTATCGCTGACTACACTAAACGCTTGGCTATTGGTCTTAACTGTATCGGTATGATGAACATTCAGTTTGTTATTAAGGATGAAACGGTCTATGTTATCGAGGTTAACCCACGTGCTAGCCGTACCGTACCATTCTTGTCTAAGGTTACTGATATCCCAATGGCTCAAGTTGCTACAAACTTGATTCTTGGTAAATCATTGGCTGAGCAAGGTTACAAAGATGGTCTTTACCCAGAAAGCAACCATGTTCATGTCAAAGCACCAGTATTCTCATTCACAAAATTGGCTAAGGTAGATAGCCTCCTTGGACCAGAAATGAAATCAACTGGTGAAGTTATGGGGACAGATGCGACTCTTGAAAAAGCGCTCTACAAAGCTTTTGAAGCATCTTATCTTCACTTGCCAACCTTTGGTAATGTTATCTTTACTATTCATGATGATACTAAAGAAGAAGCCCTTGATTTGGCACGTCGCTTCGATGCTATCGGTTATGGTATCTACGCAACTGAGGGAACAGCTAAGTTCTTGAATGAACATGGGGTTCACGCAACGCTTGTTAACAAATTGGGGGAAAATGACGATAACGACATTCCAGCCCTCGTTCGTACAGGTAAAGCGCAAGCTATCATCAATACGGTTGGTAACAAACGTACTTATGACGAAGACGGAGCAGCTATCCGTAGCTCAGCTATTGAAGCAGGAATTCCACTCTTCACAGCGCTTGATACAGCAGATGCTATGGTGCGTGTGCTTGAAAGCCGTAGCTTTACAACAGAATCTATTTAATCATGGCTCTTTGTCAACTGTAGTGGGTGACGAAAAGCTAACATCTAGAGAGGACCTGATAGGTCTTCTCTTTTTTTATGTTTAGAGTGATGAAGACACGTTTCTTAAAGTTGATGAAGTTTCTAAAACCGAAGCCCAACCGTTTGATGTCTTTGATCAACTTGTTAGTCGCTTCGAGTTTCGCGTTTGAATAGTCAGTTTCTAGCGCATTCTTGATGTATTGCTTGTGTCTAAGAAAAGTCCTAAAGACCGTTTGAAAGTAGTGATTGACCTTGCTCATGTTCTCCTCTATTGACTCAAAAAACTCATCTACCCTCTTCTCCTGAAAGTGAAAAAGCAAAAGCTGATAGAGGTTGTAGTCATTAGCGAGCTCTTCTGAAAAGTCTAGAGTCTTCTCAACGACTTCATGTGGTGCTAAAGTTTGTCGGAAAGTCTTTGAATAAAAAGAGTTGAGCGATAGCTTACGGCTGTCCTTTTGAAAGAGTCGCCAGTGATTTTTCAAGGCTCGATAGGGTAGTGACTTCTTATCAAACTGGTTCATAATAGCAATTCTTGTCTTTAAAAATGCTCGACCAAGGTGCTGGATAATGTGGAAACGATCAAGAACGATTTTGGCGTTTGGAAAAAGTTTTTTGGCTAGTGGCATATAGGTCCCCGACATATCCATCGTGATAAACTGTACCTGTTGTCGGACTTTCAATGGATACTTCAAAAAGTAGTTTCGTATAGTGGTTTGGCGACGATTATCAAGGATGGTTATGAGTTCGTTTGTCTCATAATTCTGGGCTACAAAAGCGAATTCCCCTTTCTTGAACCCAAACTCATCCCAGGACATAACAGTAGGGAGCTTGTCATAATGTTCCTTGAAAGTAAACTGGTCGAGCTTACGATAGACAGTGGACGTCGACACACGAAGCTTTCTGGCAATATCAGTTAGTGACATCTTCTCAGTTAGTAGTTGTGTAACCTTTTGTCGGACAAGGTTGGAGATTTGACAGTTTTTCTCAACGATTGATGTCTCAGCTACCGTGACTCTCCTACAATTTTTACACTGGAAGCGGCGTTTCTTCAGACGTAGTAGTGTTGGAGTTCCCGCTTGTTCGAGAAGAGGGATTTTAGAAGGCTTTTGAAAGTCGTACTTGATCATCTTTCCATGGCAATGAGGACATGATGGTGCAGGGTAATCGAGTTTTGCTTGAATCTCGATATGAGTATCAGTTTCAAAAACAAGTGAAATCTTGATATTTTGGTCTTTAATTCCGATTAATTCTGTGGTATTCTTAATAAGTCTCATAAGTTCTTCCTAATGATGGTTTGGTTGCTTTTCATTATAGTTCTTATGGGACTTTTTGTCTGCATTCAAAAAGCTCTATAATCTCTACAGTGATTTTACCCACTACAGAAATTATAGAGCCTTAATCATGAAATAGAGTCTCAGCTTTGCTGGGGCTTTTTTATTGAAGACAAAGTTTTCTTTTGAGACTTTTCTTAAGTGATGACGGACGTCAGCGACCTTCTGCGAAGTTCCATGACTAAGTTTTGAGCCGAAAGTCTCAAAACTTCCGAACGCCTGAAACTAATCTTTTCAGACGTTTTTATCACTGCGAAAAGTCTCGGTATAAGCTTACTAGGTTCGCAAAATCTATTTCATATTTAAAAATAGTTTAATTATGTTCTGAGTCTCAGCCTTGCTGGGGCTTTTTTTCTTACACAAATGTAAGCTAACAAATGCAAATGAAAGCTAAGACTATGGTTTTATTTCCTAAGATTCTGCTATACTAGTAACATGATTATTACCACATCTTTACGTGAAAATGAGGCCTTGATTGCGCGTGCCCAAGAATTAGCTAACGAACTAGGAGCTGACTATCAGCCTCGTCGCAAGTTATCTTTGGCAAAATGTTTAGAGCGATTTGGAGCTTTTTATCTTCTATATAAAGACAGATTGTCTTTTGTCAATGCGGATGGCAGTGAGCTATCCTTTCATCCAGATACAGCAGTTCTTAGGATTAAGGCACCACACGATGCTCTAGTCAATCTTTTGGGTCCGTCTTCCAAGTCTATTCTCGACACGACCATGGGTCTGGCTTCCGATAGTTTAGTTATGGCGGCAGCGGGAAATAAGGTGACTGCCCTTGAGAGTCAAGAAGTAATTTTTCAGGTGGTTTCTCGTGGTCTGGCCACTTATCAGACAGATGACAAGCAGCTTGAAAAAGCGATGCGGTCTATTAAAGCCATTAAGAGAGACAGTTTATCCTTTTTGAAATCCCAGGCTGATCACTCTTTTGATATCATTTATGCCGATCCTATGTTTTCAGAGACTATCAAGGAATCGGAAAATCTACAAGCTA
>OLSO01002425.1_pt1 | contig 11411 bp, 8 predicted proteins | sample 1672441 | NCBI WGS metagenome assembly OLSO01 (sample SAMEA3136686, study PRJEB25190) | human gut metagenome | biome: human gut; feature: human-associated habitat; material: faeces | place: Austria | collected 2013 | reverse complement strand
CGGCTCTATTTCCGCTTGGCGATCTCGATAAAAGACTGCACCTCCAGCCGGGGCGTGTGGCGCATGGCAGCGATCTCCACCGTCACCGGGGGGTAATCCAGCAAAGGCACCTTGGTGATGCCCGGGATCACTGCATCGTCCAGACAGGGCACGATGGACATGGCGGTGCCCATGGTGATCATGATCAAAGCCCCCTCAAAGCTGGGGGTGATCTTGCTGCAATCCACCCCCACCTGGGCCAGCTCCTCCAGGGAGGGGCCCTGGCAGGCAGAAAGGAAGCTGTCAAAGGCTCCGGAGGACACCACGCTCTGGCCTTTCAGGTCCGCCAGGTGCAGGGCCTTGCGGTCTGCCAGGGGGCAGTTGGGGTTCATAAGCACATAATAGCCCAGGGAGAACAGGGGCGTAAAGGAGACATCCCGGTCGCTGGAATGCTCAGTGGCGTAAAAAAAGCCGATATCCAGCTGGCCGGACCGCAGTTCCTCCAGAGGGCGGCGGTTGCTCTGGGGGATCACTTCCACCTGGGCATTGGGGTACTGCCGCTGGTACTCTGCCAGGATGCTGGCAAAGGTACCGTAATCAAAGAGCTGCCGCAGCCCCACCACCAGATGGGACCGGTCTGCAGCCTGGATATCCTGGGCCTTTTTCAGGGCCTGGCGGCCAAAACTGGTCATCTGCACCATGTCCAGGTAAAAGGACTGGCCGGCGGCGGTGAGCTTGGTGCGCCGGGTGGTGCGGTCGAACAGGTGGAGCCCCGTCTCCTTTTCCAGGGTGTTGATCTGGTAGGTGACGGCTGGCTGGGTGGTGAACAGCCGCTGGGCCGCTGCGCTGAAATTCAGTTCCTCTGCTACGGCAATAAAGCACTCCAACTGGTAAATGGTCATAGAAACAGCCCCCCTCCCTGCAAAACTTGTACTTCTTTTATTATAGCGGATTTCTTTTCTGCGGTAAAGTGACGTCTATTTATAAGCATTTTTGATAAATCCGGGTTTTTTTTCGATTTTACAGCAGAGCGAAACTTTGCTATAATCATGTCAATGTTCAAAACATACGATGGAACAGAAGAAAACGAAGAAGAACCTATTAGAAGAACAAGAAGAAAGAAAGGCAAACTGCTATGGCTAAGATCTCTCGCCGCAACTTTATGCGCGGTGCCGCTATGGGCACCATGGGCGCCGCTGCTGCCGGTCTGCTGACCGCTTGCGGCAACACCGCTTCCAGCACCACCAGTGCTCCCGCTTCCAGTGCTGCATCCTCTGAGGCAGCCTCCGCTGTTACCAAGCCCTCCAGCCCTGTGGACGGCAAGTACGTCACCAAGGCTATGGGCCACGAGAGCTGGGTCCATGTGGCCACCACCTTCTTTGAGGGCAAGATCACCGCTTGTGAGGTGCTGTCCCACGAGGAGACCATCGGCATCGGCAACTATGCCTGCTCCCGCATCCCCGCCGCCATCGTCGAGCACCAGAGCATCAACGTGCCCAACCTGCGTGGTTCCTCCATCACCTCCATGGCCGTGAAGGCTGCCGTGAAGGAGGCCATCGAGCTGGCTGGCTACAACGTGGATGACTTCTCCAAGGAAGTCACCCTGGAGACCTCCAACGAGGTCATCGAGGAAGAGGCCGATGTGGTCATCATGGGTGCCGGCACCTCCGGCCTGACCTGCGCCTGCCGCCTGCTGGAGGCTGGCTACAGCGTCATCCTGGTGGAGAAGCGGGACATTCCCGGCGGCTCCATGTCCATGACCTACGGCGGCGTTGCCACCGCAGGCTCCCAGCTGCAGTACAACTACGACGTGGACGGCAGCTTCCGCAGCTCCGCCATGGGCACCCTGGAAGGCATGATGAACTTCTGGCAGACCATGGAGCAGTACCACCGCACCGAGTTCTTCAACGGTGAGATGCCCTACATGACCAAGCAGTACACTGTTGCTGGCGATCTGGTGGACTGGATGTCCAGCATCGGCATCGGCTTCAACACCATGGGCAACTACGAGAGTGCTACCCAGTACGGTGCTTCTACCCCCTACCTGGCTCCCGGCTGCTACGAGGGCGGCGCAGGCTACGCTATGATGTTCATGGCACAGCGTGTGGAGAAGTACGAGAAGGGCAAGATCATCTACTCCACCAGCGTCACCGACCTGATCAAGGACGAAAGCGGCCGTGTGGTGGGCTTCCACGCTAAGGGCGACAACGGCGCAAGCTACACCCTCCGTGGTAAGGCTGTGTGCCTGGCATCCGGCGGCTTTGCCAAGAACCCCGAGATGCTGAAGAAGTACAACCCCGACTACGCTGACTTCTTCTTCAACTGCGCTTCCAGCATGACTGGTGAGGGCATCCAGATGGGTATCGACGCAGGCGGCTATGTGGAGTGCGAAAACCGCGCTCTGCCCGCCTTCCTGTCCAGCTACAAGAGCAAGTTCGAGCTGGCCTTCATCCACCAGTCTGCCCCTGGCATCATGGTCAACGTCCGTGGTGACAACATCGGCAACATCATCTCCGACAACCACTACACCATGGCTAAGGCTAAGCTGAACAAGGACAACGGCGACACCTTCTACTATGTGTTCGACGAGGCTTCTGCTGTGAAGCTGCGCGACAGCGAGTCCTACGGCTTCAACGGCTATGTGGCTATGTTCGAGAAGGGCGAGGCTGTCCACTATGACAGCGTGGAGAAGGCTGCTGAGGAGCTGAACCTGCCCAACCTGGCAGACTCCATCGAGGCCAACAACGCCGCTGCTCTGGCTGGTGAGCCCGACGAGTTCGGCCGCCGCAACTGCCCCTACATCGAGACCCGTGACGGCCTGTGGGCTATCCGTGTGGACCCCACCTTCTACCTGACCACCGCTGGTCTGGCCATCGACACCGATTGCCACGTGCTGAACGAGGAAAAGAAGGCCATCCCCGGCCTGTACGCTGCCGGCGACGTCTGCGGCTCCATCGAGGAGAAGGACGCTAAGCAGTACGGCATGGGCTTTGACGCCGCTCTGACCTACGGCTACATCATGGGCGAGACCCTGAAGAAGGAGATCTGATCTCCCCTTCCGGCACCCTGACACAACGCAAGAAGGCTGCTGCACACACTGTGCAGCAGCCTTCTTTTTTGTTTGTTCTAAAAGGAGAGAGCTTATTCCAGGCCCTTCTGCTGGGCGTATTCCTCCAGCAATTCCCGTTCCAGGAAGGGGGTCTTGACGCCCTCGCGATCCCGGTAGGTCTCGTGGCCCTTGCCGATGACAGCGATCAGGTCCCCCTCCTGGGCATGGTCCACGGCGTAGTGCAGGGCATCCAGACGGTCGGGGATCTCCACGAACTTTGCCTCCGGGTTGCCCTTGTTCATGCCCACGCGGATATCCGCAAGGATGTCCTCCACCTTCTCAAAGCGGTTGTTGTCCTCGGTGAGGATGGAGAAATCGGCCATCTTGGCGCAGATCTCGCCCATGCCGTAGCGGCGCAGCTTGGAGCGGTTGCCGCCGCAGCCGAACACCACCACCAGACGGTGGGGCTTATAGGCCCGCAGGGTGGTCAGCAGGCTCTCGGTGGACACCTCGTTGTGGGCGTAGTCCAGCAGGATGGTGAACTTTTTGCTGATGGGCACCAGCTCCACCCGGCCCTTGACCACGCACTTGCCCAGACCGTCGTGGATGGCCTGATCCGGCAGGCCCAGCACCTTGCCCACAGCCAGCGCAGCCAGTGCGTTGTACACGCTGAACTCGCCGGGCATATTCACCTTCACGTCCATCTCGTCCTTGCCGGTGACGTGGAACTTCACACCCAGGAAATCGTGGGTGCGCAGCAGCTCGTAGCCGCTGGCGCGGTAATCGGCCTGCTCGCTGCGGCCATAGGTCACCAGCTTGCAGGTGTGTCCCTCCAGCAGGGCTTCGGTGTTCTCGTCGTCGATGTTCACCACACCCACATCACAGCGCTGGAACAGCTGACCCTTCCAGCTGCGGTATTCCTCAAAGGTCTTGTGCTCCCCGGGGCCGATGTGGTCCGGCGAAAGGTTGGTGAACACGCCCACATCGTAGTGCACACCGGCCACGCGGTCCATCATCAGGCCCTGGCTGGATACCTCCATCAGGGCCGTGTCGCAGCCGGCATCCAGGAACTCCCGGAAGGTCTTTTGCAGCTCGTAGCTCTCCGGGGTGGTGTTGGCAGTGTCTTTATGCTGGCCCATAAAGTAGATGCCGTTGGTGCCGATCATGCCCACCTTGCGGCCGGCAGCTTCCAGCACGCTCTTGATCATGTGGGTGGTGGTGGTCTTGCCCTTGGTGCCGGTCACGCCGATCATGGTCATCTTGCGGGAGGGGTTGCCAAAGAGGTTGGCGCTCATCAGAGCCATGGCATAGCGGCTGCTTTCCACCTTCACCACGGTCACGCCCGGCACGGCGGTCAGGTCGATGTCGTGCTGGATGACCAGTGCGCTGACACCCTTGGCGGCGCAGTCGGCGGCAAACTCGTGGCTGTCGCGCTGGGTACCCACGATGCACACGAACAGCAGGCCCGGGGCCGCCTTGCGGCTGTCATAAATGATGTCGTTGATCTCGGTCTCCGGGCTGCCCTGCACCAGTGTGTAAGGCACGCCCTCCATCAGTTGTTCCAATTTCATACAGTCTACGCTCCTCCAAAACATTGATGTGGGGTCACATGGGGTTCTCGTCCTTGTTGGCGGTCATGCGGGCGGGGTCGGTCAGCGGGATCTCCTCCGGCGTCGTGTCCTCCGCCGGGGCGGCCTGCGGGGCCTCTTCGTCGGTCAGGCTGCTGTCCGCAGTCTCCTCCGGCGTTTCCGGCTCCACCTTTTCCGGCACTACATAGCCGGAGGGCAGGACCGGGTCGCCCTGTGCAAAATAGATCTTGCGGGTGCTGCCGGCACTGACATGGCTGAAGTCCAGCCGCCCGGTGTCGGTGGCCGCGCAGCCCTTGCCGTCCTCGTTGTTCAGCATGTAGCGGGCGCGGTCCAGCTTATAATCCAGATCGTTCAGCGTCCCCAGCAGCACGCTGATGCGGTCCTGATACAAAAAGGCGATCTGCTCGGTGTCCGCAAATTCAATGCGGGTCACGTCGCTCCGCATGCCGTACTCGTCCAGCTTGGCCTGCAGGGTCGCCAGCGCACTCATCTTTGCGTCGGTCTCGTCCACCACGCCGGATGCACTGCTGTCGGATGCGGCACTGGTGCCGGCCGTGCTGTCGGCCTCCGGTGCGGCAAAGCTCAGCTGTTCGCCCGGGGCGGCGGTGGTCGCTTCACCGCCGTACAGGGTGCACAGCCCGTCCGGCTGCGCGGGGTCTGCGGACAGGATCTTGAACTTGTCCGAAAGGGTCAGCCAGCTGCTGCCCGCCTGCACTGCATAGGTGGGGGTGGCTTCGGTCACCTGCACCACCACGGTGTTGGGGTAGTCGCGCACCACGCGGATGGATTCCAGCAGCGGGTACTGGCGTTCCAGCTCTGCAGCCTTGGCACCGGGGTCAAAGCTGAAGATGTTTTCCTCCACCTGCACCCCCAGTGTCTGCAGGATGCTGTCGGCGGAGTACCCGGCGATCTCGGTCACCTGGGTGCCGTCCGCCGTCTGCACCTGAATGGCGCTGATGCGGAACAGCATGGTCACCGTGAGGTACATACCGATCCCGATGACGCACAGCAGCAGCCCAAATGTTGCCAGACGGCGGAGCATCCGCCGCCGACGGATGGCGGCACGGGTCAGACGGCGCTTTTTGCGGCCTTCCCGGCGCTGTGCGTCCCGCTGCGGAGCGGGGCGCAGCTTCTGGTTTTTATTGTATCCCTGTCCCTGCTGTTGCTGGCGGGCGGCAGACCGGCTGTTCTGCGCAGGCCGGCCGTTCCGGTTCGCAGGACGCTGGGCCGGGCGGCGGTTCTGCCCGGCAGGGCGGCGGGCGGCGCTGCCGGTGTCCCGCACCGGGCGCGGCTGGGTGGGGAACTCGATGCTGTTGTCGGTCCGGGTGCGCCGCACCGTACCGTTGGCCGTGCGGGCCGGCGGGCGGCTCAGCGGCTCCCCGTTGAAGCCATAGCGGCTGGTATCGCTTGCCCCGTCGTTCGGGGGCGTGGTTCTCTGCGAAGACCCAGAGGAACGCAGCGAATCCCGGTTCTGGTCATAGGGACGCCCGTTATTGCCGTATTGCTGCATTGTCTGCACCTTCTTTCCGGTTTCTTTCTACGTTCAGGCCTTCTTCACAAGCTCCAGCAGGGCTGCTGCAATGCGGTCCAGGCTGTCGTCCACCGACAGGCTGCGGGCATTGCGGCCCATCTCGGCCAGCTTGCCGGGCTGGGTCAGCATCTCCGAGACGGTCTGCACCAGCTTTTCGCCGGTCAGGTCCTTTTCTTCGATGACCACAGCGGCCCCGGCCTTCTGCAGCTCCATGGCGTTGTAGTACTGGTGGTTCTCGGCCACATTGGGGCTGGGGATGAGCACGGCGGCACGGCCCACAGCCTCCAGCTCAGCCAGCGTCAGGGCACCGGCACGGCTGATGACCAGGTCTGCTGCTGCCAGCAGCTCCGGCATGTTGTTGATGTATTCCTTCACCACAAGGCTGTCGCCCTCAGCAAAGCCCTTCTGCTGTTCCAGGTCCTTGAACAGCTGCACACCGTACTGGCCGGTGGCGTGCAGATGCAGCACCGGCTTGTGCTCGTGCTGCTCCCAGGCGCACAGGTCACCCACCACTTCATTGACCCGGCGGGCACCCAGGCTACCGCCGAAGGAAAGGATGACCGTGCGGTCCCCTGCCCCCAGCCGGGCGCGGATGGCGTCGCGGTTCTTTGCCTGGGTGAACACCTCCGGGCGCACCGGGTTGCCCACCACGATGGTCTTTTGCGGCGCACCCAGCTTTTCCACAGCGGCGGGCACCGCGGCAAACACGATGTCCACATCCGGGGCCAACAGCTTGTTGGTCACACCGGGGAAGGCGTTCTGCTCATGCAGCGCGGTGTGGATGCCCATCTTTGCGGCGCAGCGCACCACCGGGCCGGACACATAGCCGCCGCAGCCGATGACCAGGTCCGGCTGGACCTCCTTCATGATGGCCTTGGCCTTGGGGCCGGAGAGGGCCAGATTCCACAGGGTGACGATATTTCGTTTGATGTTGTGCAGCGACAGCTTGCGCTGAAAGCCGGTGATCTCGATGTGGTGGAAGGGGTAGCCCGCCTGGGTCACCAGACGGTACTCCATGCCCTCCTTGCGGCCGGCAAAGTGGATCTCGGCGGTGGGGTCTGCTTTTTTCAGGGCACCTGCAATGGCAAGTGCGGGGTTGATATGGCCGGCCGTACCGCCGGCAGCAATCAGAACACGCATGGTGATTCCTCCTGTTTGTCGTTACTGTTCTGCCCGGGCCGCCCGTGCGTCGGCCAGAACGATGGTCTTTTCTCTGCGGGCAGCCTCCTGCTCGGCCTTTGCGGCTTCATGCTGGGCGCGCAGCGCTTCCCGCTGCTGAGCCGCCCGCTCGCCGTTGCGGCCGATGTTCACCATCACGCCCATCTCGGCCAGCAGCAGGATCAGGCTGGTGCCGCCCGACGAGAAGAAGGGCAGGCTGATGCCGGTGTTGGGCAGGGTGTTGGTGACCACCGCGATGTTGCAGAACACCTGCCAGGCGATCTGTGCCATGATGCCGATGCCCACCATCGTGCAGTAGAGGTTTTCGGCCCGGTAGGCGATCCATAGCCCCTGCACGATGAACAGCACAAACAGCACGATGATGAGCACCGCGCCCACAAAGCCCAGTTCCTCACACACCACGCTGAAGATGAAGTCGTTGGTGCTCTCGGGCAGCCAGAGCTGTTTTTCCACGCTGTTGCCCAGCCCCAGGCCGGTCAGCCCGCCGGAACCGATGGCGTACAGGCTCTGCACGGTCTGGTCGGTCATCTTGCTCAGGTCCTGGGTCCAGCCGTCCAGACGGTCCTGCAGATACGGGATGGAGTCCACATGGGACAGCAGCGTTTCCAGCATGAGGCCCGCCGTACCGGCGCCCACCCAGGTCAGGATGCCGCCGCTGCCGGACAACAGCAGGATGGTGCCCACCACGGCCACCGTCAGCACGATGCCGGACATGTGTGGTTCCAGCGCCAGCAGCGCGATCACCGGGATCAGCGGCAGCACCGGGATCACCAGCTGCTTCCACACCCGGACATGCAGCCACTCCCGGAAGTTCATGATCACCATTTTACCGGGGCTCAGCTTTTCCACCTGCGGTGCCTTGGCCGCGAGGCTGGAGCACAGCAGGATCATCTCAAATTTTGCCACCTCCGAGGACTGCAGCGTGAACCCGCCAAAGCGGATCCAGCGGCGGCACCCGTTCAGCGGGGCCATGGTCAGGGTGACCGCCAGCATGGCCAGCACGATGAGGTACCCCGGCACCACCATCCTGCGCAGGAAGCGGTGGTCCACATAGCTCATGGCGAACATGCAGCCCAGACCGATGAGCATGCACAGCGCCTGCTGCTTGATGTAATGGAAGCTGTCGCCCATGCGCAGATAACCGGTGGTGTAGCTGGCGCTGAACAGCATGACCAGACCAAACACCATGATCACCGCCAGCGTGGCCAGCCAGTTGATCAGCAGCCGCGACCACGGCCCCGGGTCCCGCTGGAACACCGAGACCGGTTCTTTTCTTTTTTTGCGGATGGTTGCCATCAGCTCGTTTTCTCCCCTTTTTGTCCAATATCCGGCCCTGTGCCCTCAGCGCACAAAGGCCAGGGCAAGCGCCAGGCCGCATACGCCGAGCGCACACAGCCAGTAAAATACCGTGACCGGGCTCGCGCCCCGGGCTTCCAGCCAGCGGTGCAGCGGAGCCGCCCGGAACAGCGGCCGCCCGGTGATGCGGTGGTACAGGATCTGCAAAAGCACCATGCCGCCCTCTGCCCAGAAGGGCAGAGCCAGCGGGATGCTCAACTCTGCATACCCGATGCACAGCGGCACGCAGCCCAGCACCCCGGCCAGATACAGGCAGCCGCAGCTGCCCGGCCGCAGCTTTGCGGGCGGAAAATTCCACAGCAGAAAGGCCAGCAGTGCCCCGGCCAGTGCTGCCGGCAGCACCGCCAGCGGGAACCAGCCCAGCCGTGTTTCCAGCATCATGAGGCCCAGCATGGCCGCAAAGGCCGTGCCGCACACGGTGCCGTCGGCTCCGTCGGCGGTACGGGCACATTCTGCCAGCGCCACCAGCACAAGTCCCCACAGCACCGGGGCTGCGCCGCCCAGCTCCACATAGCCCGCACCGGGCAGCTGCAGGCCGGTGGGCAGGCAGCCGTTCACTGCCAGCAGCACCAGCACCGCTGCCGCAGCGGCGGCTTCCAGTGCAAGGCGGGGCAGACGCCGCAGGCCAAGCTGTGCGCGGCTGCGCAGGCGGGCGGCGTCATCCGCCAGCCCGATGGCCCCGAAAGCCAGTGCACCGAACAGCGCGATCAGCAGCCGGGTCATCAGCTGGCTCTCGCTGCCCAGCAGCGTGGGCTGTGCGATGCAGGCCGCCGTCCAGCCCACGCCTACGGCAGCCAGTGTGCTCACCATCAGGCACAGGCCGCCCAGCGCGGGCACCCGGCTCTGCACCGGGGTCTGCGGCTCCTGCTGTTCCTGCGGCCGGAAGCGTTCCAGCTCCTGCAGCAGCGGTGCCATAAAATTGCCGAGCGCCGCCGTCAGCACAAAGCCCAGTGTTGACGCGACGATCAAGGCGAAACGAATCATTTCTCAGTCTCCAATTTTCGCCAGAATGTTATTCTCTGGCATCTTTCTGCTCTGCGTAGAAAATTTCCAGTGCCTTTTCCAGCGCCATGCCGCGGCTGGCTTTCACCAGCAGGGCGTCACCGGGCTGGATGCGGTTGAGCAGGGCATCCGCTGCCTCGCGGTAGTTGTTGGCGTGCAGGGTCTTCTGCCCCTTGGCGGCGGCCACCACGGCAGTGCGCTTGGCCTGTTCGCCATAGGTCACCAGACAGTACAGGTCGCTCTCGGCGGCCAGACGGCCCAGCTCCTCGTGGGCCTCGCGGCTCAGGTCGCCCAACTCCAGCATATCGCCCAGCAGAGCAAAGCGGCGCTTGCAGGGAAACTCCTTGAACATGGCCAGAGCGGCCTTCATGCTGTCGGGGTTGGCGTTGTAGCAGTCCTCAATGACAGTCACGCCCTTGCTGTCCACCACCTTCTGGCGGCGGCCGGTCTGCTCAAAGGCGGCCAGGCCCTGGATCACCTTGCGGGGATCGCAGCCCAGACGGGTGGCGGCGCAGTAGGCCGCCAGCGCATTGGCCACATTGTGCTTGCCCATAGCCGGGATCTTGACCACAAAAGTGCCTTCCTCCTGATCCTCCAGCACAAAGCTCATGCCGTCCTTCTCCTGTCGGATGGACAGTGCGCACACATCGGCGCTCTCATCGGCCAGGCTGAACCACACCGGCCGCACATGGGCGGGCAGCTTTGCCGCCCGCAGGAACTTGTCGTCGTAGTTCAGCACCAGCGGGGCACCCTCCGGCAGGCCGTTGCAGATCTCCAGCTTGGCCTTGCAGATGTTCTCCTGACTGCCCAGATTGCCGATGTGGGACACGCCGATGCAGGTGATGATGCCCACATCCGGGCGGGCAGCGCGGGCCAGACGGTCGATCTCGCCAGCGTGGCTCATGCCCATCTCGATCACAGCGTATTCGGTGGAAGCGCCGATGCGCATCAGGGTGCGGGGCATGCCCAGCTCGTTGTTCTGGTTGCCCTCGGTCTTGATGGTCTCACCAAAGCCGCACAAGGCCGCGTAGGTCATCTGCTTGGTGGTGGTCTTGCCCACGCTGCCGGTCACGCCCACCACCTTGGGGTGGTACTGGCTGCGGTAGTTGGCACCCATCACCATCATGGCGTGGTAGCTGTCCGGGCAGAGGATGGCTTTTTCGGCCGGGACGCCCTCCACCGGGTGGTTCACCACCACAAAGGCTGCGCCCTCTTCCAGTGCTTTGGCCGCAAAGTCGTGGCCGTCGAACCGCTCGCCGGGAAAGGCCACAAAGATGCAGCCCGGCCGCACCTCACGGCTGTCGGTGGTGACCAGCTCCACTTCCGGGTCGCTGGTGAGGAAGCCGGCAGGCACAAGCCCTGCCAGCAGCTTGCTTGCATGGATCTTTTCCATAGTTCATTCCCCTCTCGTTTTTCTGGTTCCTTTATCCACAGGTAATGGTAACGATGGTACCGCGCTGGACGCTGGCCCCCACCTCACTGCTCTGGCTCTGGACCACGCCGTTGGCGTCACCCTCCACCACGCAGTTCAGCCCGGCGGCCGCCAGCATCTGGCGGGCAAAGTCCGCGCTCTTGCCGGTCACGTCCGGCACCTCGGCGTGCTTGCCCTCATAGGTATCGGTATACAGGTACACGGTGGTGCCGTAGGCCACCTTTGCACCCGCGTGCGGATACTGGTAGGTGACAGCTGCTGCCGCCTGACTGGTGGTGCTTTCGGCCAGCTGAT
>OLSO01002423.1_pt1 | contig 11414 bp, 10 predicted proteins | sample 1672441 | NCBI WGS metagenome assembly OLSO01 (sample SAMEA3136686, study PRJEB25190) | human gut metagenome | biome: human gut; feature: human-associated habitat; material: faeces | place: Austria | collected 2013 | reverse complement strand
TCACAAGATGATAGTATAGTAAGAATGCTAAATGTGCGTTATTATCTAAATTTATTGTATTTTAATTTTTATTTTTATTATTCGACTAAATATACTATACTATGATTAGGATACTCTATCAAGTAGGTAACAGACGCAATTCATCTCCCACCTTAGAGGTTGGAGTCTTCTTGCTAGAAGAGGATAAAACTGAATGCAACTACGATACAGAACAGTGTACCACAGAGATCTACGATGGTTGCTCCGGTATCAGCGGAAATGATCACTTCCGGTCCGATATTAAATACAACCATCACTGCAAAAACAGCTCCGATGATCTTGGATACCAGATACAGCGGTGTGGTGGTAAACGCTCGTGTCAGATAATGATTCTTACGGATCCACTCCGGTTTTGCAAAGTAATCATAGGTACTCATGATTGCAGATACGATCAGGATAACTACGATAATGTAGCTTAAGCTTCCTCCGAACAGACCTTTGATCCAGCTTTTCAGGAAATTCAACAATGTAGTAAAGGATTCTCCCTGAGGGATTGGCACCAGAAACATCAGAATACCGAATGCGGAACCAATTTGTCGTAGAAGTAAAAGCTGTCAAAGTTTCCGTCTTCTTTATACACAACGGAAAGCGCGGTAGTTGCCGCGCAGGTGGCCGCGATAGTCGGGAAGGTAAATACCGGAAGACCGGCTTTCTCAGCAGTTCCCTTGGCTGTATCCAGAGCTTTTCCGCCGCCCATGCCGAAGATCATGTCTGCACCACATTTTTTTGCGTGCTCTGCCAGCTCTTCCATTCTTGCGTACGTGCAGTCTGTGCCGAAAAGAACCGTGTCTACGATCTGGATCTCAGAGGCCAGCGCCTGAATAAGCTTCTCTTTTCCTGCTTTCAACGCCATTTCTCCACCGATCAGCAGAGCTTTTTTCCCATAATGGCGGCACACTTCTCTGACATTCTGATACGCATCCTCACCGATGGTATAATTTGCGAAATTCACTGAGTATGTCATTTTAACAGCTCCTTCATTTTCTTCAGGCGGGAAAGTGCCTCGTCGATGGTTTTCTCCTCACGTGCAAAATGGAGACGGATCAGATTGTTGACATCCTCACGGAAAAAGCTTGATCCCGGCACTGCCGCAACCCCGATGTTTTTGATCATCCACTCGCAGAATTCTAGGTCTGTATAACCGGCAAACTGAGGAAGATCCAGGAATTCCTGAATGTCGATCATGACGAAATAAGTTCCCTGTGGAACATTGTGCTTCAGGCCGATCTCATCCAGGCCATTAAGGAAATGTTCTCTTTTCTTTGTATATAAAGCAAGAAGGTCTTCATAGTAGGATTCCGGGAAATTCAGTCCCACAACTGCTGCCTCCTGAAGTGGTGCTGCTGCTCCTACGGTCAGGAAATCATGAACTTTTTTTGCTCCCTCGATCACTTCCTCCGGTCCGATAAGATATCCAAGACGCCAGCCGGTGATGGAGTAGGTTTTGGAGAGGGAGTTACAGGTGATGGTGTGCTCGTACATTCCCGGAAGGGATGCCATGCATACATGTTCATTTGGAGCATAGACCATATGCTCATATACCTCATCTGTCACAACAAAGCCGTCGTATTTCACAGCAAGCTCACCGATGGCTGTCAGCTCTTCTCTTGTGAAAACTTTTCCGCATGGGTTAGACGGATTGCAGACGATGATGGCTTTTGCTCCGGCTTTGAATCCTTCCTCCACCAGATTGATATCAAATTCATAAGTCGGCGGTACCAGCGGAATGTAGATAGGCTCTGCTCCGGAAAGGATGGCATCAGCTCCGTAGTTCTCATAGAACGGGGAAAATACCATAACTTTATCTCCTGGATTGCAGATGGTCATCATGGCACTCATCATAGCCTCGGTTCCGCCGCAGGTTACTACGATCTCAGTCTCCGGATTGATCTCTCTTCCGATGGCTTTTCCCTGCTTTCTGGCAAGGGCTTCACGGAAGTTTTCTGCTCCGAAGGTTATGGAGTACTGGTGCGGTCCCTCGTAGGCTGTTTTTGCAAGTGCATCCAGGATTGCTTTCGGCGGATCAAAATCCGGGAATCCCTGAGACAGATTGATAGCTCCGTACTCATCGCTGATCCTGGTCATACGGCGGATCACGGAATCTGTAAATGTATTAACGCGGTCACTTAATTTGGGCATGGTTTTCTCTCCTTTTTATTCTTGTGCAGGTATCTCTTATTTTTCAGGACAGACTGGTTCCATTTAAGTCCGTCCACTCTGTCCGTTGCGTTCCTCTCAAAACAGCTATATAATAAAGTATACCGTTACGTTATAGTCAAGGAGGAATTGTATATTTATGCAAAAATTCAATGATCCATGCATAAAAACCGGAGATTTTGCACGTCTCTGCGGCACAAACAAGCGCACACTGATCCATTACGATGAGATCGGGCTGTTTAAACCTGCCTATACCGATGACCGTGGCTACCGTTATTACAGCGAAAGCCAGTTTGATGTATTTTTTACCATCAACTGTCTGAGTAAGCTTGGCATGCCTCTGAAAGAGATCGGTGCATTCTTAAACCACCGCAATCCCCAGGCATTAAAAAAACTCCTTCTCGAACAACGGGAAGAAGTTTTAAAAGAAGAAGAACGAATCCGAAAAACACGTCAGGTTATCGAAACGAAGCTTGCTCTTGTTTCTCTCCAGGAAAAGCTGGAAAGCAACCAGGCCGGGAGCAGCACGGAACATATTTTCCAGGAATATACACCGGAAGAATATATGATCCTAAGTGATCCATTAAACACCAATGACCACGAGGCCATCATCCACACCCTCTGCAGCCACATCGGCTACTGCAACAAAAACAACCTGAATGCCGGCCATCCTTATGGCGCCATGCTGGATGTCTCGGAACTGCGCCAGGGGCATCTGGATACCTATGCATATTTTTTCACCAAAGTCATTGACCGCCCGGAAGATTTCCCCTTCCATATCAAGCCTGCCGGCACTTATGCGGTGGCTTATCTGAAGGGGGATTACTATGATTCGGAGGAAACTTACAGGAAGCTGTTTCAGTGGATCGATGAAAATGGCTTTCGTACCGGGCAGTATTCCTATAAAGAAGCGATCATCGATGAGCTGGCCGCTGATTCCTCGGAGGAATATCTTACCAAGATTTCGGTACAGATTTTCTGAGTATCTGCCATGTGACAGGTCAGATACTTAGACACCTCAAATATTTACACTTACAACGCCTCTTTATACAGCGCCAGAATATCCTCCCACCCGGTTTTCCACGGATTCACCGCAATGTTTCCGCTTTTCATGGCATCGTCTGTCATCTGGGAAAAATGCTCATCCGTAACCCCTGCGTCAGATAATTTTGCCGGAATCCCAACCTGTGTGTTCAGCTCACGTACTGCCTGCTCCAGCATTCCCTTCGAAAACTCAGATGCATTTTTCTTTTCCGGGGAAATGTAATGATAGATCTTTTGATATTTTTGAAATGCTGCCTCTTCGTTATATTTCACGATATATGGAAAAAGGATTCCATTTGCAACCCCATGGGGCACATTGTAAAAAGCGCTGACCGGATGGCTCATTGCATGGATATTTCCAAGCCTTGCCCAGGAAAAAGCGATTCCCGCAAACAGGGAACCTGCTAGCATATCAGAAGCTGCCTCCAGGTTGCTGCGCTCTGCCACATAAGCACGGATACTCCTGCCGATCAATTCCATCGCTTTTTCACTCATGGCCTCGGAAAACGGGGATGCATCCAGAGAAACGTAAGATTCTTCCGCATGGATCAGTGCATCGATCCCACAGGCAGCTGCTACCGAAGCCGGTGCGGATGTAAGAAGCAGCGGATCCAGAAGTGCATAAGCCGGAATCAGTTTATAGGAAAATACTGTAAGCTTATAATTTCTCTTATGATCCGTGATCACAGAAAAAGCCGTAACTTCTGAACCGGTTCCTGCAGTTGTGGGAATTGCGATCAGTGGGATGATCTCGCCCGGAACTTTGTCCGCACCTTCATATTCTGTGATACTTCCGCCATATTTTGCCACAACACCTACGGCTTTTGCCACGTCCATGGGAGAACCGCCTCCAAGTGCAACAATAAAATCTGCCCCGCTTACCTTAAATGCTTCCGCTGCCCGTTCCACAGTCTCTACAGATGGATTTCCTTCCGTGTCGCAGAAAGTACTGACTGCGATGCCTGCCTGTGTCAGGATTTCCTCACACTGCCCGACTACACCAAGTCTGTTCAGTGTGGGACCGGAAATGATAAAACCATGTTTTCCTCCAAGCTTCCCGGCTGCCCCGGGAAGCTCTTTTAATACACCTTCACCAAAAAGAATATTCTGCGGTACGGAAAATGTAAATCTTTTCATGCTGTCTCCTCCGCTTATTTCGAAAGTGCTTTTACCGTTTCTTCGATGATCGCTGCCGCCTGATCGCAGTCTTCCTCCGTAATGATAAGCGGCGGTACCATACGGATGGTGTGTGCCCCAATTGCTGTGATCAGAAGGTGTCTGTCCAGGCATCCGTGTTTTACATCCACACCGGAAATGGTATCATCAAATTCCACACCTACCAGAAGTCCCTGTCCACGAATTTCCTTTACATGAGGGATCTTTGCAAGTTTTTCCATAAAATAGGCGCCCATTTTTGCCGCATTGCCGGCCAGATCTCTGTCAAGAAGTTCTCCAACCTCTGCAAGAGCTGCAGCACAGGAAACCGGATGCCCGCCAAAAGTTGTTCCATGAGAACCAGGCGTGAACGCTTTTGCCACTTCCTCTGTGGCACAGATCGCACCGATCGGCATGCCACCACCGAGGGCTTTGGCCATGGACACGATATCCGGTTTGATCCCGTAATGCATATAGCTCATCACTTTACCGGTTCTGCACCAGCCTGTCTGAACTTCATCAATCAGAAGAAGCATATCGTTCTCATCACAGAATTCCCGGAGGCCTTTCATAAATTCCATTGTAGCCGGATGGACACCGCCCTCGCCCTGTACGGGTTCTACCATGATGGCAATGGTATTTTCTGTGCAGGCATCTTTGAAAGCTTTGAGATCATTGTACGGTGCGTAGGAAAATCCGTAAGTCATGGGACCAAATCCAACCTGGCATCCGTTTCCCGGCTGGCCTGTGGCTGACATGGCACCAAAAGTTCTTCCATGGAATCCCATTTTTGCAGTTACGATATGATAACGGTTTGGACCGTACTTTTCGATTCCATATTTTCTGGCCATCTTGATCATAGCTTCATTTGCCTCTGTACCGGAGTTCTGGAAAAAGATCTTGTCCATTCCGATGGTTGTGCAGACTTTTTCCGCAAGAAGGGCCTGTGGAATGGTATAGGGATAGTTGAAGGTATGCATCAGTGTCTGTGCCTGATCTACAACTGCTTTTACAACTTTTTCATTGCAGCTTCCTGCGGAGTTTACTGCGATACCTGCATAAAAATCCAGATATTTTTCTCCTTTTTCATTGTAGATATACTGATCTTTTGCACTTTCTGCCAGAAAATCCATTCTCTCATAAGTCTCGATCATGTATTTGTTTACTTTTTCCTTGATATCCTCAAATGTCAGTCCTGTTTCTTCCAGCTTCATTTCGTTTCCTCCCCTTTTACCATTTTTTCTGATAAGATCTGATCCCGTGTGATCAGGTCTTTCATTACCAGATATTCTTCGATCATCTTTACGCATCCTGCAATTCCGACTTTTTCGCTGTTCAGCGTCATATCGTAATTGACGGGATTGGTCCAGTAATTTCCTTTTGTATAATATTTATAATAGTCCGCTCTGTACTTATCTGTATTCTCGATGGTGGCTGCTGCCACATCCGCAGATACTTTCATCCGCTGCATGGTACGGGCCAGACAGAAGGCACGTGGAGCTTCGATATAGATGCTGACCACATTTTTTCTGCCCTTCAGAACATAGTCCGCACATTTTCCAACGATCACACAGGATTCCTGATCTGCCAGGTTCCGGATAATCTGTGACTGATACTCAAACAACCGGTCGTCGGAAACAAATTTTTCATTTCTTGCAATGTACTGTCTGGATCTGGGCAGCCCTTTAAGGAATCCTGTAAAGCCTCCGTTATTCCGGATACGCTCATTGATATCCAGGAAGAGCTTTTCATCCAGTCCGCTCATCTGGCTTGCCAGTGTCAGGATACGGTTTTCATAACAGTGGATCCCAAGATCTTTTGCCAGCATGGAAGCGATCTCTTTTCCGCCTGTTCCGAAACCTCTTGCAAAAGTTACAATAAAATTTTCCATTTTCCTGCCTCCTATCCTGCCAGATACCTGCTTAAAAACTCTCTGGTACGGGCGTTTTTCGGATTTTTAAACAGCTCTGCCGGAGGTGCGTCTTCCACAATGTAACCCTGATCCATAAAAATCGTTCTGGTAGAAACATCTCTGGCAAATGCCATCTCATGGGTTACAATGATCATGGTAAGTCCTGTGGTTGCCAGTTCTTTCATAACATTTAAGACTTCTCCTACCATCTCCGGATCAAGGGCTGAGGTCGGTTCGTCAAAAAGCAGGACCTCCGGGTTCATGCAGAGAGATCTTGCAATGGCAACCCTCTGCTTCTGTCCACCGGAAAGTTGTGTGGGGTTCGCATTGATAAACGGTGCCATTCCCACCTGTTTGAGATGTGTGATCGCCCGGTCAAAAGCTTCCTCTTTTGACAGATGGAGTACTTTTCTTGTACAGAGCATACAGTTCTGAAGAACCGTCATGTTGTTAAAAAGATTAAAAGACTGAAAAACCATGCCCACCTTTGACCGGTAATCATTGATCTCCTTCTGTACTGCCCCGATCTCTTTTCCGTGGTATCGGATCTTTCCGCTGGTCTGTGTTTCCAGTTTGGTGATGCAGCGGAGCAGCGTGGATTTTCCGGAACCGGAAGAACCTACGATACAGATGATCTCTCCTGGCTCCACGTTGAAATCAATTTTTCGCAGTACCTCATGCTGTCCAAAAGATTTACTTAATTCTTCAACGGATATGATTGCATCACCCATAATTTCTCCCTCCTTACGGATTGTCCATATATTCCACTGCAAGTGCATAGTTCTCTGTTTTTTTCATTTTCTTCTCAAGGAAAGTAAACAGACGGTTGAATACAAAACAGAGTACAAAATAGATCACTGCGATCACAAGATAGGATTCAAAATATTTATAATAATTTCCGCCTACAGTTTTCGCTGCCATAAACAGCTCCTGAACTGCGATAACATTCAGAACGGAAGTCATTTTCAGATTTGTAAGAAATGTATTTGCCATCTCAGGGATGATATTTTTGAAGGCCTGCGGAAGTACTACATAGATCATGGTCTTCATAGGTGACATTCCCATGGCCCAGGCGCCTTCCCTCTGTCCCATATCAATGGAACCGATGCCGGCTCTGACAGTTTCTGCCATATAAGCTCCGGTGTTCAGTACCGTTACCATAACACCTGCAAACAATGGTGTAATATTCACATTTGCCTGACGGATACCATAATACAGGACCATTGCCTGAACGATCATTGGCGTATCTCGGAAAACCTCCACATAGATCCTGCAGATTGCCTTTAAGATTTTAAAAATTCCTTTTTTCAGAATGCTGTCGCCTTCATTGATACGGATATCCTGGATGATACCGATGATATAGCCAAGCAGGAAACCAAGAATGGTTCCTGCTACAGCTATATAGAGAGTCAGCCAGGTCCCTTCCAGAAACATACCGGAATATTTTTTTGCCAGAAAGATCATCCATTCCAGGGAATTGGAAGGATCTGTAATTGAAAAGCCTAACATATCTCCACCTCACTTGGACTAGTTCGCTGCCGGCTGCTGTGTCAGAACAGTATCCATCAGCTCATCCATTTTCTCTTTATCGTTCCAGCCGATGTCATCCATAGCACCCTGCAGCTTATCTCTCAGCTCTGTGTCATCTTTTCTTGTTGCAATGCAGACATTGACCATTTCATCATCATCTTTAAAGGTATCCTTCTCATCCAGGTTGATGATCTTCAGATCCTTGTTTGTCAATGCTGCTGATTCTGCTGTAGGAACATCTACAACGCAGACATCTGCAACTCCGTTGGAGATTGCCATAAAGCACTCGGATGTTGTCTCATAGTTTCCGGACTGCTCTGCACCGTCGATCTGATCCAGAAGCGGTACCCATCCGGTTCCAAGCTGTGTGGTAACCTTGCAGCCTGTTCCTGCAAGATCGGAAAGGCCTTTGACATCATCATATTTGCCGCCTGCCTTTACCACGATACAGTTATCTCTGTAATAATATGGTTCTGTAAATGCATATGATTTTTCTCTTTCTGCCGTTTTTCCCATACCTGCGATAATACAGTCATAATCGCCGGCATCCATGGAGATTCCGATGGAAGACCACTCCACCTTGTGGATCTCCAGCTTCATTCCAAGCTGATCTGCAAGCTTCTGGGCTACTGCCACATCGTAGCCATATGCGTAATAATCACTGCCGTAAATAGGTTCTGCCTTGCTTCCGTCCGGGGTTGTGTCGGTATCCTGGGTCCAGTTAAACGGTGCATATGCACATTCCATACCTACTCGTAACACATCCTCATCAGATTTATCTGCTGCCCATGTGGAAGCCGCTGTAGATGCTAACATTGCTACGGAAATAATACCTGTGATCATCATTTTGCCTAAAAGATTTTTTTTCATATTCGTTTCCTCCTCTTCTACATAGCTGGCACAAAACATATTTACCTGGTCGACCTGAACGTTTTCGCCTGAAAACAAAAAGGGCGCTGAAAGAATTTTTTCATTTCCTTCAACGCCTTTGTTGTTTTGATGAACTCCATTATACTCAGGAGAATTTTTTCGTCAACTTTCATTTTGCACAAATTAACTGTTCATTTTGCATAGTGCAGATGCCTGATACTGTATTCGCATGAACCTGACCATCAGGAAAACATCAGCCGTTTGATCAGGATGCAGTTCACCACATCCAGATATTCCATGTAGTCATCCAGCTCAAAATCCACCAGTTCCTGGATCTTGTTCAGCCGGTACTGCAGGGAATTTCTGTGGATAAAAAGTTCCTGGGCTGTTTTTCCCACGCTGAATCCGTTCATATAATAGGCAAGCAGGGTATCCAGGAGAAACGTTCCGTTGGCGTGGTCGTATTCTTCCAGTTTTCCAAGCCTTTCATTACAGTAATTCAGGATCTCATCATGGTTATCGTTATTGAACAGATACTGGTAAATCCCCATGGCTGTGGCACTTAAAACTTTCTTGTGTTTGGGATTTGGAAGCATGTCTTTTTTGGGGATCAGCCGTTTTGCCTCCTGATAGCTGGTACCGAAATCTGCCGGATTGGTGTAGATCCCGCCCAGGATACAGGTGCTCCGGATGGTTCCGTGAAACTGGGGGCTGGCATCGATCTTCTGCAGGACTTTCTCCAGCTCATGCTCGATACTTTTGTCCTTTTTTGCCTCAAAAAGAAGAACAAACTTGTTAAGAAACCTGAGGAACATGGGCTTTCCTTCCATTTCCATAACTTCCTGGTTCAGATAATTGGCATAATATTCATAGATATGTTCATCCTGTTCCAGATTGATGCCATACTTCCGGTCAGCCACAATAATCCCAACTCTGCAGGGTGTGGTGAAATTGATCCCGAACTGCTGGGAGATCTTCTCGATATAACGGTCATTGATATCATAGCCAAACAGAAGATTATACAGATAATCTCCCATCCGCTTATTCTGCATTTCATATTCCAGAATGATCTTTCCCACACTCTGGGCAATATCCACAAATGAGGCCCCTTCCCACCGGATGTAAAACAGCGGAAGTTTCAGCTCATTGGCTTTGTCGATCATTTCTTTTGGAACAGGTTCCCGGTCATCGGTGATGGAAATCCCAAATCCGGAAATTCCAAGTCCATACAGTTCTTCCATGGCTTTCTGCGCTTCCGCAAGATCAAACCGGACATAATCTACCACGCACAGGGCAAAATTTCCCTGGTTCATATGCTCCGCAAACGGCCGGGTCTGCACCATATAGGTCCATGTGACAGGTCTTGTAAGACCCTTTTCCCCGGCGATCAGTTCCACTCCGTCCAGCTGCAGTTCCAGTATATCCTGACAGGTGATCATATGCATTCTCCTTTATCTTTGCAATATTTCACACGCTCTCCTTCATAAATACCGGAAAGTAAACCTTATTCCCCGCTTCTATATGCTCATGAACGCAGTCACATCGTGATCTATCCGTTCCAATTTTCTCATCCTGACAATTATCCTAGCAGAAATATCAGATTCCGGCAACTTATAACGCTGTACCAATCTTTGTGCTGACAGATTTTTCAGCACGCTCTTTTACAAGGTTTCGTCCAAGCAAAGTCAGGCATACAAATGCGATCACCGCAAAAACAGCTCCGATTCCAAATACCACGTTCATTCCATAACCATTGCCTCTTACCAGGCCGGAAATTGCCGGTGCGCCAAAGGTTGCGAATACGATACCAAACATGACAAATCCATAATTTTCCCCTGTGTGCTTCATTCCGAAAATGGAACTTGTCAGAGACGGGAAACTTCCCATGATACCGCCGTAGCAGCCGTACATCAGAACAACGGCAACGGTTACTGCCAGAGATCTGGATGAAAAAAGACCTCCCATAGCGATCACTGCCACAATCAGTACTCCTTTGATGCAGACGATCCTTCCCACTTTATCTGCCAGTGTGGGAAGTACCAGTCTTGCTCCTGCATTGACAATGGAACCCAGCATAACGGCGCTGACTGCCACTGCGGACGGAATCCCGAGATCAATCTGATAGGTCTGGGATACTGGTGAAACCATAAAATAAGAGGTCAGTCCAAAGAACATGGTCGCAAGGAGAAGATAAAAATTCTTTGTACGCATCATCTCTCCGGATGTGTATTGTTTCACCTCCGGTGTCCCTGCCTTTACCCCAGAGCCGCCTGCGTTTATCAGGCTCTTTTCCGGTGCCTGAAAAAAGATGCCGCACAGGATCCAGGAAACCGTGATGGCCACGCCAACGATCAGAAGGGTTTTCTGCACGCCTTCCGCTTCCAGCAGTTTTCGGCTCAGCGGCGCCAGGAAAAATCCGCAAAGTCCGTTGGCAGTTACCACAACACCGGAAGCAAATCCGGTGCGGTCCGGAAACCATCTCTGTACTGTTGCCAGGATCACCGTATAGATCATTCCCTGACCAAATCCCTGCATCACGCCATAGGTAAGATACATAGGAACCGGTGTGGGCACGATCAGGAAAGCAGATGCCAGAATTCCTGCCGCAAAGATTCCTCCGCCGATCCATACGATCGTTTTTTCCTTAAAGTGGTTCTGCATCCTTCCGCCTACGATGTTTCCAAATACAAAGGTGCTCAGTGCCAGG
>OLSO01002414.1_pt1 | contig 11462 bp, 9 predicted proteins | sample 1672441 | NCBI WGS metagenome assembly OLSO01 (sample SAMEA3136686, study PRJEB25190) | human gut metagenome | biome: human gut; feature: human-associated habitat; material: faeces | place: Austria | collected 2013 | reverse complement strand
CTGTTCGTCATCGGCTTTGTGCTGTTCCGGGTGTCGTGCCGGACGGAACACGCCAAGCAGGTGTAACACACGTTTTTTCAAAAGGCTCCTCTGTGCATGCACAGGGGAGCCTTTTTGGGTTATTGTTTACAAACCGGCAATTGTGTTTTGGAACGGTGAATGATACAATAGGGCCAGACCAAAAACACAAAGGAGAATAAAGCGATGAAGCAGGTTCCCGGTTATACCCTCGTCCGCACAGAGGACTGCCCCGAGCAGCACGGTACCCTGACCGTGCTCACCCACGACGTGAGCGGGGCCACTATCCTGCTGGTGGAAAATGAGGACAACAACAAGGCCTTTGGCATCGGGTTCGGCACCTTCCCCTCCGATGACACCGGCGTTTTTCATATTCTGGAGCATTCGGTGCTGGCCGGAAGCGAAAAATACCCGGTCACCTCGCCGTTTCTGCAGCTGCTCAAGAGCAGCATGGCATCCTTCCTCAATGCCATGACCTTCCCGGATAAGACCGTGTACCCCTTTGCCACTCCCAACGAGACGGATTTCAGAAACCTGATGGACGTCTACCTGAACGCGGTGTTCTGCCCGCTGGCCATGGTGGACAGGGCTGTGTTCGAGCAGGAGGGCTGGCACCGGGATGCCGACGGCACTGTGAGCGGCGTGGTGTACAACGAGATGCAGGGCGCGCTGGCTTCCCCGGACGCCCAGCTGCAGAACGCGCTGGAGCGGGCCATGTTCCCGGATACGGCCTACGGCTTTGTGTCCGGCGGCGACCCGGAGAGCATCCCGGCGCTGACCTATGAGAAATATCAGCGGGTGTACCGCCGCCACTACAGCGCGGACAACTGCTGCATCACCCTGTACGGCAAGATGGACATGGCCGAAAAGCTGGAAATGCTGGACCGCGATTACCTGTCCCGGATGCCCAGGACCACCACCCGCCCCCGCCTGACGGTGCAGGACGAGCAGCCGGGCACCTGCGTGGAGCTGCCCTATTACACCGAGAATCCGGAGCCGGACGAGGTGCAGTGCGCACTGGCCTGGTACACCGGTGCCTTTGCGGACCGGGAACGGCAGCTGGGCGTGGAGATCCTGCTGGACGTGCTGCTGGGCACCAACAATTCGCCCCTGAAAGCGGCCCTGCTGGCCGAAAAGCTGGGTGCGGACATCGACATGGGCTTTGATGACAGCACCCTGCAGCCCGCGCTGGAGCTGGTGCTGCGGGGTGCCACCGAAGAGAGCGCCCGCAAGTTTGCCCCGGCGGTGCGCAAGGCAGTGGATGACGTACTGGCCCGGGGCATCCCGCAGGAGCTACTGCTGGCCTCGCTGAATTCGGCAGAGTTTGCCTCGCTGGAGCGGCCGGGCAGCCTGCCGGACGGCGTGCTGGACGCCATCAACGCTTCCACGGGCTGGCTGCACACCGGGGATCCCGCCCTGCTGCTGCACACGGACAAGCTGTTTGCCTCCCTGCGCAGCAAGATGGCGGACGGCTGGTTCGACGAGCTGCTGCGCAGCCTGTTTGCCCCGGCTCCGGTGCAGGTGCTGCAGGTGCCCACCCTGCCCAAGAAGCAGGAAGAGACACAGGCCCCGGCCCGCACCGACGCCAAACTGGTGCTGGATCATCCGCTGACCGTGGCCGACCTGGGCGAAGGTGCCCCCAGCGCGGCCGGGCAGACCGAGCAGGTGGCCGGTGCCACGGTGCTGCGCCACCCCTCGGCGGGCAGCCTGTACCTGAATTTCTACTATGACCTGGGCCATGTGGCCCCGGAGGACCTGCCGTATCTGGACCTGCTCACCGATGTGCTGGACGAGCTGGACACGCCGACCCACACGGCCCAGCAGCTGAACACCCTGCGCAGCACCTGGCTGGGCGACAGCCGCGTACTGCTGGACTTCTGGACCGGCCGGCAGGAGGGCGCACCCTGCCATGCCAAACTGACCATGAGCCTGAGCCTGCTGGAACGCAGCCTGCAAAAGGCCGTGGAGCTGGGCGGCGAGTGGCTGTATGACACGCAGCTCACCGGCCCGGCGGCGGAAGCCGCCTTTGCCCGGGTGCTGAGCCAGCAGAAACTGAACATGGAACAGCAGTTCACCCAGCAGGGCAACGCCTATGCGGCGGTCCGTGCCAGTGCCCACTACAATGTGGAGAATGCGGCCAGCGAGCGATGCAGCGGCGTAAGCTATTATCACTTCCTGTGCGATCTGCTGGAAAAGGCCGACTGGGCAGGCCTTGGCACAAAGCTGGAAACCCTGCGGGCCCAGGTGCTGCAGCACGCCCAGCTCACCGTGAGCCTGCACGGCTCGGAGCAGGCGCTGGACACCTTGCGCACCCTGCTGCCGGGCAGCCGGTTTGCGGCGCAGGAGCGCGACGCGGCGCAGCCCTATGCGGAGCCGCTGACCCCGCCGGTGAACGAGGCCTTTATGATTGACGGCGGCGTGAACTACGCGGTGCAGGTGTGGCCCATGGAGCGCCGCAGCGACCGCAAGGTGCTGGCCCGCGTGATGAGCTACGAATACCTGTGGCACAACATCCGCGAGGTGGGCGGCGCCTACGGCACCGGCATGCTGTCGTCGGACGGCGTGGAGTACCTGTACACCTACCGGGACCCCCATCTGACCGAGAGCTACGACACCTTTGCCAAGGGCCCGGCGGAGCTGGCCGCCCGCGATTACACCGAAAAGGACCTGAACGACCTGATCGTGGGTGCCGTGGCCAAGCTGGACACGCCCCGCAAGCCCCGCGCCGAGGCACGGGAGCTGGACCGGCAGTATTTCTGCGGCATCACCGAAGCAATGAAGGCTGCCGACCGCAAGGCCCTGTGTGCCGTGGACGCAGCTCGGCTCAAAGAGCAGGCCGCCGGTCTGGCCGATGCCATGGCTGCCGGTGTGAAGGTGACCTTTGGCAGCAGGGACGCGGTGGAGACCGCAGGCTCCCTGTTTGACCGCGTAGAGACCCTGTAACGAAAACAAACCAATGAAGCCCCGGCACAGTGTGGAATGCAGACTGTGCCGGGGCTTGTTTTGTGCAAAAAATCAGAAGGCACCCTGATAGTATTCCAGCAGGATGCAGCCGGTGCGCAGGACATTGCGCACGGCGGCATCGTCCAGGTCCAGCTGCAGCAGGGTGCGGATGCGCTGCAGCCGGTACACCAGCGTATTGCGGTGGATGAAAAGCTGCCGGGCCGTGGCATGGAGGTTCTGCTCCTGCAGCAGGTAGACGCACAGGGTGTGCAGCAGGGCGGTGCTGTGGGCCTGGTCGTACTCCTGCAGGCGGCGCAGCATAAGGCCACCGTTTCATGAACGAGGGCACCTGGGTGCAGGGCAAGAGCATGAATGTCATGCACCAGACCGGCAACGTTGCATGGTCCATCTTTGATGCAGACTACGGCAAGTACAACCGCATGTCTCTGGAGAACGGCACCGGCGGCGACATGGAAGTGACCGTGACCATCACCGACGGCAAGATCTCGGACAACTCCCATGCCGAGTCCTCTGACATTGGCGCACCGGCTCTGGACAAGCTGATCCAGAACGCCATTGCTGCCAACAGCGCAGAGATCGACGGCGCTTCCGGCGCTACCATGACCTCCGACGGCTTCCGTGAGGCTGTGGCACAGGCTCTGGCAAAGGCACAGTAAGGCTTTATAAAAAAGAACCCCGGGGACGGGCAGCGCAGGACGCTGCCCGTCCCCTTTTTGCGCAAAAAAAGCGGCGTCTGCAAAAAGCAGACGCCGCAGGAAAAACAGGGAATGCCGCGCAGAAGGATCAGTTCTTGCGGGCAATCATTTCGGTGTAGGCCAGCACCAGCGGGCCGACGCCCTTGGCGTCGTTGCACACCACCGGCTCGCTGAAGTAGTAGGCCAGAGAGCCGTCGCGGTGGTCCTTGCCGCCCAGACCGGCCACCAGGCAGATGCCGCCCAGCTGCAGGCTGCCGTCGGGGTTCTTGGACAGGTACTTGTCGCAGGTGCCGTAAAAGGCTTTCTCGGCCCAGGCAGCCATCCGCTTGGGCAGGTAACCCAGGCGCACGCCCTTGAGCACCGCGTAGGCAAACAGGGCAGTGCCGCTGGTCTCAAGGTAGTTGCCCTCCACGCCGGGGTGATCCATCACCTGCCAGAACATGCCGGTCTCCTCGTCCTGGAACTTGTGCACGTCCTCGATGGTCTGCTTGAGCATGGCCATGATGCCGCGGTACTCGTTGTACAGCTGCTCGTCCATGCGCTCCAGCACGTCCACCATGGCCACCATGAACCAGCCCATGGCGCGCAGCCAGAAGTTGGGGCTGCAGCCGGTGACGGGGTCGGCCCAGTACATCTGGCGGCTCTCGTCGTAGCCGTGGTAGTACAGGCCGGTGGTTTCGTCCCGCATGTGCTTTTGGATGTTCATGAACTGCTTGTAGCTGTCGATGCAGCCCTGCATCTTGTTGTAGCGGGTCTCATACTCCATGTAGAAGGGCTGGGCCATATAGGTGCCGTCCAGCCACACCTGCCAGGGATAGATGTCCTTGTGCCAGAAGTTGCCCTCCTTGGTGCGGGGCTGGGTGAGCAGCTGGCTGCGGATGGTGTCGATGGCCTTGCGGTACTTCTCGTCCCCGAAGATGTCGTACAGGATGAACAGGTTCTTGCCCTGATTCACGTTGTCCAGGTTGTACTCCTTGGGGTCGTAGGTTTTGATGGAGCCGTCCTCCTGCACAAAGTAGTCGATGAAATCTTTGGAAAAGTCCAGATACTTTTTGTCTCCGGTGGTGTGGTACAGGCTCAGGCAGGCGGTGATCATGCAGCCGTCGATGTAGTTCCACTTGTTGGGTTTGCCGCTGCGCACCTTCTCGATGTTCCACATGGGTGCCTCGGCGCTGGAATTGGCGATCAGGTAGTCCACATAATCGCCCAGCATGGACAGGATCTCTTCATGGGTCATGGCATTAGTCCTCCTCAAAATGGCCGACGTTGACAAAGTGCAGGCGCTCGCCCTCGTAGCCCTCGATCTTCACGTTGTGCAGGTCGATCTCCTTGACGTTCTCGGCGTAGATGGCCAGCTTCTTCACCAGCGGGCGGTTGTCGGCCATGGCGGCCTGACCGGCCTCGGCGTTGGGGTCAAAGGTGATGGTCACGTTTTTCATGGAAACGCGCTCAATGGGCTGCTCCGGCAGGCCGTCGAAGTAGCAGCCGGCAAACTGTGCGTCGGTGGCTGCGATGTCCTCCATGGTCAGGCTGCCCAGTTTGGGGGTGTACTCGTCCACCGGCATGGCGTCGCGGCACTGCACATAGGGGCCGTGGCCGTCCGGGTCGCAGAAGTAGAACATGTTGATGACGAAGGGCGCCTTGACCCCGCGCATCTCCACGTTGCGGAACACCAGCCCGTCGATGACGGCGGTGTTGCCGCGGCCGCGGCGGGTCTTGACCCGCAGGCCGCGGTCGGTGTGGTCCATCAGACACTGGGTGACCACCATGTCCTTCACGCCGCCGCTCATCTCGCTGCCGATGACGATGCCGCCGTGGCCCTTGTCCAGCAGGCAGTTGCGGATGATGGTGTGCTCGCAGCTCTTCTTGAGCTTCATGCCCAGGAACACCTTGCTGGCCTTCATGGCAATGCAGTCGTCGCCCACATGGATGTTCACGCCGATGATGCGGGTGTACTCGCAGCTTTCGGGGTCGATGCCGTCGGTGTTGGGGGCGTTGTAGGGATTGTTGATGTTGAAGTTGAGCAGGTCGAGGTGCTTGACGAAGATGGGGTGGATGGTCCAGGAGTAGCTGTTCTGCACCGTGATGCCGTGCAGGCAGACCTTTTCGCTGTCCACCATGGCCACCGCGCGGGGACGCCAGGCGATGCGCTTGACCTTGGGGTTCACCCAACAGTCGCCGTTCTGGGCGTCACAGTCCAGGGTGCCCTCACCGGTGACCACGACGTCGTGCACCTGGGTGATGTTCAGCAGGCCGGCAAAGCTGTTCAGCGGGTTGCCCTCCCAGCCGGTCAGGTAGTACTCGTCCACCTCGTTCTCGCTGGGCAGTACGCCGGGCAGGATGGGGTAATGGGTGCGGTCGTTGTCGCCCAGCAGCACGGCACCCTTTTCCAGATACAGGGTGGTGTTGCTCTTCAGGAATAGGCTGGCGGTGCGGTAGCGGCCGGCGGGCACATACACGGTGCCGCCCTTGGGGCAGGTGGACAGGGCGGCCTGCAGCTTGCCGGTGTTGTCGGTCTCGCCGTCGGCCACCAGGCCGTAGCGGGATGCATCCACAAAGAACGTTTCAGCCTCGGTGACAAAGGTCAGACTCAGGGTCTCGCCCTCGGCCTGCACGCCCACGGTGTACTCGGTACCGGGCAGCAGGGAGAACAGGGAGAACACATTGGTATTGCATGCTTCGTAGACAGTCTTGCCGTTCAGGGTAACGACGAACGGATGGGCCGGGCGGAAGCACAGGCCGTTTTCCAGCTCGAACACGGCACTGCGGGTCATGGAACGGATAAGGGACAGGTTCATGAGTAAACCTCCTGATAAATGGTTTTGGCTTGCCCGCACCGGGCGGGCATGGTATGATAAAAAGAAAAGCGGGTGTGCGCGGAGGACGTTAAAGAATGAAGGCAGAACAGGAAAAGATCAGTGCAAAGGTCCGGGCAGTGTCGATGCACCTGAACGGCGGCAAGCTGCAGCTGCCCGCCGAAGAGGAGAGCTGCTACGTTGTGCTGGTGGCAGAGAGCGGCTGTACCCTGCAGTACGCAGAGCAGACCATGCTGCTCAACCCGGGCAGTGCGCTGCTGCTGGGACCCGGCGGCGGCTGCATCCAGCAGACGGGCAGTGCGGCACCGGAGCTGGTGGGCTGCAGTTTCCCGCTCAGTGCCCTGCACGAGCTGCGCACCCAGACCCAGCGGGATTTTTCCCGGCTGTTTGAGCCGGAGCAGTCTGCTGTGCTGTACGGTTCCGTGCAGTGGAACAGCCGCCTGCGCACCCTGCTGGAGCTGATGCGCACCGCCATGGAGGAGCCGGATTACCCGGGCGCGCTGTACCTGCTGCTGGTGCTGCATTACATCGAGCAGGAATGCATCGCGGAGAGCAGCGCGGTGGCCCGACCCCACAATAAGACGGTGGAGCGAATCTGTGCGTATCTGGCCGCCAACTACCGCCAGAAGTTCTCCCTCAGCGAGGTGGCAGCGCGGTTCTACCTGTCGCCCTACTACCTCAGCCGCCTGTTCAAGCGGGTGACGGGGCAGTCCATCGTGGACTACATCAACAACCGCCGCATCGAGGCGGCCCAGAAGCTGCTGGAGACCACGGAACTGAGCATCAGTGCGGTGGCCGAGCAGACCGGTTTTGCCAGCGCGGCCCATTTCCGCCGTGTGTTCCACGAGGTGATGGGCACCGGGCCGCTGCAGTACCGCAAGGCACATAAGAAATGATGTGTTTTTCTGCGGAAAACAGGATGCAGCCCAGCGGGCTAGGATGTCTGCCTGCGGCAGAAGAGGTATGCCTCACGGCACAATGTTGTGCAGCGTGCAGCATGTTCCGGAAGGGTATACATCATTCACAAATAAAACACCCCCTGTGCCCTCTACGGGAACGGCACAGGGGGTGTTGTTTGCATCAGATGCTCTTTGCGCAGCGGGACAGGGGCTTAGCCCTTGACGGCACCAGCAGAGATACCTTCAACGAACTGGTCCTGTGCACAGAAGAAAACGATCAGCTGCGGCAGGATGGAGATCAGGGACAGCGCCAGGATCTTGTTCCAGGCAAAACCGGTATCACCGTCCATGGACAGCTTCACGAACAGGGACATGGGGTACTTGCCGGGGGTGCTGACGTAAAGCAGCGGGCCCATGAAGTCGTTGCAGCTCCACATGAACTGGAACAGTGCGCAGGACACCAGAGCGGGTCCCAGCATGGGCACGATGACCTTGTACAGGGTCTGGAAGGAGGAGCAGCCGTCGATGGCTGCGGCCTCGTCCAGGTCACGCGGGACATTGCGCATGAACTGGATCAGCTGGTAGACGAAGTAGGTCTCAGTAGCAAAAGCGCAGTGGACCCAGATAGCCAGGTAGAAGGGGCTGTCCAGCCAGCCGAACTTGTTGTACAGCAGGTACTGCGGCACGTTCAGAACGACCTGGGGCAGGAACAGGGTGGCCAGCATGATGTTGAACAGCAGCTTACGGCCGGGGAAGTCGAAACGGCCAAAACCATAAGCGGCAATACAGGCGGACACGACGGTGCAGATCACCTTGGGCAGCACATAGCTGTAGGTGTTGAGCATGGCCTGCAGGATGTTGATGGAGCCGCCGAAGTTGTTCAGCGCGTTCCGATAACCATCCAGCGTGGGTTTCTTGATCCACAGGCCGATGCCTGCAAAGATCTCGCTGTTGTCCTTGAAGGTGGCACTGATCATCCACAGCAGGGGGTAGATCATGATGATGCCGACCAGGATCAGGACGAAGTACTTAAAGAAGGTTGCGATTTTGTTCGATGCGTTCATTCCCATACTGGTCACCTTACCTTTCGTCAGAGTAGTAGACCCACTTCTTCTGGCTGGTGAATGCAATGATCGTCAGGACGCAGACGATGATGAACATGATCCATGCCAGAGCGGATGCCATACCCATGTCATACGACTTGAATGCGTAGTTGTAAACCAGCAGAGAGATCAGCGTGGTGGAACCACGGGGGCCGCCGTTGGTGATGATATACGGGCCATTGAACTCCTGGAATGCCTGGCAGATCTGAGTGACCAGGTTGTAGAAGATGATGGGGGTGATCATCGGGACGGTGATGGAGAAGAACTGACGCCACTTGCCGGCGCCGTCGATGGTGGCGGCCTCGTACAGGTCTGCGGGCACGCCCTTCAGAGCGGCCAGGAACAGCACCATGGCAGAGCCGAACTGCCAGATACGCAGGAAGCAGATGATCCACAGCGCGTAGTGGGGGTCGCTCAGCCACTCCGGGCCCTGCACCAGACCGAAGGTCACAGCGCGCAGCACGGTGTTGAGCAGGCCGTCCTTGCTGAACACAGCCTTCCACAGCACGGCGATGGCAACGGAGCCGCCGAGGATGGAGGGAATGTAGTACACGGTACGGAACAGGTTGACGCATGCGATCTTGAAGTTCAGGATGTATGCGATGAACAGTGCGAAGATCAGCTTCAGGGGCACGGTGATGAAGGCGTACTTGAAGGTGATGATCAGTGCCTTGGTGATCTTGGTGGTGGTAAAGGCGGTGATGTAGTTCTGCAGGCCGACGAAGGTGGTGCCGGACTTGAAGAAGTTCATATCGGTGAAGCTGTAGTACAGCGACTGACCGAAGGGGAAAGCCTTAAAGACCACAAAGCCGATGATCCAGGGGATCAGGTACAGGATGCCCTGATACTTGTCCAGCCACTTCTGGAACGGAGTGCGCCCGATAACCGGGGCGTTGCTTTCTTTCATCTGGGAAATCCTCCTTTTTAAGGAATTTCGGAGCAGGTCTGAAAAAGATCTGATACAATTTTGTCAGAAATTTGTAATACATCTCTGATAAAAAAGGGGCATCTGCCGTTTGGGCGACAGGTGCCCCGGGGATCAGATCAAAGCGTTGGGGAGAAATCAGGCGATGGTGTAGCCGACAGACTCCATGCCGTCCAGCAGGCCGTTGACAGCCTCTTCGGGGGTCTCGTCGCCGTAGTCGATGTTATCGAACACTTCCTGATAGATGCCGGTGCCGGAAGCCTTCAGGTCGTTGTTCTCAAACAGGGGATCCAGCTTGTTGGTGGTGAAGGCCATGACCTTGGCGTTTGCATCAGCAACCAGATCCTTGACAGCGCCGGCAGCCTGAGCGTAACCCAGACCAGCCTTGGAAGCGGGGATGCCGCACTCAGAACCCATGATGGAAGCGCCCTTCTCCTCGTTCAGCAGGAACTGAATCAGGGTAGCAGCCTCAGCAACATGCTCGCAGGTCTTGGTGATGGCCAGGCCCATGGAAACCTTGGAGAAGCCGCCGTTGTAATCGCCGAACTTGATCTCCTCGCCGACGGTGAAGCCGTCCTTGTTGTCGTCATCCAGAGCGGAAGAGTACTTGGTAGCAGCGGAATCCCACTCGAAGATGCCTGCGATCTTACCGGTGATCCACTCGTTGGACTGGTGGGTAGCGGTGTCGGAGTTTGCGGAGTAGTAGTCCTTCAGGTTCATCATGACGTGGCCATCGACCAGGCTCTTGATGAAGCTCAGGCCCTCGGCGATCTCGTCCTCGGTGTAGTTCAGGGTAGAGGTGATGGGGTCTGCCCAGTCCTTGCCGTACTTGGACTCGAGGTAGAACACCATCAGGATCATACGGTCGTATGCGCCCAGGTGCAGGGGATAGTAATCATCGCCCAGCTTCTCCTGGAAAGCCTTGCCTGCTGCAAACAGGTCATCCTCAGTGGCGGGAACTTCGGTGATGCCAGCCTTGTTAAAGGTGGTCATGTTCCAGAAGAAGATACGGCCGGTCATGGAAACGGGCACGCACTGCTGGGAGTTTGCAACGTAGCAGGCATCCATGGCAGCCTTGTCCCACTGGGTCAGATCCAGGAAGTTGGACACGGTGTTCAGGTCCACGAACTTGCTGCCGTCAGCAGAGTAGTTGTACAGCCAGTTCCAGTTCACCTGGCACACATCCTGTGCGTTGCCGGCGATGAAAGCGGCAGCCATCTTCTCTTCCCAGCCGGACCATGCGGCGAAGGTGGGCTCGATGGTGATGTTGCTGTGCTCAGCCTGGAACTCCTTGATGGCGTTCTGGTAAGCCTCGTGACGGCTGTCGCCGCCCCACCAGCTGATGGTCATGGAAACAGGACCGTCCGACAGGGCCAGGCTCTCGTCTGCGGAAGCAGCGGGAGCGGATGCCACGGAAGAAGAGGCTGCAGTGCTGGAAGAATTGCCGCCGCAGGCAGCCAGCAGACCAGCTGCGCCCACAACGCCAGTGACCTTCATGAAATCACGACGGGAAATTGCCTTGTTCATTTTTGTTCTCCTCCTAAAGATGATCAAAAACATCGTCTTGCACGGGGGTTCTGCACACACCCCGTTGTATACAATTATGATAACAAAAGGCGGACAAAAAAGAAAGACGCAAATTGTGGTTATGCAACTCGAAAACGTACAAATATTGCTCTGTTTTCCGCGCCGGATTTGACGCCATTGCTGAAATGAATAAACTTCGGACGAAAAACTGTGCAACATGTATACTTCAACGTTTTGCATAAAAAACTGGGATGCAAGAGAGAAAGAACGTTAAAATTTCTGCGAAAAGCTGGAGCATTTGCCCTGGGACCTGGATTTTTTGTAGCTGCGTCAGCAAAAGGCTCTCTGGCAGAGAACACCCGGAGTCGGGAAAAGCCAGGAAAAGAACTGATATATCAATTGCGCAAAAAAAGTGCGCCGGCGCCCTTGAGTGATATATCAGTCCGCACCGGAGCCGGGCGGCTTTGCGGGAGAAATAAGAGCAGCAAATATATGACGTCGGATGTCTGATAAAT
>OLSO01002409.1_pt1 | contig 11496 bp, 10 predicted proteins | sample 1672441 | NCBI WGS metagenome assembly OLSO01 (sample SAMEA3136686, study PRJEB25190) | human gut metagenome | biome: human gut; feature: human-associated habitat; material: faeces | place: Austria | collected 2013 | reverse complement strand
AATCGAATAAATTATTTCCCGATTTTTAAAGATGCGGAATATTCATTTGGAGAGCTTCAAGTCGTGACATTTATTGAACAGTATTTGAAAAAGGAAGATGTAGTTTCGAATATCTATGTGTATGAGGATGGCGTGGTCAAAGGATTTCTGCAAATGGCCGGAAGGGAAATTTACAAATTGTACGTGGATGTTTGTTTTCAGAACGAAGGAATCGGCCATCAGCTGATCGAATTTGCAATTAAGAATTTTCAGGCAAATCAATTATGGGCGCTGGAGAAAAATACAAAGGCCATTGCATTTTATCAGCGGCATGGATTTCAAATGACCGGTCAGAAAAAGTTTGAGGAAGGAACGACAGAGTATATCGTTGAATTGAAGCGTGTGAAAGATTGTATTGATAGACAAGGAATGTAATGAATAATAAAAAAACCGGATTGATGTTATTTGTAGATGTTTAGAAAATATTGAAATCGACCAATTTTAAGAAAAATCCTTGCCAGAAAGTGCTGAAAATAGTATAATAGATCTATACGACAAACACATGTTTTTCAAATAGATTGATCTGTATTCATTCAGAAAGGACTCTACATATGGAAAAAACTCAGACTTACCATGATCAGGTAACAATCGAACAAACCCAAAAGCTCCGTGAAGTTTTAAAAACACTCCCTCCATTTACCCGCGATTATTTCCGTGCTATGGAGCCGACGACCTCTGCGCGTACGAGGATTTCTTATGCGTATGACATCCGGGTTTTCTTTCATTTCTTATTATCAGAAAATCCGGCCTTTAAAGACAAAACGATGGATGATTTTACCGTTGACGTACTGGATCAGCTCCAGGCCGTCGATATTGAAGAATTTCAGGAATATCTCAAGGTTTATGATTCTGCCGAGGACAACCGTCTCCAGACCAATGGCGAACGCGGCCTGAAGCGCAAAATGTCTGCTCTTCGAAGCTTTTATAACTATTATTACAAACGTGAAATGATAAAAACGAATCCGGTTCTGCTGGTGGACATGCCAAAACTGCATGATAAAGCCATCATACGGCTGGATCCGGACGAAACGGCTGAGCTGCTGGACTATATTGAACATGCAGGCGATTCTCTGACCGGTCAGAAAAAGGCCTATTATGAAAAAACCAGGCTGCGTGATCTTGCAATTGTCACGTTGCTGCTCGGCACCGGAATCCGTGTGTCAGAATGTGTCGGACTGGATGTGGAGGATGTTGATTTTAAAAATGATGCAATCCGGGTCGTGCGCAAAGGCGGATCCGAAATGATGATTTATTTCGGCGATGAGGTCGAGCAGGCGCTGCTCAATTATCTGGAAGACCGCGCTGCGATCACACCGGTGGCCGGACATGAGCATGCTCTATTCTACTCTACCCAGCGAAAACGGATTGGTATACAGGCTGTGGAAAATATGGTAAAAAAGTACGCCCGCGAGATCACGACGACCAAAAAAATCACACCGCACAAGCTGCGAAGTACCTATGGCACGACGCTTTATCAGGAAACCGGAGATATTTACCTTGTGGCTGATGTGCTCGGGCACAAGGATGTCAACACGACGAAAAAGCATTATGCGGCAATGGATGACAGCCGCAGGCGGAAAGCTGCTACGGCAGTAAAATTGCGGAAGGCGTGAGTAAAAAAGAAAATAAAAACATCAATTATGTCATGGATATTTTACAGACATAGTTGATGTTTTTTATTTATCTCTCTTATATAATTGATTGTATTCCCGCTAGTTTACATAATGTTGTTATGTAAACTAGCGGGAAATCTCAGATATGCTCAAGCAGATATTCGCAATCCATCCCTGCAGCTCTGCTGACAGGGTCTAGCTTCGCTACTTGCAGGATCATAAGGAATCCGGGTCCCTCCTTATGATATGTCATAGCCGAATGCTGTTTTGCAGCTGATTCGGTTAAATCAGCTTTCCTTCTTTCACCGCCGGTGCAATCGAAAGCGCCGGACTATAATATGGAATCAGCGTCGCCTGCGTCGCGTGGTACAGATCGGATTTCCCGGGCCATACGGTACCGAGCAACTTGTTGTTTTGATCCAGCTGATGGAACCAGGAGCCGTGTACATGATCCAGCACCTTTTCATCCAGATACTGCATGAACTGTGCATAGTCATCTGCATAACGTTGATTGCCGGTCACATGGTACAGTACGGACGATGTATTGATTGCTTCAGCAAGTGTCCAGTGCATACGGTCGTGTACGACCGGCTTTCCATCCCAGTCTGTTGTATAGACAATGCCCGGTGCACCGTCGGCATTCCAGCCGTCCGCTACAGCACGGTTGTACAGATTCTGAGAAACCGTCAGGTATTCTTTTGCCGCATCCGGATCATTCGGATAGGTCGAAAGCGCCCACTGTGCGATCAGCCGCGCCCACTCGATGCCGTGCCCCGGCGTTGCTCCATACGGCTTAAACGGGTCGTCCGGCTTGTCCTGATTGCAGTCCAGTTCGGCGATCCATTCCTTTGTAAAGTGCTCCGGAATTCGCCACTGGTTGGCTTCTGCCCAGCCTTTTACATGATCGATGATCCGTCCGGCTCTCACACGGTACTTCTCCTCTCCCGTCACATCTGCTGCTGCGAGAAATGCCTCTACTGTATGCATATTTGCATTCAATCCGCGATAATCATCGAGCACGGTAAACTCTGTATTCCAGGTATCGCAGGATAAGCCTTCTTCTTCGTTCCAGAAACGAAGGTCATACAAAGCCAGCGCCTCATCCAAAAGCTCCTTTGCACCCGGAAGGCCTGCAAGTGTCGCGCTCGATGCGGCAAGGATGACAAATGCATGTGCATAGCACTGCTTATTCGGAAGGATACCGCCATCGGCTTTCAGTCCTGCATACCAGCCGCCATGCTCCCGGTCGTGCAGTTCTCCTCTGAGCCCCTTTAACCCGGCCTCTGCCAGCTCCCTGCTGTTAGGATGTCCAAGGAATGTGCCAAGGCTGTAGACATGTACCATGCGGCTTGTGACCCAGGTCTCACGGCTGCGATCCTTCCACGGCGTTCCGTCATCTCCAAGATAGTAGGAGCTTCCGCCCGGCGACGGGAACTGATGTCCAAAAGAAAGCAGGCTTTCGCGTACTTCCTTTAAAAAAGCGCGGTTCGCATCCGTATCAATGAGATATTTTTCCTGTGGTTTCATAGTGTGTAAATCCCCCTTTTTTGTTCTATTTTATTTCTGCTGCCTGTTTGTTTGATTCCTTCTTCATTTATTTTACGTCCTATTTATTTCACAGTAAAGCGGACATTCGCAATCCATCCCTGCAGCTCTGCTGACAGGGCCTAGCTTCGCTACTTGCTCATGAACGCAGTCGCTTCGCGATCTGTCAGTGGGAGCTTTCAACTCCCACTGACATAAGCATCCCCCTCACCCGCCGCTTAGTGCTCCGCGCACTTGAAGCGGGGGAATGCTTATCTGCGTTCAATTACAAGTTCGGGTTTTACATCAAGCCCTGAATCAGAATGATCAAAATCAGGATCGGAAGGATAAACTGGAAATACGGCTTCAGCTTTCTGGAAAGACGAATGCCGGAACCGGTATTGCATTCCTCGTAATAATGGTCAAACCCCCATCCGAATTTCGTCACACAGAATAGCAGGTAAATCCGAGATCCGGCCGGAAGCAGCAGATTGCTGACAATGAAATCCTCGCTGTCAAGTACATCTCTGCCACCGATCAGATGCAGATCGCTCCAGATATTATAGCCAAGTACACACGGAAGGCTCGCGATCAGAACGATAATGCCATTGATGATCGCTGCTTTTTTTCGGCTAAGCGGCTTCGCTTCCGTGCCAAACATGTCAATGCTGAATGAAATAATATTTTCAAATACTGCTACCAGCGTTGTAAATGCTGCAAACGTCAAAAACAGGAAGAATAACGCTCCCCATACCTGTCCACCCAGCATCTGCGAAAAAATATTCGGAATGGTAATAAATATCAGACTCGGACCTGCACCCGGTTCAATGCCAAATGCAAAACATGCAGGGATAATAATGAATCCTGCCATCAGTGCAACGAATGTATCCAGTCCTGTAATGCTGAGTGCTTCTCCTGCAAGGCTCCGGTTACGTTCCAGATAACTTCCGAAAATCATCATAGCACCAATACCAATTGATAATGTAAAAAACGCCTGACTCATCGCTCCGAAAATAACATTTCCAATTCCAATTTCTGCCATTTTCCGGAAATCCGGAATCAGATAAAAACGGATTCCGGCTCCGGCTCCTTTTAAGAAAACAGAATGTACTGCAAGAATGATCATCAGTACCATCAATACCGACATCATAACTTTTGATACTTTTTCAATTCCATTCTGAATACCAAACCAGCAGATTGCAAATCCGATCACACAGATCAGTATCGTCCAGAATGCCATATTAGGCGCATCAGCAAGCATCTTTGTGAATTTTGCACCGACTTCCTCTGCACTGTTTCCGACAAAATCACCACGTATGCTGCGGAAGCAGTAATACATCATCCATCCGCCTACACTCGTATAAAACATCATCAACAGATAGCTTCCCAGAATGCCGATCCATTTGGAAATATGCCATCTTGTTCCTTCCGGCTCCAGTTTTTCAAATGCTGCGGCGACACTGAAATGACTGCCGCGGCCGATGGCGAACTCGCAGATCATAACCGGCACTCCCATGATCAACAGGAATACCAGATAAATCAGAATAAATGCTGCTCCTCCCATCTGTCCACACAAGTATGGAAACTTCCATACATTTCCAATACCGATCGCACATCCTGCAGATACAAGAATGAATCCCAGACGCGATCCGAATTTTTCTCGTTTCATATTTTGCCCTCTCTTTTCCTTTATATGTTAAGGTGCCAGGATCAAAAGCCTAAAACTACGAAGTACGGAACAATTCGTATAGCATCTTTTAACCCCAACATCATGTTAAATGGCTTATATTAATATTTTCTCAGCGAATCCTGCGAATCATCTGTTGTATTCTCAATCTTCTGGATCTTGACATAATAACCGGCATTACCGTTCGTATTTACAAACACACGGTCACCAACTTTATGTCCCTGAATCGCTTTTCCAAGTGGTGATTCAATACTGATCAGTCCCTGCAGCGAATTGCCACGCACACTTGTCACAAGCCGGTAAGTCTCTGTCTCATTATCCTCTTCAAAATATACTTCTACTGTATTATTAATGCCAACTTCATCCGCTTTCGACTCATCAGAAACAATCTGCGCATGTTTGAGCATACGTTCCAGATAACGGATACGGCTTTCATTCCGGTTCTTGTCCTGCTTTGCTGCCTTGTATTCAAAATTCTCACTCAGATCGCCCTGTGCTCTTGCCTCTTTTACAGCTTCCAGTTCTTTCTTACGCACAACCAGTTTGCGGTATTCAATCTCTTCTTTGATCTTGGCTACATCACTTTTTGTCAAACGCTCACCCACGTTTTCAACCTTCTTTCTACTATCTGCTTCTTTATTTCTTTAGATCAGACCATAATGCTGCATTGCTTTGTATACACCATCATTTTCAACGGTATCTGTCACATACTCTGTATATGGATCTAACACCGGATCGTGCTTTTTCATTGCAATGGAATGTTTTGCATATTCAAACATAGACTGATCGTTGCTGCTGTCGCCGAACACATACACCTCGTCCTTCGTAAGTCCCAGATGCTGTCTCATAAATTCAATCGCTGTTGCTTTGGAATATCCTTTCTGCACCAGTTCATACATCCCATTTAATCGATCAATGATATCTATGCCATCTTCAATCGATGCAAAAAATTCCTGATATCTGCAGTTCGGATCTTTCTTATTAATATGGATCAATAATTTATCGTATTCAAAATTCTTCTTCTCCATGCTTGTCTCTCTGCCAAGCCCCATGGACGCCATATATCTCCGTGTACTTTCCACGGGTTCACACTGACTTACCCGTTCTGAGAAATACATGTCATCCGTTCCTTCCAGAAATCCTTCAATGTGATACTTTTTCATCAGATCTATATAACGATTTCCTTCTTCAATAGATATATGGCTCTCAAAAAGCACCTCATTCCTATAAATCAGATAGGTTCCGCATCCACATAAAAATCCATCTACATCAAGCTTTTTAATAATCGGCGGAACGCTGCATATCGTCCGCCCTGTATTAATCAGTACTTTATGCCCATTCTCTTTGACTTTCCGGATTCCCTCCAGTGCACTCTCCGGAACTTTCTTCGTAACACCACTTAAGAGTGTATCATCTATATCGAAAAATAATGCTCCCATTTTTCCGCTTCCTCCTGCCTGTTCTTCCCTTATTTTTACTCAGTAATGACTGTATTCACAATCTTTCCCATTATACCCATCTTACAGAGATTTTGCAAATTTATCTCTGCAGTTATTTTCCGAAATAATGATCCACCCCATCTGCAATCCCGGATGCAATCTTCTTCTGATAGTCTGCCTGAGACATCTTCTGATCTTCCGCCGGATTCGTCATATATCCAATCTCAACAATCGTCACAGGCACTTTTGCCCAGTTCACACCGCTCATGGAATCTGTCTCCCATACTCGTTCTCTCTTTGCTCCGGTTGCTTTCACTGCACCGTCCAGAACTGCCTCCGATAATGCCTTGCTCTGCTTATACAGGCTGCCATTATATTGATTAGATGCCGTCTGACAGATCGTCATCATTCCATTCGCACTGCTGTTCTCTGCTCCGTTTGCATGGACACGGATAAATGCATCTGCATTCGCATTGTTCGCCACCTCTGCACGCTCCGCATTGGAAATATTTACATCATTCGTTGTGCGCACCATCTTCACATGATACCCACGCACTTCCAGTATATTTTTTAGTTTCTTTGAAACTTCTAAAGTTAACTGATACTCTGGTTTTCCTGTGGAAACACCACTTGTTCCCGATGCAACTTTAGCTTTTGTCTGAGATGCTCCCGGTCCCACCGGCTCCTGTTCATTGTTGCCACGCGCCTGATGCCCTGCATCGATCACTACAAGTTTACCATTCCTCTGGCGCTTTTTTTCCTGCTTTTTCTTTGCACGTTCCTTCTTCGCCTGCTCCTCTTTTGCTTTCTTTGCAGCTTCTGCGGCTTTTGCTTCTTTGTCACTGTAATCTTTTTTCTTATCTTTTGTATTGATCACCAGTGGTTCTGGCGCTTTTTTTGGTTTCGCTTTTTCTTCTTTTGTCGCGCATCCTGCCAGCGCAATTACGAGAAGCACTGCCAGTACAGATATTATCCATTTTCTCATTTTCATAAGCTGACTCCTCACTTTCCGGGAGATCCTGTCCCGCTTATATATAAGCTCACATGGGTTCAGATCTTTTAACTCTGATATCATTATAATTTACTGCTGTTTCATTTACAAGTTCTTCTCCGTGTAATCTTCTGGACAACAGATTTTTGTTCTGTTATACTCTTGTGGATTGTAAACGTATAGACTACGAGCAATCCGCAGGAACATATACACATATAATATAAGCATTATAAACATTCACAAAAATGAACGATATACTTCCGTAATTTAACCAGAAAGGACATTACTATGCAGGTAACTAAAACTTCACCTACTATCTTCAGACAGTTTATCCGCTATGCCAGTCTGAATGTGCTTGGCATGTTCGGAATTTCACTCTATATACTGGCTGACACTTTCTTTATCGCAAATGGTGTCGGCGCTGATGGTCTGACTGCTTTGAACCTTGCAGTTCCTGCCTATAATTTTCTTCACGGCTGTGCGCTCATGCTCGGTCTTGGCGGAGCAACACGCTATACGGTAAGCAAAAGTCAGGGAAAGACAGACCATGCAAATAAATTTTTTACACATACGATTCTTCTTGCCACATTATTTTCCACATTTTTCTTCTGTGTAGGACTTGTTTTTGCTGCTCCCCTGACAAGAATCCTTGGAGCCAATGCAGAAGTCTTTGATATGACGTATACCTACCTGCGTATCATTCTTCTCTTTGCTCCGGCATTTATATTTAATGAAGTGTTTCTGGCATTCGTCCGCAATGACGGTGCTCCACATCTCGCCATGTATGCAATGGTCGGTGGCAGCCTTGCCAACATCCTGTTTGATTATATTTTTATTTTTCCGCTTCATATGGGAATCTTCGGAGCGGTACTTGCAACCGGATGTTCTCCACTCTTCGGTATGCTCATCCAGTCCATTTACCGTATCCGCAGGAAAAACCAATTTCATCTTGTCCGTACCGGACTGTCCGCTTCACTTACAGGTTCGACACTTGCACTTGGTTTTTCTTCCCTCGTAACCGAAGTTTCATCCGGTGTTGTTATGATCGTATTTAATATGTTAATGCTGCGCCTTGAAGGAAATACGGCTGTTGCAGCCTATGGTGTGATTGCGAATCTCATTCTCGTCGTCATCGCCATTTTCACTGGTATCGGACAGGGAATCCAGCCACTTATCAGTCATGCCTATGGACGCGGCGAACGGCAGCATGCATTACAATACAGACGCTACGGACTTTTTCTGATGGCGGCATTTTCTGTTACTATTTATGCAGGAATTTTATTTGGCGCAGATGGTATCACCACTGCATTTAACAGTGAACAGAACCCGCTTCTGCAGCAGATCGCCGTAAAAGGACTTCGCATTTATTTTGCCGGCATCCTGTTTGCCGGATTCAATATCGTGCTTTCCTTTTACTTTACATCCATTGAAAAAGCAGTCCCGGCGCAGGTCATTTCCCTGGCTCGCGGACTGCTCATTATCGTTCCGTTATCTATATTACTTGCAAATATTCTCGGTATGACCGGTGTCTGGATGTCATTTCCGATCTCCGAACTGCTTGTATCTTTCCTCGGTCTCTTCTTCCTAGTGAAGCAGAAGCTGGGAGGCAAACACAGCCAGAACGCCTGATACTACACTCAGCACGGCATATACAAGTGCTGTCACTGTGTGTCCGCTCTGAAACAGATCCGTTGTTTCAAAAGCAAACGTAGAAAATGTCGTAAATCCTCCGCAGATTCCAACTTTCAGAAATAACACAAGCTGAGGATTCACTGACGGATGCTTTCCTGCATAAGTTGCAATGCAGCCGATCAGGAAAGCTCCTGCCACATTAATCAAAAACGTCTTATATGGAAATCCGCTCTCACTTTGAACCGGAAGCAGACCGATCAGATAACGGCAGACTGCTCCGATAAATCCACCTAAACCTACAAATAAACAATTTATCAATTTACTTATCTTCCTAACTTTATTTATACTCTATTCTTCCGCAGCTTTCTTTGCAAACCACGGCACCGGTCTTTCACTCATCAAACGCTCCATCAGGTTGAGATTCGGATCGGAATGTTCCAGTTCTCTTGAAAAGCGGTATACCGTATCAACAAGATCTTCAAAATACAACTCTTTTTCATTCTTTATCCACTGCGCCATCAGAATTTCCTGCATAAGCAGTACACTTACAACCGCCATCTGCGCCTTGGAATATGCATGTCCATCATAAACCGCACCACACAGATAAGTACTTAAGAAATACACAAGAAGCTGTTCTTTCTGTATCTCAAATTCCGGCATCTTCTCTGCCATCCATCCTTCAAACGCATTCCTAAGCTCATAGTAGTGAGCCTCACCTTTTCCATACAGCCACTGTTCTGCTTCCAGAAGATGTGGTTCCCAGTTATCCCGAAGTCTCTCTAACCGATACTGATCCCGGAAAGTTTCTGTCATAAATTCATAGAACCTATGCTTCTCTTCTTCTGTATAAAGTTTAGCGATCTGTCCTTTTATATAATCCATTGCTTTTTCTGTCCGGTATTTTTCCAGTACCATCTCTCCGTCAAATATTTCCTGCTTCTGAATCCGGATCTGCAGGTCATGGGCGATTGCAAGCACAAGTCCGGTGCGCAGATTTAATGACAGTTCACGGTTCTGCAGGATCTGTATCATCATTGTTCTTGCATCTGCCAGAAGCGAATATAAAAATGGATCAAATGCATCATCCCAGCACTCTTCTTTCTCATCTTCATGAATCAGAAACTGCACCGGTTCTTTTCTTTGTAGCAGGATTTTTGCCACTTCCGGGCATGACACGGAGAGCGTCATTTCCCTGACGCCCTCAAATTCTTCAATATGCCTTGGATAACGCCTGCAAGTCTTACACAATGCCTTTTCACCAAGTGCTGTGTACATATTGCAGAGATTATCCTCATTCAGGAAATAACACCTTTTCTCCTCATCCTGCCGGAAAGTGCCTTCTTTCCAGTCCACACCGGCACGAATCTCCTTTCGGTATTCTCCTGTTACTTTTTTATATTGCCTGAGTGCCGGCTTATCCGCTACGATCTGCCATCCTGCGCAGCATGTATCTTCACAGGCTCCGGCAACGCAGTGAAACTGCCGGTAATAATCCGGTATTGTATATAACATAATAAATTAGCCCATCTTCTTAATTCTTTCAATGGCTGCCACTGTATTTTCATAAGAGCCAAATGCTGTCAGACGGAAATATCCTTCTCCGCTCGGTCCGAATCCTGATCCCGGAGTTCCTACAACACCGGCATCCTTTAACAGATGATCAAAGAAATCCCAGGATGTCATTCCCTGTGGAACTTCCAGCCAGATATACGGTGCATTTACACCACCGGATACGTTATATCCGGCATCTCTTAGGCCTTCTTTAATCGTTTTTGCATTCTTCATATAGTAGGCAATCTGCTCTTTTAACTGTGCTTTACCAGCCTCAGAATATACAGCTTCTCCGGCCCTCTGTACGATATACGGTGCTCCGTTGTACTTCGTTCCATGTCTTCTTGCCCAGAGAGAATGCAACATTACATCTCCGGATTTCAGATCTTTTGGAATCACCGTTGCGCCAAGTCTGACACCTGTAAATCCTGCATTCTTTGAGAAACTTCTAAGCTCGATCGCGCAGGTTCTTGCACCTTCACACTCATAAATGCTGTGCGGTACATCGTCCTCGGAAATATATGCTTCATAAGCAGCATCATAGATAATGACTGCTCCGACTTTATTGGCATAATCTACCCATTCCTGTAACTGTGCTTTTGTAATGGTAGATCCTGTCGGATTATTCGGGAAACACAGATAAATAATATCCGGAGTTTCTTTCGGCAGTTCCGGTGCAAAATTCGTCTCTTTTGTACATGGCATGTAAATGACATCGCTCCATGTCTCTGTCTTCGCATCGTAAGTTCCTGTACGTCCTGCCATAACGTTTGTATCTACATAAACCGGATATACCGGATCACATACGGCGATCTTATTGTCTTTGGCAAAGATTTCCTGAATGTTACCGGAGTCACATTTTGCTCCGTCAGAAATGAAGATCTCGTCTGCTTTGATATCACATCCTTTATCCTGATAATCGTTCTTTGCCATTGCACTTCTCAAAAATTCATATCCCAGATCCGGTGCATACCCGTGGAATGTCTCCGCATGTGCCATCTCGTCTACTGCACTGTGCAG
>OLSO01002408.1_pt1 | contig 11500 bp, 10 predicted proteins | sample 1672441 | NCBI WGS metagenome assembly OLSO01 (sample SAMEA3136686, study PRJEB25190) | human gut metagenome | biome: human gut; feature: human-associated habitat; material: faeces | place: Austria | collected 2013 | reverse complement strand
ATGATTTTATTTTTGTTCTTTTTTCTTTAGGCGGAAAAATTACTGGAAGTTCACATAAAAGCTAAATCATTTTTCATCCCCATATAGATGGCACTCTCCAGTGTAACAATCTCAAGTGCATTTTCATCTGTATATGCCGTTCTATTAATTGCATTATACAGTGACAATAGATTTTTCCTCTCCGAAAAGAGTTTTCTGAAAACCGTATCTTTATAGTTACGATTAGCTGCAATCTTTCCAGAATCAGTCTGTTTTCTCTTTACTGTAACTTGTCTGTTCTTTCTTTTTGCCATAAGCAATACCTCCTGTTTTGCAGGAGTTCAAGAACATGTCGTACTATATTTAACTCTATTCAGAACTCCTGCTTTGTTATTATAATTGAAATAAAAGCATGAATTTCTGAAATGAATTTAAGAATATCAGACGGCAAAAATGCCTTGAAAATTAAGAGAAATATGCTTTACTTTTATCTTAGCATCCACCTCTTATATTTTCAAGGCATTTTTTTATTCTATTATAATGCATTATCCTTTGGATTATACTGTTATTCTTCTATTCCAGCCCTTCCACCGCTTCCGTAAAATCTGCGATCAGGTCTTCGATGTCTTCGATTCCTACGCTGATGCGTATGCTGTCTTCGTATACGCCTGCTTCGGCCATTGCTTCCGGGTTGCTGTGGATGTAGATGGTGGAGGCGGGGTGGATGACCAGGGTGCGGACGTCGCCGATGTTGGTGGCTATCTTTACGTATTTCAGTTTGTTGATGAGCTGATAGGCGCGTTCTTTGGAGCCGGTACGGATGGTGAGGATAGCGCCGCCTTTGCCGTTTAGCTGGGTCTGGGCCAGGTCATGATATGGGCTGGATTCCAGAAGGGGGTAATTGACGGTGACTCCGTCCAGTTTCTCCAGTGCCTGGGCCAGCTGGTATGCGTTGTTACAGATCCGTTCCATGCGAAGTCCCAGGGTTTCCATTCCGATGATATTTAAGTAAGCATTCATAGGGGCCAGGCATCCGCCCATGTTTCGCCAGATTCCATTGCGCAGTTTCACCAGATAGGCGAATTTGCCGTATTTCTTATAATCTGCCATTCCCGGGTAACGTTGTGGGTTCCAGCTGAAGTTTCCGCTGTCGATGATGATACCGCTGATGGCATCGCCGCTTCCGTTGATATATTTGGACGTGGAGTGTACTACCACATCAGCACCGTACTGGATGGGATTTACCAGATAAGGAGTGGCTGTGGTGCTGTCTACGATAAGAGGGATTCCTTTTTCATGGAGAAAATCTGCGGTTTCCCGGATATCCATTACGTTCAGGGCCGGATTTCCGATAAGTTCTCCGAATACGGCTTTGGTATTCTCTGTGAGATGAGGCTCTATCAGTTCTTTCTCCACTTTCGGGATGAAATGTACTTTGATCCCGAAGGCTTCCAGATCGTGGAGCAGATCCAGGGTTCCGCCGAAAAGGGCACTTCCTGCAATGATCTCATCTCCTGCCTGGAGAATATTTAACAGTGACAGAGTAACTGCTGACATTCCGGATGAACAGGCTACACCTCCGATCCCGCCTTCCAGCTCATTCACTCTTCGCTCGAAAGCATCTACTGTGGGATTGGCAATCCTGCTGTAGGCAAATCCCGGTGCACGGTTCTGGAAAACTTTTTCCAGCTGTTCAGAGGTTTCATAGGCAAATGCATTGGCGAAACTCACCGGCGGTACTGTGGCTCCATTGGCATAAGTATCTACTGCTTTTCCGTGTAATAATCTAGTCTGAAATTTCATATTGGCATTCCCCTTTTATCTTAGTGGCTGAATACTCTGTCCCAGGCAGCGTATATCAGTCTTTATATTTCATAGTGTTTCAATATGAATACTAGTATAACGAGTCAGGGAATACTTGTCAACGAAAAGCCTTATATGGAATTCGTATAGATCCTTATAGTTTTGATTTATATCCGACAGTCCATCTATAATCTGTGATTATGTTCTTTCACGATTTCATCCATGCAGTTCTCCCACTGTACAGAATCTACAGTAACCGGATTCTTCGGAATTTTCAGTATTTTCTTAAATATATCTGGTATATTTTATTTTTTTCTGATAAAATATACATAGATTAGTTTACCGTCTATCTTTCAACTTATGGTAATTATGCCAGAACATAATAAGGAGGTTCTTATGAAAGGAAAAAAATGGTTACGTAAAACAACTGCCCTGTGTGCTGCTGCTGTTCTTGGTGCTGCCACTGTTCCTTCTGCTGCCTTTGGTGCCGATTCCTACTCAGCTGCCGAAAAGGAAGCCTGGGCGAAATCTGTGGCTGAATTCACTTCTGCTTATGCTGAATCCATGAAGTCAAGTGAAACCCTGATGTCCGGAGCGCAGGCGGATATTTCCCTGAAACTGGAGGATTCCGGACGTTCTCTGCTGGGATTCCTGGTTCCTGATGATATTTCCTGGGCAGACAGCCTGGTTCTTTCTACTACCAGTTCTTTTGTGGATGGTAAAGAGGGCATCCTGATGAAAGTTCTGTTAAACGACACCCAGATCTGTACTATCGAATATTACCTCGATCCTGAAACACAGGATATTTTCATGAAGATTCCTGAACTCTCAGATAAATATATAAAAGTAAACCTGAAAGAAGCCGCTGAGATCCAGGCGAAATCACTGGAAGAGGCTGCTTCTGATCTGAGTGATGACCTGGACAGTGCAGTTACTGCTTCTTCTGATTTCATGGAAGGTTATTCTGCAGGACTGAACGCTTCTGTTTCACTTTTTTCCGATCTCTCTGCATCCATGCCGGAGGGTTCTGTACTGGAAGAACTTCTGAACAAATATGGTACTCTGATCTTCGACAATGTGACAGAAGGGGAAAGCAGCCAGGATACTCTCACTGCCGGTGATGTAAGTGCTGACTGTACAGTCTATGAAGGCCAGATTACTCTGGAAAACGGTGTGAAAATGGCCAATGCCATCCTGTCAGAAGCGAAATCAGACAAGGAACTGGAGGGAATCCTGTCAAACTGGGCACAGATCCTTCCTGACAGTGAGGATCTCTACGACCAGTTCATAAAGGCCATTGATACAGGGCTGGATTCTCTGAAAGATGTGGATACTTCTGATACAGATTCTTATCTCTCTACCAGGATCTGGGTTGACGGAAATGGCGACATCGCAGGACGTGAACTGGGAATTCATGAGGGTGATACAGATACCCCGATCCTGACCTGGAAGATGCCGAAGACTGATTCTGATTTCGGTTATCTTCTGTCTGTAACTGCAGACGACAGTTCTTTCGAACTTTCCGGAAGCGGAAAAATTGAGAATGATAAGCTGAACGGAACCTATACTTTCAGCCAGGATTCCTCACCTGTTGTAAATATTGAAGTGAAAGATTATGATGTTGCCTCTGAGAAAGAAGGCAATCTGAATGGAACCTATACTATTACTTTTGCAGAGGATATAACGAACGAAGATGCTGCTGCTCTTCAGAATTTCGCACTGATCATGGATATCGCTTCTGCGAAAGATACCGGTTCCATCAGCCTTTCTGTTACAAGCGGAGGAAGTACCCTGGGAACTCTCAGCATTACTTCCGGTGCAGGAGAAACCGTGGATATCCCGGATCTTTCTTCCATCACCGAATCCTACAGTGCTTATGACGAAGACGCTATGACCGCTTACGCAGCTACTATGGATTTCACGGAAATCCTGAGTAATCTCTCCGATGCAGGTGTTCCGGATGAAGTGCTCACCAGTATCTTAAGTGGTGGAAGTTCCGATACGGAACAGGGTGAAGAAGACAGTACGGAAACAGACTGAATTATTCCGCTCCCAGCACTTTCGGAAGGGAATAGAAAAATACGAACACAGCGGTAGCTGCCTCCCCGATCCAGAATGCATTCCATACAGCTCCTGCCCCTGCGAAGAAACAGAGGATGTAGGCAGCCGGAATGATCACTATGATGTATCTCAGCATGGAGATCGCCAGTGACTGGGTTCCTTTGCCCAGGCCTTCCAGGGCTCCGCTGGCTGTGACAGACAGCGCGGAGGGGATAAAGCCGATGCTGATGATCTTCAGTGCAGATGATCCAAGTCTTACAGTCTCCGGATTGGAGGTAAACATTGCCATCAATGGGGTGGCTGCTGCGAAACAGATCACAGTTCCCACTAGCATGATCAGCGCATTGACACCCAGGGAAAGACCGAAGATCTTCCGTACTCTCTTTCGCTCCCCTGCGCCGTAGTTATATCCCACCAGAGGACGCATTCCCTGTACGATACCGCTTGCAGGCAGATACAGGAAAGTCTGAAGCTTATAATAGATTCCAAGCACTACCACATAGCTGTCGGAAATGGTTGACAGCAGCTGATTCAGAAATGAGATCAGTACAGATGGCAGGGCAATATTTAAAGTTGCTGGAATTCCTACCATATATAATTTACGATCCAGATTCTTCTCCAGCTTACAGTATTTCCAGCTGAATTTCACCGGGATGGGACATTTCCTGTATGCAACCAGATAAACCAGTACGGTAAATACCTGTCCCAGCCCTGTGGCAAGTGCTGCACCCCGGATTCCCATTTTCGGGAAAAAACCTATTCCGAAGATCAGCAGGGGATCCAGGATAATATTGGAAATACATCCCACCAGAAGACTGATCATGGTAATCTTCATTCTTCCCACTGCCTGGAAAATTTTCTCGAATGACAGACTGATCATGATCACCACCGAGAATGAAAAGGCGATGGTGGAATACTGGGTTCCCAGAGAAACTACAGTCCGGTCTGCTGTAAACATCCCCAGAAATGCAGGCATAAACGGGATACTCAGGATCGTTATGATCACACCATGTATGATCCCGAAGAGCATGCCGTGGGTAGTCGCCCTGTTTGCATTCGCCATATTCTTTGCACCCAGATAGAAAGATATCTGGGAATTGATGCCGACACCGAATCCAATAGCAATGGCATTGATCAGATTCTGTACCGGATAAACCAGTGACAGGGCTGTCATGGCCTGTTCACTGATTCTGGCCACAAAAAAGCTGTCCACAATATTGTACAGTGAATTCACAAGCATGGACAGCACCATCGGCAGGGCCATAGATGCCAGAAGTGGCCCTGCCGGTTTCTCTTTCATAAAATTATCGTTCATTTCTCCCTCTCTGCAAGGACACTCAGCCATTGGGCTGCATTGTCGGCTTCTGACGTGGATGCCGGAACTACAATACATATCGGTTCATAGCTCAGACCGAACTTCGTGGCAAGTTCACTGTCAGTCACAGAAATATGTGTCTCATCTGTCTGGTTTCCGAATGCCTGGAAACTCTCTTCTCCCAGCAGTTCTTTCAGGTTCAGGAAAGACTGGTCGTTGTTTTCATACAGAGTGTCGTAAACTTTCTCCGGCATAATCATGATATCCATGGTACCTGCCGCTATCTGTGTCACATAAGTCATCTGTGCATAATATTCCAGTCCGTCTCCGTCTTCGTTGCTGGTCATGTTCACATTGATCTCAACCCTGCTGTATTTGTCTCCTTCATATCCCAGCTGTTCCTTGATCTCCTCAGCTGTACTGTCTGTATCCTCGATCCGGGAGTCTACTACTGCCACAGACAGAACTGTCTTGACTTTCAGGCCTTCGTAATAATCTCTTACTCCGAAAACAAGAGCTATGGCTGCGATCACGCCGAAGATTACCGGCTTATAGTACATCCAGATATACTCCAGCTTCTTCCCGATTCCCATGCCTTTTAACTTTTCTTTTTCAATCAGGCGCCGTTCCTTCTTCGACAGATCCAGCTCATCCTTTCTCTCCGGATTCAGCACGCTCTCATCATGCTCTGGATCTCCCTGTTTCTCCCTCTTCTCTTTGTCCTGATTCCTATCCGACATTCTTTCTCCTTTGCTTCTTATGTTAATTGTGTCTCCTGAATACTATACCACATTTCTGTTGTGATGACCAGAGTCTGCTTACAGCCCGGACCAGAAAAATAGTGCAGCCACAGACCAGAAAGGGACGCAGCCACAGATATGCCGGGTTTCGGCTGATACCCAGAAAGTCTGCCAGCTTTTTCATCAGTTCTGCTACTGACGGATGTAACAGATAGATCGGAAATGCAAATTCTCTGCCAAGCACAGCCAGATACTCAAGTCTTCTGCTCTTCGTATCATACAGGATACACAGAAGAAACAGGCACACTGCCAGCAGCACATTTCCCGGATACACTTCCCTGGCACCGGCCTGAAAATATTCCCATATGATGCTCCCGCTTCCCAGAAGCCCACCCACTGCCAGCACCTGCCAGGACAGCTTCCTGTCCAGCAATTTCTCATACTCATGGATCATCTGTCCTGTCAGGAAAAAGGGCATTCCCATAAAGAAATAATTCCTGTATTCCATAGTATGATAAAAAACACCCTGGAACCTGCCAAAGTACGCCCGCCATAAAAAGTATCCCAGAAGCACAGGGACAGACAGATAAGCAAGTTTTCCCAGATGCAGTTTCTCGATGAAATAATCCAGAATATAACAATATATCAGTGCCGGCAAAAACCACAGGTGTGGTTTAAGCTGTGAAGTGCTGTTATACCGAAACAGTTCCTTCAGATGTTCCTTCTTCACCATCTCCTGCAGCCACGGTCCTATAGCTTCTTTTTCCACCAGATGCATCGCACTTTCCCACAGGAAATAAAAGAGTACCGCGAAAGCCAGAAGTGTCAGGATATGCCGCACTTTCGCCGGTATTTTATCTGTGATCCGTTTTCCTCTGTCGGTGTTTCTTCTATTATAATAGCAGAAATATCCGGACACCATGAAGAAAAACGGAACTGCTGATCTGGCAAGCGCCTTTATGATCTGCCCGGTCTGCCCCGGAAAGGAAACATGGATAAACACCACCCCAAATGCAGCCATTGCCTTCCCTGCATCCAAAGATTTATTTCTCATAATATTCAACCCTACCTTTACTGCCTGACAGTATAGCAAAGGCATTTTTCCCTGTCAAGAAATCTCAGGATCCGGTCAGCCAGCTGTTATCCACCCTTGCCAGAAGTCTGGCATTGTGGTATGCCATCCGAAGGGTCAGGCAGGTTCTTCCCAGATATTTACTTCCATCCGGGGTCTTCATACAGGCAAGTGCCAGATCCGGGACTCCCGGGCTTCGCAGGCACAGCGGGATGAGAAGCTGAATAGAATGATTGTAGTACTGAGGAATGGCAGTCTTATAATCTGCCTCCAGCATCCTCTTGGTCTGCTTCAACGCACCGTCGAAGAGCTGAAGACGCATGCTGCTGTCCCTGACTTCCCGGGGCAGTCTGGCTGCGTTTTCCTCATCTCCGAAGATATGCTCATACTGGGGAACCACCGGGATCTTGGTGTCAAAGACCAGATCTGAAGGATCATCCACATAGGAAGCTTTCTCCGGAAGAACGGTAATTCCCTGCTTCAATAAGTAATATTCGGTGTAAAATCCGTCCAGGAACCAGGGCTGCCTGTCCGGCACCAGATTGGGAATAAAATATGCATAGATTGGCTGATAATAGTGATTAAAGAGTCCTGTATTAAAGATTGCGTAGGTTTCCTTTTCCCAGACTTTCCCCTCTTCGTACAGGCGCTTGAATGTATTTTCCAGGTATCCTTTCAGGATCCCGTAATCTTCTGTGTCAGAATAGCTCCACCTCTCCGGTACGATCCTTGCCAGATGGCGGATCTGCCGGTTGTAATCGCCGCAGTAGGTAAAATCAAACAGCTTATTCATCAGGTTCCTCCTGTTCCTGCATTTTGATCGTCTTCTATACTATTGTATTTTGGAAAAATGACGGCAGAACTGCCGGATGGTGATTTGTGTGAATGCCTGTGCGCATTCAGGCATGTATCTACCATAACACAACCGCCGGCAAATAACAAGCAGGAATCCTAAATCCCTCCTGGAGTGTCACACCATTCCAACAATCCGGACGCCCCAATTTGCAGAAAGCATTTTTCAAACACTCTCCAGTCTGCTATAATGTTTCTCAGAAACAGTTTCTGCGTTGCAGCAGAATCGAAAACAAACAAGAAGGTTTCCCTATGAAAAAAGACGGCTACTACTCTTCCGGAGAATTCGCGCGGATGGCTCATGTGACCCTACGGACCATCCGATATTATGACAAACAGAATATCCTCAAACCCTCCTATGTGACAGAATCCGGTGCCCGATTCTACACAGATGCAGATTTCGCAAGGCTTTCCCAGATCCTGCTTCTGAAGTACCTGGGCTTTTCCCTGGATGATATCCGGGAGATGACCATTGACGACTCCGACTATCACTTTATGGAGAATTCCCTGAACATCCAGCTGAAACTGGTCCGTGACCGCATCGAACAGATGCAGCTGGTGGAAAAAGCCATCCAGGATACCACCGATGCTATCCGTTCCCGCCACGCCATTGACTGGAATCAGATGCTGAACCTGATCCACCTGACAGGCATGGAAAAGAGCATGAAAAACCAGTATCAGAACGCGTCCAATATTTCCTCCAGGATCAACCTCCACAGCCTTTACTCCAGCAACCGCCAAGGCTGGTTTCCCTGGGTATACACCCAATGCCACATCCACCCAAACATGAAAATCCTGGAACTGGGCTGTGGGGACGGTGCTTTGTGGACTCAAAATATGTCCCTCCTGCCTGCGGAAATCTCTGTTACACTTTCGGATCTTTCTTCCGGGATGCTTCGCGATGCCAGACGTGCCATCGGCCCGGAGGACCGGCGTTTCACATTTCGGGTATTTGACTGTGGACGGATTCCCTATGAGAATGAATCCTTTGACCTGGTCATTGCCAACCATGTGCTTTTTTACTGCGAGGACATCCCCGGTGTATGCAAGGAAATCCGCCGTGTGCTGAAACCTGGAGGTCATTTTATCTGCAGTACCTATGGCAGCCGGCATATGCAGGAGGTCAGCCGGCTGGTTCAGGACTTCGATGAACGAATTGTTTTGTCTGCAGACCGGCTTTATGAACGATTCGGCAGGGAAAATGGAAATGAGATCCTTTCTCCGTATTTTCGGCAGATTTCCTGGGAGTCCTATGAAGACTCCCTTCTGGTGCCGGATGCAGAACCGCTGATCTCCTATATCCTTTCCTGTCACGGAAATCAGAACCAGTATATCCTGGACCGTTACAAAGATTTCCGCTCTTTCGTTTCCCGCAAAACCAGAGGCGGCTTCTACATTACCAAGGATGCCGGAATCTTTTTTTGTGAAAAATAACCAAAATTTAATTTTTTTGTAAAAAACGCTTGAAGGTAACCTAAGGTCACCTTTTATAATACAATCACATTAAAAAGACATCCGCAGTGATACATGAAAACCTGCAGCAGTTCCATAAAATAATGCAGTCAGGACAGTATCTTATGAATTGCTGTAAAACAAATGATTCAAATGAAAAAAGGAGAATACACATGAAAGGTATTATTTTAGCAGGTGGTTCCGGCACACGCCTTTATCCGCTGACAATGGTAACTTCCAAACAGCTTCTGCCGATTTACGACAAACCTATGATTTACTATCCAATGTCTGTACTGATGAATGCAGGCATCCGCGATATCCTGATCATCTCCACACCACAGGATACCCCTCGTTTCGAGGAACTTCTGGGTGACGGACATCAATTCGGCGTTCATCTTACCTATGCCGTACAGCCAAGCCCGGACGGACTTGCGCAGGCATTTATCATCGGAGAGGAATTCATCGGCAATGACACAGTTGCCATGGTGCTGGGTGATAACATTTTCGCAGGACATGGACTGAAGAAGAGACTTCAGGCTGCTGTACAGAATGCAGAATCCGGCGAAGGCGCTACTGTATTCGGATACTATGTAGATGATCCGGAGAGATTCGGTATCGTAGAATTCGACCACGACGGTAAAGCCATCTCTATCGAAGAGAAACCGGAACATCCGAAGAGCAACTACTGTGTAACAGGTTTATATTTCTATGACAACCGTGTGGTAGAATATGCCAAAAATCTGAAGCCAAGCGCCAGAGGCGAACTTGAAATCACAGATCTGAACCGTATTTATCTGGAAAAAGGCGAGTTAAACGTAGAACTTCTTGGCCAGGGATTCACATGGCTGGATACCGGTACACATGAAAGCCTTGTGGAAGCTACCAACTTCGTAAAAACCATGGAAAGCCACCAGCACCGCAAGATCGGATGCCTGGAAGAGATCGCATATCTCAACGGCTGGATCACCAAAGACGATGTACTGAAAGTTTATGAAGTACTAAAGAAGAATCAGTACGGCCAGTATCTGAAAGATGTACTGGACGGCAAATATCTGGACGTGCTCCACTGATTCCGCCATTCATATATCGTTTCAATCACGCAGCAATAAATCAAAAGGAGAACTATACTATCATGAATATTATCGTAACCGGCGGTGCCGGATTTATCGGAAGCAACTTTATTTTTCATATGTTAAAAAAATACCCGGATTATCGTATCATCTGTCTGGACTGCCTGACATACGCAGGAAACCTTTCCACTCTTGCTCCTGTTATGGACAACCCGAATTTCCGTTTCGTGAAAGAAAGCATCACAGACCGTGAGGCAGTTTACAAGCTCTTCGAAGAAGAACATCCCGACATGGTTGTAAACTTCGCAGCAGAAAGCCACGTAGACCGTTCCATCGAGAACCCGGAAGTATTCCTTACCACAAACATCATCGGTACTGCTGTCCTTATGGATGCATGCCGTAAATACGGAATCAAACGTTACCATCAGGTATCCACTGATGAAGTTTACGGAGATCTGCCATTAGACAGACCTGACCTGTTCTTCACAGAGGAAACTCCGATCCACACAAGCAGCCCTTACAGCTCTTCCAAGGCTTCTGCAGACCTTCTGGTACTTGCTTACCACAGAACTTACGGACTGCCTGTAACCATCAGCCGCTGCTCCAACAACTACGGCCCATATCATTTCCCGGAGAAACTGATCCCGTTAATGATCGCCAATGCATTAAATGACAAACCACTTCCTGTATATGGAAAGGGTGAAAACGTCCGTGACTGGCTCTATGTAGAAGATCACTGCCGCGCTATCGACCTGATCATCCACAAAGGACGTGTCGGCGAAGTTTACAATGTAGGCGGACATAACGAAATGACAAATATCGATATCGTTAAGATCATCTGCAAGGAACTTGGCAAACCGGAAAGCCTGATCACATACGTAGCAGACCGTAAAGGCCATGATATGCGTTATGCCATCGACCCGACCAAGATCCACAATGAACTTGGCTGGTTACCGGAAACCAAATTTGCTGATGGTATCAAGAAGACCATCAAATGGTATCTGGATAACAAGGAATGGTGGGAGACTATCATCTCCGGTGAATACCAGAACTACTATGAGAAAATGTACGCACACCGCGGGGAGGCATAAATTATGAGAGTTTTTGTAACAGGTGTAGGCGGTCAGCTTGGACATGATGTTATGAACGAACTTGC
>OLSO01002403.1_pt1 | contig 11513 bp, 9 predicted proteins | sample 1672441 | NCBI WGS metagenome assembly OLSO01 (sample SAMEA3136686, study PRJEB25190) | human gut metagenome | biome: human gut; feature: human-associated habitat; material: faeces | place: Austria | collected 2013 | reverse complement strand
TGTGTTTTTAGATAGTCAAAGTTATACCATTGACTATCTAAATTTTTTATCGAATGTTTATAAACATAAAATCCAGTATCTTCTACCACAACTTGTCTGATTTCTGATGATAATATGCCATACACACAGGTTATTATAAAAATTATCCCCACAAAACAAATTCCATAGAGGCATTTTTGGGCAGAATATTTCTTCAAATTAGCTCTAAATCTAAGCAAAATTACGACAGTCGATAAAAGATATATAAAACACGATATAATATTCCTCAAGCCACCTATATAATGATAATTGTGTTCAGAATCATAAAAAGCAAAACTGTCAAATACTGCAAATTTTGTATACCACCACAATAATCCTATCCAAGCTGTTATTACCAATATTTCTATAATAAAGCTATGATTTTCCTCTTTCATATCACAAAACATCTTTTTTATAAATCTCTTTTTCTATCAAATCTTAATTTAATCATGAATATACATGGCATCTCCAAAGGAAAAGAAACGATATTTTTCCTTTACCGCTTCTTCATAAGCATGCATAATGTTTTCTTTCCCTGCCAGTGCAGAAACCAGCATCAGTAAGGTAGATTCCGGAAGATGGAAATTTGTAATCAGTTCATCAATCATTTTAAATTGATATCCCGGATAAATAAAAATCTCTGTCCATCCGCTTTTTGCCTGAAGGATTCCATTTTCATCTGTTGCAGACTCCAATGTACGACAACTTGTTGTTCCAACCGCAATTACTTTTTTACCAGCTTTTTTGGTATCATTAATTAATTTTGCCTGGTCTTCTTCTACTACATAAAATTCAGAATGCATGTGATGTTTTTCTACATCATCTACTTTTACCGGACGAAATGTTCCAAGTCCGACATGAAGGGTAACATGTGCAATATTTACCCCTTTTTCTTTAATCTGCTCTAATAATTCCTTTGTAAAATGAAGCCCTGCTGTTGGTGCTGCTGCACTTCCCTCATGCTTTGCATAGACCGTCTGATAACGTCCCTTATCCTGGAGTTTATGGGTAATATATGGAGGAAGCGGCATTTCTCCAAGTTTGTCAAGAATTTCTTCAAAGATCCCCTCATAACTAAAACGAATCAGGCGGTTTCCCTCTTCTACAATATCAATAACTTCTCCAATTAATAAACCGTCTCCAAAACTGATTTTTGTTCCTGGTTTTGCTTTCTTTCCTGGTTTTACCAATGTTTCCCATACATTTCCATCTTTTCTTTTTAAAAGCAGAATTTCAATTCCGGCATTTGTTCCAATCTTGCTTCCATAAAGTCTTGCCGGAATAACTTTGGTATCATTGATAACCAGACAGTCTCCCTTGTTTAAATAATCAATAATATGTTTAAAATTTGTATGCTTCAACTCACCACTTTTTTTATCCAAACACATTAATCTGGAAGAAGAACGATCTTCAAGCGGGTCCTGCGCAATTAATTCTTCCGGTAAATCATAATAAAAATCTGATGTTTTCATTGGTTTCTCCTTTTCTTTCTTGTAATTCAAGCGGATATTTACAATCCTCTTTGCTACTTGATTCGATTAAAAGATTTTATCTTCTTCTATTAATTTTGAAATCTTATTTTTCACTTCTATGATATTAACACTACAATTTGGAGGTACACAACCTCTCCAGAAATTTTCAATAGATGGATTTTCATATACATTTTGAAGCAGAGCTCTTACTGCACATCCATGGGATGCAATTAAAATTGTTTTATCCTGAAGTTCCTCTTTTTGAATCAATTCTTCATAAAATTCCTGTGTTCTTTTACAAATGGATTCTAATGATTCCGCATTTTTGGGAGGCTGATATGCTTCGGTATGATGAAAAAAATTATCGAGCATTTCTGCCGGCAATAATCTGGAGTCTTTTCCCTCCCACTCCCCAAATGAAATCTCTCGAAGACGTACATCCTCAATCACCGGCACTTCTTTTCTATCTCCCAGTACCAGCTGTGCTGTATGTCTCGCTCTTTTTAACGGACTTGTAAAACATAAATCAAACGGAATCTCTTTCATCGCTTTTCCTGTTTTTATAGCAAGCGCAATTCCATTTTCATTTAACTCTGTATCCGATGCTCCCTGAAGTTTTCTTTCTACATTCCATGTTGTTTCTCCATGACGTATTACATAAAGTTTCATAATTTATCTAAAACCTTTCTCTAACTCGCCAGATAACCTAATTAAGTATCCTAATTATTTTCCCCACCTAATATCATCTGCTACACACCAACTTATAATGATAGTCATTTCCCTGTTTTCTGTCAAGAAATACTCTCTGCTATTTCTTTTCTTTTTTACTCTTTTTTTCGTCTCCTGTCCATTCCTGGCGCTTTTCTCCCGCAAATTCCTCTGCATGCTGTACAAACTGCTGATACTCTCGTTTGATTGTATCTGTTGCAACCTGATGCATCCAACGAAAACGTTCCTCAAAATAATGATTAATTGAAGCACCTATCATTACAATATTCATACAGATATACATCCACAAAAGAATCAGAATAATGGTTGTCATGCTTCCATACATATTCGATGTTTTATTAAAAAATTCAAAATACAAAGAAAATCCCATCGAAAATGCAACCCAGCACACGGATGAAAATACAGCACCCGGAAACTGACTACGAAATGTTGCCTTTCTATTTGGAACAAATTTATATAGGATCAAAAACACTCCGCACAAAGTTGCAAGTGTAATCACTAATCTCATGCTGATAATCATCGAAACCAATTTATTTAAAAACGGAAAATGTCGTCTTAATTCTCTTTGCAGTGTATTTCCAAACACCTGTAAAGTAAGGGTCAGAATAATTCCAATCACAAACAATAACGTATAGGCAGCAGAACGAATTCTGGTTAAAATATAATTTCGTGTCTCATAGACAGAATAAATACAATTAAACCCATTTGTTAAGGCCTGCACACCCTTTCCAGATGACCAGATCGCCATCACTGCTGACACCGGCACAATGCTGACCGATTTATTATATACTTCATCTACAATTCCCTGTATAAACTCATGCAGGTTATCCGGAATCACCTGCATAATTGCTCCAACCACTTCTTCGCGATTCAACTGAGTATATCTTATGGAAGTCATTAAAAGCAATATAAACGGAATAAATGATAAAATAATAAAATAAGCTGCCTGCGCAGCATAAGCCGGTACATGCTTTTCACTGATGCTTCTTGAAAACCCCCAGATATCACGAATTATTTTTTTGATTATTCTCATTTATTTAAAATCCTTGTCTCAATGTTTTTTCCTGTTTTCCTTTATTATCTATTACTATTAAGCAACTATTCGCAAGCAGATACTCGCAATCAATTTTGCCGCTTGACTCGGTTTAAACTATATTTTTCTCTTTACCTGCTTTAGCCGGCTAACGCTCATTATATCACACCCCACTAATTGGGGCAATCTCTACCTCTTGATAAAAATAATTCAAAATCTCTTGATAATTATTTCCAAGCTTTGCCATTTGATTTGCCCCATTCTGACTCATTCCCACTCCGTGCCCATATCCTCCTCCATGAATCATATAACCTTGCGGTTTTCCATTTTCATCTATCTGTGCTTCCAAGGTAAAATAAGCACTTGGAAGCAATTTGCCACCTTTTACTGTTGATTCATCTTGGCGTACGATTTCAAGATTCTGTGGACTTAAAAATTCACGTATCTCATATTCATTTCCAAGTTGAATGACACCTATATCCGTCTCTATTTTTAATTTTAAAACAGCATCTGCTTCTCCTGTTTTCTCAATTTCCATTTTTTCAAGCACTGATGCGTCTGGAAGTTTGTTTTTTGCCTGTTCAAGCAGTCTTTCACTTGAAAAGTATACTTTCCACTGATACCACGGCACAGACGCATCGAATTTACATTCTACACTTTTTAAATAACTGGCCGGAGCAGATGCTTCCCAAACTTCGTTTGTACTCGTCTTTCCATGAGAAGTAGAAAAATAGTAAGCGGTAATCGGCTGTCCGTCTTTTGTTAAAATCTCTCCCTTTGTTTCATTTACTGCTTTTTTGGCTGGCTCAGACTCTCCTGAATTTTGATAAACCTGATAAGAAACACTGTCATCTACCTGAGCAATACCAATCCCAACCGGATCCTGATTTTTCTGCATCTGCATCCAGGCATACGTCCTTGCACAGACTGCCTGCGCTTTTAGGGCTTCTTTTTCATAGTCAGAAGGCATTTCGCTTGGTACTACACCATAAAGATATTCTTCTAACGGTAGTCTGTTTACCATATACCAGCCATCTTTTTCTTTTCCAATAATAAGTGTTCCCCCATAAGACGGTGTTCCTTGTCCTCGTTCTACCGACAATACTCTGATTCTATTTTCTTTAGTCCGATCAACAGGCGATAACACCAAACTTCCCGCTTCTGGCAATCCCTCTTCTTTTTCTAAAACCAGTTTTTCATTTGCTAAATAGAGTTTTCCACTGTTTTCTTCCTGATAATCTGATTCAAACTCTAACTCTACCCGTTCATGAAAATAAGATGTATACTGTCCTGTCATAATTGCAACCGAAATTTCTAACTCCTGATTTGCTTCTTTTGTTTCTGATTTTTCTGCCTTTGTTCTTTTTTCCTCGGATTCTGATTTGCTTTCCGACGTTTCTTCCATTTTTTCTTTAGAGTTTCTTTGTATCACTTTTTTTTCATTTTCCCTTTTTATCAGCTCTTCTGTTTCTGGTTTTAACTCTATTCTTTGTTTTTTCAGTTCTTGTATTCCTAATCCATTCAGAGCAAGAACACAGCATAAGCAGATAATCAGATAGTTTCGGTTCATCCCTAAGCTCCGGTCAAATAAAATTTCAGCTTAAGTATATGAGAAAAAAAATGCAGATATTCTTTTTCAAATATCTGCATTTTGGTACAAAAGCCCGCCAAACAGTATTCCATTTTAAGATAAAATACAATTTGACGGGCATACAAACTTTTTATTTTTTATTTCGTAGAAAATGCATAAACTGTAGTAGTATGATATTCTTCTCCGGCTTTTAATAAAGAGCTTTCAAATTTCTCTTCGTTACATGCATTTGGATAATACTGCGTTTCCATACAGAAACCACTTCTCTTTCCATAAACACATCCAGCTTTCCCATTTTCCTGTTCAATAAAATTACCGATATAAAACTGCATTCCCGGAAGGTCTGTATAAACTTTCATCTGAATACCAGATTCCTCACACCAAACTACAGCGGCTTCTCTCATTTCACCTTTTTTACGGGTTAAAGCATAATTATGGTCATATCCACCTGCCATAATAAGCTGTTCAAAATCTGCATCTACATCCTGTCCAATCTTCTTCGGTGTTGTAAAATCCATTGGTGTTCCTGCTACCGGCGCAATTTCACCTGTCGGAATTAACAGTTTATCGGTTGGTGTGTATTCTTCTGCATGAATCTGAACAAGATGATTCATTACACTTTCTGCACCTGCATCATGACCTGCCAGATTGAAATAAGAATGATTCGTCATATTTACAATCGTATCTTTATCTGCAGTTCCTTTATAATCCAATACCAATTCGTTCTTTTCCGTCAAAGTATAAGAAACAAAGGCAGTAAAGTTTCCCGGAAATCCCTGATCTAAATGTGGGCTCTTAATAGAAAATGTAATACTGTTTTTCTCTGCATCTATTTCTGCAACATCCCACACTCTGGTACGATAGAAATTCGGGCCACTATGTAAATTATTTTTTCCATTATCATTTTTTTCTAACTGATAAGTCACACCATCAATTGTAAAAGAAGCATTTCCAATACGGTTACCATTTCTTCCGATTGGAGAACCAAAATGAGGCGGATTTACATAATATCCTTCTACAGTATCATAGCCTAAAACAACATCTCTTAATTTATGATTTTCATCCGGTACCATAAGACTTACCAAAATTGCTCCAAAATCTGTTACCTTCATCATCGCTCCGGATGTATTTGTAATCTCATAAAGAAAAATTTCTGTTCCATCCGTATTCTTTCCGAAACTCTGTTTTGTGATTGCCATCTGTTTTCTCCCTAATTTCAAACATAAAATTAAGTAATCCCGAGATGCCGTTTCCTATCTTCTGACTCCTAGCTGTTGCTAGGTGGGTGACCGCAACCACTCTTCTGCCTTCCGCTGCGCAATGACGGCCTGACATCCAACTGGCAATATAGGAATCCCGTTTAAAGTAAATGTAGGTTCAAAAATAATAGGAGCATCGCACAACCCAGGATTACTTCGTGATTTCATTATACTCTAGTATATGAAGTTTTTCAACAAAAATTACTAAATAAAAATTGGTTTTTTATGAAAGTTTTTCTAAATCCTCAAGTATTATCTCATGTAATAACTAAAAAGTCAACATTTTCTCTCATTAAACCTTAAGCGTTCAACAATTTTTTTACAATTGCCGGCATCTCTGCTACCTCTACCACTGTATCATGCAGTACCGGAGCAGTACGAATTTCTTCAATTGCATTTGGAACTTTCACATTTGCAATTTCAGATAACTTATCAATCAGTTCAAAATCCTCCATTGCATCATATTTATGATCAATTGCATCCATTACACTACGTGTAAATTTAAATGGACTTGCAGTAGAAGCAATGACTGTCTTTGTGTCATCTTTTGTAGCTGTTTTATATTTTTCATAAACGCAGGCTGCAACTGCTGTATGAGTATCAATAACATATCCCGTATCTTCATACAGTTTTTTAATAATTTTGGCAGTTTCTTCTTCTGTTGCATAATTTCCATAGAAATCTTTTAACTGTGCACGCATCTCGGCAGTGATTTCATATTTTCCATCTTTGGATAACTCATTCATCATTTCCCTTGTTTTATCTGCATCTTCACCAGCAATGCGATAAATCAGACGTTCTAAGTTACTGGAAATTAAAATATCCATAGATGGAGAAGTTGTTAAGATGAAGTCTCTGTTTCTGTCGTAACTTCCTGTGCTGAAGAAATCATATAATACTTTGTTTTCATTGGATGCACAGATTAATTTTTCAATCGGAAGTCCCATATTTTTTGCATAGAATGCAGCAAGAATATTTCCAAAGTTTCCAGTTGGAACAGTGACATTAATCTTTTCACCTGCTTTTATTTCTCCATTTTTATATAAGGTTGCATAAGCATATACGTAATACACAATCTGTGGAACAAGACGTCCAATATTAATAGAGTTCGCTGATGAGAACTGATATCCTGCATTTGAAAGCTCTTCTGCCATATTCTTATCATTAAACATTTTCTTAACGCCTGTCTGAGCATCGTCAAAGTTTCCTGTGATTCCAACAACGTAAGTATTATTTCCTTTTTGTGTTACCATCTGTTTTTCCTGAACCGGGCTGACACCATTTTTCGGATAAAATACAATGATTTTCGTTCCCGGAACATCAGCAAAGCCAGCCATAGCAGCTTTTCCGGTATCTCCAGAAGTTGCGGTCAGAATTACAATTTCATTTTTTACATTATTTTTCTTTGCAGAAGTAGTAAGAAGATGTGGCAGAATAGAAAGTGCCATGTCTTTAAATGCAATCGTTGCTCCGTGGAAAAGTTCCAGATAATAAGCACCATCTGCCTTTTTCACCGGTGCAATTTCCTTTGTATCAAATTTAGAATCATAAGCTCTTTCAATACATGCTTTTAATTCGTCTTCTGTAAAATCTGTAAGGAAACGACTCATAACCTCATAAGCGATTTCCTGATAAGTCATGGATGCAAGTTTCTCTACAGGAATATCCAAAACCGGAATCTGTGTAGGAACAAATAATCCGCCATCATCTGATAATCCTTTTAAAATTGCCTGAGAAGCTGTTACACATTCTCCTGTTCCCCTTGTGCTTTTGTACAAAATTTCCATTGTCTTTTTGTCCTTTCCTTATTTATTAAGTCAAGATACACTTCTATTTTTTCAATTGGTATATCTTGTAGCTTACTTACATTTAAATTGCATCGGATTTGCTTGTCTTTTTCGATGTCTCATCTGTAGATGTCTTTCCTTTTTTGGAAGATTTCTCTTTCTTTTTAGGCGAAATTTTTGTTTCCGTTGAAGTTTCTGTCTTCGTTGAAGAATCATCTGGCTCTTCTTTTTCTTCTTCTGTCTTTTTTGAAGAAGCATTCGCTTCTAATTCTTTCAATGTCTTTTCCGGATATGTATAAAAGGCATGAACACCATGTTTAAATAAAAATTCCAAATCCCTTTTAAACCAACTTACATTGTCTGAATCCGAATATTCTTCCTGCATAAAAAACAATGCTCCCTGTGAATAATCTTCTCCATCAATTGCACGATTGACTGCTTCTCTGGTATCTTCTGAAACAGTAACGGTATTAATTCTTCCATCTGCTGTCGGTGAAAACTGAGCAGTTCCGTCGGTATTCTGCCACACAATATCATAAATGCTGTCTGGAAAAATCGGACTCTGCAAACGATTGAAAATAACATTCGCCACCATGATTTTTCCTTCTGTATCTTCTCCACCTGCTTCTGCTTCTACAATCTTTAACAGAGTTTCATAATCTCTGTCTGTCACTTTTAAATACTGTTCCACATCTAACGAATGATTCTCCAGTTTTTCTACGGTATCAGCTGCCGCTTTACTAAAATCAAGATTCGATTCCTGCTGATTTTTCCCAACACGCTGACCAACTAAAACTGCTTCACAAGACGTTCCTAATTTATTTACCTCACTATCCGTGTCCTGACTGATACAGACACCGGAAATAATGGATTCAATCCCATACATGTATTGTCTGGTGTTTTCTTCCTGTGCTTTTTCTACTACAGTCTCTACCGATTTTGCTGAAGAAGCCTCAGCCTGTATAGTAAGTTTTTTAACCAGAAATACTCCTGCCGCAGATAATACTCCCACCGCCGCAAACGCAGCAGTTTTCAAAATAAATTGTCGTCTTTTTTCCTGAATTTTTCTTTCATTTTTTCGTCTTGCCTGTGACTGTCTGTGCTGACTACCTGTTTTCCCCGTTTTTCTCTGTGCTACCTTGCCTGACGTCTTTCTCGTTTGAATCTCTCTTCTAGTTCTAACCCTTTTTCTGCTTTTTCGAACCTGTTTTTTCTTTTGCTTTCTTTTCCAGTTTCTCAAGCATCTTTTTATTACTCTAAGAAGCCTCGATTCAATTTTTTGAATCTTGTTCATACCTTTTCCCTTTGTTCTCTTAAACTATTTTCTCTATCTCTATACTTTCACCTAATCAGTTATTTTGAATTATATGATAGTTAAAGGATAGAAGTCAATAAGTTCAAAAGTCTTTTGTCTATATTACATAAATTTATTTGAAAACTCGGACAATTTTTCATCCAAATTTACTCTGATTTTTCGTGGTTTTTCATAAAAAAGCAGGTACAAAAGAATGATTTTTTCTTATGTACCTGCTTTGCTATTGAGATTTTCTTAATTTAACATTACCAAGTCTTTAGGTATTATGTTTGCTCGAGAACATTTTGATATAAAAATTTAAGCTTTTATCGATTATTGATTGCAGTTACCAATGCGTCTATAGAGGCCCTTATGATGTCTACATCCACCCCCGCGCCCCAGGAAAGTGTACCATCTGGCTTACGAATTCCTACATAAGCAATCGCTTTTGAACTGGAACTCTGCTCTAATGCATGCTCCTGATAAGTTACTAAATCATACTCAAAATTATATGCTTTCTTCAACGCATTACTTACCGCATTTAAACGTCCGTTTCCTTCTGCCTCTGTTGTAATCTCTTTTCCATTAAAAATAGAAGTTACCTGTGTTGTAATTCCTCCATTTATCTGCTGGAAATGTACTCCATTTAAGGACAGCGGGCTTACTACATTTTCAAAGGTCCGTTTAAATAATTCAAAAATCTCTTCTGGCATCAGCTCTTTATGTGTATGATCCGATACTGCTTTTGCTGTATACCCCATTGCTTCACGCATCTTAGGTGGCAGATTCAGTCCAAATTTAGTTTCCAGAATATATCCGACACCACCTTTACCAGACTGACTGTTGATACGGATAACATCTGCATCGTAATTACGCCCAACATCTTTCGGGTCAATTGGAAGATATGGTACCGTCCAGTGTTCCGGTTTCTTTTCATCCAACCAATGCATACCTTTTGCAATTGCATCTTGATGAGAACCGGAAAATGCAGCAAATACTAATGCACCGCTATATGGACTTCTCTCGTTAATTGTCATTCCCGTAAAGGATTCATATTTTTTACAAATAGAAGAGATGTCTGTAAAATCAAGCTCCGGCTCTACGCCCTGCGCATACATATTTAAAGCAAGTGTTACGATATCAACATTACCTGTTCTTTCTCCATTTCCAAATAAAGTACCTTCCACACGGTCTGCTCCAGCTAAAATACCCATTTCAGCATCTGCTACACCACAACCACGGTCATTGTGTGGATGGAGAGAAACAACTACATTTTCTCTGTATTTTAAGTTCTTGCACATATATTCTACCTGACTTGCATATACATGCGGCATAGAATGTTCTACCGTAACCGGCAGATTGATAATTGCTTTTCTGTCTGCAGTTGGCTGCCAGATATCCAGTACTGCATTGCAGACTTCCAATGCATATTCTGGTTCTGTTCCAGTAAAGCTTTCTGGGCTGTATTCAAAACGATAATCTGCTCCAGCTTCTTCTGTCAACTGTTTTAATAATTTTGCACCTTCACATTGATTTTGACAATAATTATATAATTTTGGTTCAGAATTCTTATTAATAATTTTACATGATGTTTGATATATCATTTTCTCACCTCCTTTTTTATTATACATATATATATATCAGTTATATTTCATTTTATCAATAGTTTTTTTAGAAAAATGTTGAAATTTACACATTTACGTGATAATATATTGTTATAAGAAAAAATCAGTTAGGAGAAATTTTATGATCAAAAAAGAAGAGTATTATACAAATCAACATAGTTGTTTTTTACTACAATATCATTTTATTTTGGTAACAAAATATAGAAAGCCTGTGATTGTAAATGAACTAAAAGACTTCTTAATTAATTATACGAAAAAATATTTTGAAGATAGAGATTTTAATATCATAGAATTAAATACAAATACCGATCATATTCATATATTGTTTGAATGCAGTCCAAATGTGAATTTATCAATATTTGTAAATGCATTTAAAAGTGCATCATCAAGGATGATTAGAAAACATTTTTCAAGAGAATTAAGCAAATATTATTTGAAACCATATTTTTGGAATGATTCCTATTTTATTTGTACAGTCAGTGAACGGTCTGAAGAACTTGTTAAAAATTATATTAGATTTCAATAATTTTTCTATCATTGGCGAATTCATCTCCACCCAATCGCTAAAGACAATTGGATGGAGTTTTCTTCGCTTCTTTTTTATAATCTCTCCTTTTCAATCTTAACCTATTCGAAAAAGTGGTTACATTCTCCACAATGGAAGATTTCAACATCTGGTCTGTCAAAACTATCATATTCGAATTC
>OLSO01002402.1_pt1 | contig 11518 bp, 9 predicted proteins | sample 1672441 | NCBI WGS metagenome assembly OLSO01 (sample SAMEA3136686, study PRJEB25190) | human gut metagenome | biome: human gut; feature: human-associated habitat; material: faeces | place: Austria | collected 2013 | reverse complement strand
TTGCTGCAAGAACTTTTCTTCCGCCTGCAGTGCTCATTCTTGATCTGAAACCATGTACTTTAGATCTTTGTCTCTTTTTTGGCTGGAATGTCATTTTCATAGATATCCACCTCCTTATATTTTTCCAAGGGTTGCCCCATATTTTTTCTTAAGACATCAGCTTTGATTATATAAAAAAAATCTTGATACGTCAAGCATTACCGATGATTTTCTTTACTTTTTAATTGCTTAAATACATATTTTGATGTAAAATAGATAAAGAGTAGACTTGGGAAGTAGGAGTTTGTTTAAAATGAACGAAGTGAAAGAAAAATGGCCTGAGATCATCGAACATTTACGAGTGGAACACGAGCTGCTGAATGTATCCTTTAATACGTGGATAAAGCCGCTGAAAGTTTACGATGTCATCAATGACACTGCTTATATTCTTGTGAACAAGGATTCCAGTGTTGAATACATCGATAAGAAGTACCGTCTCCCACTCATGGTATGTATTGCTGAGATTACAGGCAAAGAGTACGAGATACAGTTTGTATCGGAAGATGACGATAAACTGAATGAAATTCATAATGCATCTATTGATAACGGTCAAAAGAAAAAGACGAAGTCCTTAGCAGAGAAAGCAGGGCTGAATCCAAAATATACTTTTGATACTTTTGTTGTAGGCGGAAATAACAACTTCGCTCATGCAGCTTCATTGGCCGTTGCCGAATCTCCCGGTGAAGTGTACAACCCTCTCTTTTTATATGGAGGTGTTGGACTTGGAAAAACCCATTTGATGCATTCCATTGCACACTTCATTTTGGACAAGAATCCGAAGAAAAAAGTATTATATGTAACCAGTGAGACGTTCACCAACGAACTGATTGATGCCCTGAGGAATGGTAAAACAGCCGGTAATGAATCTGCCATGCTGAACTTCCGTGATAAATACAGGAACATTGATGTTCTGTTGATTGACGATATCCAGTTTATAATAGGTAAAGAAAGTACTCAGGAAGAGTTCTTCCATACTTTCAATCACCTTCATACACTTGGAAAACAGATCATAATCTCCAGTGATAAACCTCCGAAAGATATCGAGACACTGGAATCCAGACTCCGCACACGTTTTGAGTGGGGTCTCATTGCTGATATCTCATCTCCGGATTATGAGACACGTATGGCAATTCTCCAGAAGAAGATCGAACTGGATCATCTGGAAAAATATAACATTAAGAATGATGTACTGGACTATATTGCAGCCAACGTCAAATCTAACATCCGTGAGCTGGAAGGTTCTCTGAATAAACTCATTGCCCTCTATAAGCTCAACAACAATAATAATCCGATTGATATTGCTCTTGCAGCAGAAGCATTAAAAGATATTATTTCTTCTGATAATAGAAGAGAAGTTACTCCGGAACTGATACTTGATATCGTTTCGGATCATTTTGGTATCACCGTTGCTGACCTTAAAAGCAAAAAACGTGATTCGGAGATTGCCGTTCCACGTCAGATCTGTATGTATCTGATGCGTACTATGACCGATACTGCCCTGAAAGGAATTGGTGCAGTTCTTGGAGGTAAAGACCACTCTACTGTCAAATATGGAGTAGAAAAGATTGCCAAGGATATCGAATCAGATGAGATGATGACGAATACAATCAATATAATAAAGAAGAAAATCAACCCGGCTTAGGATTTTCCATATAGTTATCCACAATTTATCCACATTATCCACATTTTTGGATACTTGTGTGGATAGTATGTGGACAGTGCGTGGAAAATTCTCCGATTTATTTGGATATGGTGTGGAGAAGTGATTTTTTTTCCATTTTTCCAAAAAGCAACAAAAATGTTTTCCAAAGCAGTTCCACACATTTTCCAGTTTAATTTCACAGACTTATCAAAGCGCGAAACGACTGAGTTTACTGGGCGCGCAGGGGTTTTCCTCTTATCCACAGCCCCTAAGGCGAATAAGGCGGAAAAAATTTATTTATTTCTATATATGCGTAACGTGGGAAAGGAGTTTTACACATATGAAAATCGTATGTAACAAATCAGACCTTGTAAAAGGAGTTAATATTGTTTCTAAAGCTGTTCCTGGAAAAACAACAATGCCAATATTGGAATGTATCTTAATTGATGCCACTACTGACATTATTAAGTTGACTGCCAACGATATGGAACTTGGCATCCAGACAGAAATTGCAGGTGAGATCATTGATCGTGGTATGATTGCCATTGATGCAAAGATTTTTTCTGAAATTGTTAGAAAACTTCCGGATAATGAAGTTTCGATAGAAACTGATGACAGACTTCAGACAACTATTGTGTGTGAAAAAGCAAAATTTGATATTTCCGGAAAACCTGGCAATGAATTTGCTTATCTTCCAATTATTGAGAAAGATGATTCTATAGCAATTTCACAGTTTACTTTGAAAGAAGTTATTCGTCAGACTATCTTTTCTATTGCTGATACAGAAAGCAACAAATTAATGACCGGAGAATTATTTGAAATAAAAGATAATGTTTTAAGAGTTGCATCTTTGGATGGACATCGAATTTCTATCCGTAAAATTGAATTGAAAAATCCAGTAAGTGATTATAAGATGGTTGTACCTGGTAAAACTTTAATTGAAATTAGTAAAATTTTATCCGGAGAAGCTGAGAGTATGGTCGAAATTTCTTATACAAATAACCATATTGTGTTTGAATTTAACAATACAATCGTTGTTTCCAGACTTATTGAAGGCGATTATTTTAAAATTGATCAGATGCTGTCCAGTGATTACGATACAAAAGTAAGAATTAACAAAAAAGAATTCTTAAATTGTATCGACCGCGCAACACTTCTCATCAAAGAAGGAGATAAAAAACCGATCATCATTGACATCCAGGATGAAATGATGGAGTTAAAAATCAAATCTCAGATCGGATCCATGAATGAAGAGATTATGATTTCCAAAGATGGAAAAGATCTTCTGATCGGATTCAATCCGAAATTCCTGATTGATGCACTGCGTGTTATTGATGATGAAGAGGTTACACTTTATCTGATGAATGCAAAAGCACCTTGCTTCATCAAGGATGAGACAGAAAGCTATATTTATCTTATCCTTCCTGTAAACTTTAATGCAAATGTATAATAAGTGCATAATTATACAAAAACACTAATATTATTCATAGAAATGCATGAATAATTATACATTTATTCATTTTTTTAAAATATAAAGGAGCGACTATGGAAACAATCAAATTGCGTGATGAATTTATAAAGCTTGGGCAGGCATTAAAAGCAGCCGGTCTTGTTGAATCGGGCGTTGAGGCAAAAGAAGTCATCCAGGACGGACAGGTGTCTGTAAATGGAGAAATTGATACTCGCCGTGGAAGAAAATTATACGGCGGGGATGTTGTATCATTTGGCGGAGAAGAAATCAAAATTGAAGATTAAATCTTTGAAACTGAAAAATTTTAGAAACTACGAACTTTTGAATCTGGAATTTGATGGCAGTACCAACATTTTCTACGGGGATAATGCCCAGGGAAAGACGAATATTCTGGAGGCTGTCTATCTGTCCGGGACGACGAAGTCCCACAGAGGAAGCAAAGACCGAGATATGATCCGGTTCGGGGCAGAGGAATCACACATTGAGGTGATTGTTGAAAAACGCGGGATTCAGGATCAGATTGACATGCATCTGAAGAAGAACCGGCCGAAAGGTGTTGCTATTAATAAGATTCCGATACGCAAAGCCGGAGAATTATTTGGCATTGTAAATCTCGTATTTTTTTCACCGGAAGATCTGAACATTATAAAAAATGGTCCGGCGGGAAGAAGAAAGTTCATAGATTTAGAGCTGTCACAGCTTGATAAAGTATATTTTAATCATTTATCCAATTACAGTCGGATCGTAAATCAGAGAAATCATTTACTAAAAGACAGTGCATACCGGCAAGATGCAATGGAGACTCTGGACATCTGGAATCTCCAGCTTGTTCAGTATGGCAATGCGATCATTGCGAGGAGGAAACAATTTGTTGACGAAATGAACGAAATTGTTTCCGGAATACATAAGAAACTGACTGGCGGTAAGGAAGAAATCCGTCTGATTTACGAACCGAGTACGAAAAACATGTCTCTTGAGCAGGCTCTTGAGATGAACAGACAGCGAGATATCAGGATGAAGAGTACTTCGGTAGGGCCTCATCGAGACGACGTCTGTTTTATGGTCGGGAATCTGGACATCCGGAGATTCGGATCCCAGGGACAGCAAAGGACCGCAGCATTGTCATTGAAACTGGCAGAAATCGAGCTGGTGAAAAGAGTGATCGGAGACACACCGGTTCTGTTACTTGACGATGTGTTGTCTGAACTTGACAAACACAGGCAAAACTATTTATTAGACAGTATTCATGATATACAGACACTCATTACCTGTACAGGAGTGGATGAATTTGTAAATCATAGATTTGAAGTCAATAAAGTATTTCATGTCCAGAACGGACAAGTGATAAAGGAAAACTAGGAGGATTAGCATGGCTACAGAAAAGGTACAGCACGAATATGGCGCAGACGAAATTCAGATACTGGAAGGACTGGAAGCTGTAAGAAAGCGTCCGGGAATGTATATTGGAAGTACCTCATCAAGAGGTCTTCATCATCTGGTATATGAGATTGTTGATAATGCGGTTGATGAGGCGTTGGCAGGATTCTGTGATACCATTCACGTAACGATCAATCCGGATAATTCCGTTACTGTCACAGATAATGGACGTGGAATTCCGGTCGGAATCAACCATAAATCGGGACTTCCGGCAGTTGAAGTCGTATTTACGGTGCTTCATGCCGGAGGAAAATTCGGTGGTGGAGGATACAAGGTATCCGGAGGACTTCATGGAGTAGGTGCATCTGTTGTAAATGCGCTTTCTGTTTGGCTGGAAGTTGAAATCTGTCACGAAGGAAAAGTATACAGACAGCGCTATGAGCGAGGAAAAGTTGCAAAGAAGCTGGAAGTCATCGGAGAATGTGAGCCGGGAAAGACAGGAACAAAGGTCACATTCCTGCCGGATGGAGAGATTTTTGAGACAACAATCTTTGATTACAGCATTTTACAGCAGAGATTCCGTGAGATGGCATTTCTGACAAAGGGACTGAAGATCATTCTTCGCGATGAAAGACCACAAGAGCCGATTGAGAAGACTTTCCACTACGAAGGTGGAATCAAAGAATTTGTTGAGTATCTGAACCGCAGTACGACTCCGCTTTACGAGCAGATTATTTACTGTGAGGGAATCGTCAACAATGTATCTGTTGAAGTTGCAATGCAGCACAATGATTCCTACAATGAGAACAGCTACGGATTTGTAAATAATATTACGACTCCGGAAGGCGGAACTCATATTGTCGGATTTAGAAATGCGTTAACAAAGACATTTAATGATTACGCAAGAAAGAATAAACTTTTAAAAGATAATGAGCCGAACTTGACAGGTGAGGATATCCGTGAGGGACTGACTGCAATTATCAGTGTCAAGATCGAGGATCCTCAATTCGAAGGTCAGACAAAGCAGAAACTTGGAAACAGTGAGGCAAGAGGAGCAGTTGATAATGTTGTCAGTGAACAGCTTCAGATTTTCCTGGAACAGAATCCTCAGGTCGCTAAAGTAACAGTTGAGAAGTCTGTGATGGCACAGCGTGCGAGAGAGGCTGCAAGAAAAGCGAGAGATCTGACAAGAAGAAAATCAGCCCTTGATGGTATGTCACTTCCTGGTAAGCTTGCAGACTGTTCTGACAAGAATCCGGAAAAATGCGAAATCTACATCGTAGAGGGAGACTCCGCCGGTGGCTCCGCAAAGACAGCAAGAGACCGTGCAACACAGGCCATCCTTCCACTTCGTGGTAAGATCCTCAATGTTGAGAAGGCAAGACTGGATCGAATTTATGGAAATGCGGAGATCAAAGCCATGATCACGGCATTTGGAACCGGAATCCATGAAGACTTTGATATCAGCAAATTACGTTATCACAAGATTATCATCATGACCGATGCCGACGTGGATGGAGCACATATCAGTACACTGCTTCTGACATTTATGTACAGATTTATGCCAGATCTGATCAAAGAAGGATACGTGTATCTGGCACAGCCGCCACTTTATAAGCTCGAAAGAAATAAAAAAGTTTGGTATGCATACAGCGACGAAGAACTAGACAGCATTTTGCAGGAAGTTGGGCGTGATAACAATAATAAAATTCAGCGTTACAAAGGTCTTGGAGAGATGGATGCAGAGCAGCTTTGGGATACCACTATGGATCCGGAGCACCGCGTACTCCTTCGTGTCACAATGGACGATGAGACAGCAAGCGAGCTGGATCTCACATTTACAACACTGATGGGAGATAAGGTAGAGCCAAGACGTGAGTTCATCGAAGAAAATGCACAGTATGTACAGAATCTTGACATTTAAACCTGACATTTAAATATCAGCGAAATATTTTCGCTTTGCAGAAAGGAAAATAGATAAATGGAAGACAATATTTTTGATAAAGTCCATGAGGTCGACCTAAAGAAAACGATGGAGACCTCCTATATCGATTATGCCATGAGTGTTATTGCTTCCCGTGCGCTTCCAGATGTAAGAGACGGATTGAAACCTGTACAGAGAAGAATTCTTTACTCCATGATCGAGCTGAACAATGGACCGGATAAACCGCACAGAAAATCAGCCCGTATCGTCGGTGATACAATGGGTAAATATCATCCGCACGGTGACAGTTCCATTTACGGAGCATTGGTTAATATGGCTCAGGAATGGTCTACCAGATATCCGCTCGTTGACGGGCATGGAAACTTTGGTTCTGTGGACGGTGACGGAGCAGCGGCTATGCGTTACACAGAGGCAAGATTGAGTAAGATTTCCATGGAACTGACTGCTGATATCAACAAAGATACGGTAGACTTCATGCCAAACTTTGATGAGACGGAGAAAGAACCGGTTGTACTTCCGGCAAGATTCCCGAACCTTCTGGTGAACGGTACATCCGGTATCGCCGTAGGTATGGCAACGAATATCCCGCCACACAATCTTCGTGAGGTTATTGACGCAGTAGTCAGAATTATCGATAACAAGATTGCAGATAAAGACGAGACAACAATGGAAGAAATCCTTGAGATCATCAAGGGACCAGACTTCCCGACCGGTGGAGAGATTCTTGGTACAAGAGGAATCGAGGAAGCATATCGAACAGGACGTGGTAAGATTCGTGTACGTGCCGTAACGAACATTGAGACGATGCCGAATGGAAAGAGCCGCATCATTGTTACAGAGCTTCCGTACATGGTCAATAAGGCCCGTCTGATCGAGAAGATCGCAGAGCTGGTACGTGACAAGAAGGTGGATGGAATCACAGACTTAAGTGATCAGTCCAGCCGTGAAGGTATGCGTATTGTCATTGAACTTCGTAAAGATGTCAATGCAAATGTATTGCTGAACCAGCTTTACAAACATACACAGCTTCAGGATACATTTGGCGTGATTATGCTGGCACTGGTCGGCAAACAGCCAAAAGTCATGAATATTTTAGAGCTTCTTGGATATTACCTGAAGCATCAGGAAGATGTTGTGACACGTCGTACAAAGTACGAACTGAACAAAGCAAAAGAAAGAGCGCATATCTTAAAAGGATTATTGATCGCGCTTGATAATATTGACGATGTTATCCGGATCATCCGTGGTTCCAGTACGGTACAGGCTGCAAAAGCAGAACTCATGGAGAAATTCGAACTGGATGATGTTCAGGCTCAGGCTATCGTAGATATGCGTCTGCGTGCTTTGACAGGATTGGAAAGAGAGAAGCTTGAGAAAGAATATGCGGAACTTATGGCTCAGATTGAGAGACTGGAGGCAATTCTGGCAGACGAAAAATTACTTCTTGGAGTGATTCGTGAAGAAATCCTTGTCATTAAGGATAAATATGGTGATGACAGAAGAACATCCATCGGATTTGACGAGTATGACATTTCCATGGAGGATCTGATTCCGAAGGAGAATATTGTAATTACCATGACAAAACTTGGTTACATCAAGCGTATGTCTGATGATACATTTAAGGCACAGAATCGTGGCGGTAAGGGAATTAAAGGTATGCAGACTCTGGATGAAGACTATGTTGAAGAGCTATTCATGACGAATACGCACCACTACATTATGTTCTTTACGAACACCGGACGTGTCTACAGACTGAAAGGTTACGAGATTCCGGAGGCAAGCCGCACATCAAGAGGAACTGCAATCATCAACCTGCTCCAGTTAATGCCGGGCGAGAAGATTACCGCAGTAATCCCAATTGATTACTACCGCGATCAGGATTATCTGATCATGGCAACGAAGAAAGGTCTTGTGAAGAAGACATCACTTCGCGAGTACATGAATGTAAGAAAGACAGGACTTGCCGCAATTACACTGCGTGATGAGGATGAACTGATCGAAGTAAAATTCACAGACAACAATCAGGAAATCATTCTTGCAACGAAGTATGGTCAGTGTATCCGCTTTAATGAGACCGAAGTAAGAGCAACAGGACGTAACTCCATGGGAGTACGCGGAATCAACCTTGCAGACCGCGACGAAGTGATTGGAATGCAGCTTGTGACCCAGGGACATGACCTTTTGATCGTATCTGAAAAAGGTATGGGTAAACGTACAGACATCCATGAATTTACAGCACAGAACCGTGGCGGCAAAGGAGTGAAGTGTTACAAGATTACTGAAAAGACAGGAAATGTCATCGGAATCAAGGCAGTTGACGAAAACGATGAGATTATGATCATAAACACAGACGGAATCATCATCCGTATGCTGTGTTCCGGAATCTCCGTACTCGGAAGAATCACATCCGGAGTAAAACTCATCAACCTGAAAGATAAAGAGACCGTAGCAAGTATCGCAAAAGTCAGAGACGAAGAAAAAGAAGAAGCCAAAAAGAAAGAAATCTTCGGCGAAGATGGGGTTGAAGTAGACCAGATTGATGTAGAATCACTGGCGTTAGAAAGTGACGAAGAATAAAAATAATTCTATCTGAGAAAAGAAAACTTAATAAGACTATAAAAAAATCTGCAGCTGCAGGACATGAAAATCCGAGGCTGCAGATTTTTTGTCTTGTATATCGCTAAGGGACAGGGTAAAATGAAAAAAGAGATGAAAGGAGATCATTATGCGTTCAGTCGATGTAAGTATAGTTACGAGAAATATTAAAGAAATGTGTATTCAGGCGAATCATTTTCTGTCTGAGGATATGGATATAGCAATGAAAAATGCGGTGGAGACGGAGGAAGCACCGCTTGGAAAGCAGATTCTGACACAGCTTCAGGAGAACTTAAAGATTGCAGGAGAGGATATGATCCCAATCTGTCAGGATACTGGTATGGCGGTCGTGTTCATAGAAGTTGGTCAGGAGGTACACTTTGAAGGTGGAAGTCTTACGGATGCCATCAATGAGGGTGTGCGCCAGGGATATGTGGAAGGATATCTTAGAAAGTCTGTTGTAGGTGACCCGATTATCCGTGAGAATACGAAAGATAACACGCCGGCAGTTATTCACTATAACATTGTGCCGGGGGATAAAGTAAAGATTAAAGTTGCTCCGAAGGGATTTGGAAGCGAGAATATGAGCCGTGTCTTTATGCTGAAGCCTGCCGATGGGATTGAAGGTGTGAAGAATGCAATTCTGACAGCTGTTCAGGATGCAGGACCGAATGCCTGTCCGCCGATGGTAGTCGGTGTCGGAATTGGTGGTACCTTTGAAAAATGTGCTCTTATGGCGAAGGATGCCCTGACGCGTGAAGTTGGCACACACTCAGACATCCAGTGGGTCAAGGATCTGGAAGAAGAGATGCTTGAGACGATCAACAAGCTTGGTATCGGACCTGGAGGTATTGGAGGAACAACAACAGCTCTTGCGGTAAATGTTAATACATACCCGACTCACATTGCGGGACTTCCGGTAGGAATCAATATTTGCTGTCACGTTAACAGACACATTGTGAGGGAGGTATAGTCATGGAGAAGCATATAAAAGCACCAATCAGCAAAGAAGTATCCCGTAAGCTCAGAGCAGGAGATTATGTATACATTACAGGAACTATCTACACGGCGAGAGATGCCGCTCACAAGAGAATGGATGATGCTCTTAAAAATGGAAAAAATCTTCCGGTAGATATGGTTGGACAGACGATTTATTATATGGGACCATCTCCGGCGAGAGAAGGGCGTCCGATTGGTTCTGCAGGTCCGACAACTGCGAGCCGTATGGACCGTTATGCACCGAAGCTTCTGGATCTTGGCCTCACAGCCATGATTGGAAAAGGTAAGAGAAGTAAGGAAGTACTGGATGCTGTCAAAAGAAACGGAAGCGTTTACTTCGCAGCAGTGGGAGGAGCAGGAGCGCTTCTTTCAAAATGTATTAAGACTTCTGAGGTTGTAGCTTATGATGATCTAGGAACGGAAGCTATCCGCAAGCTTTATGTGGAAGATTTCCCGGTAATCGTAGTCGCTGATTGCGAGGGCGGTTATCTGTACGAAAGTGCCATAAAGGAGTACAAGAAGATATGAAACGAATCATAATGATGGTTCTTCGGAACATTTTACTTGTTCCGTGGATGTGGGCAAAATTATGTTATCATGCATCCCACGTAGACAAATACACAGAAGAAGAACATTACCGGATGCTCCGGTTCATCACACACCGCGCTAATAAAGGTGGAAATGTGACCATAGATGCCCACGGGCTTGAGAATATCCCAGAAGAAAACGGCTTTATGTTCTTCCCAAATCATCAGGGACTTTACGATGTACTGGCACTTGTAGATGTCTGCCCGAAGCCATTTTCCGTAGTTGCCAAAAAAGAAGTGGAAAATGTGCCATTTTTAAAACAAGTTTTCAAATGTATGAAAGCATATATGATGGATCGTAATGATATCCGTCAGTCACTGCAGGTCATTGTAAATGTGACAAATGAGGTAAAGAACGGAAGAAATTATCTCATTTTCCCGGAAGGAACAAGATCTAAGATGGGAAATGAGATGCTGGAGTTTAAAGGCGGAAGCTTTAAAGCAGCAACGAAAGCAAAATGCCCGATCGTGCCGGTTGCACTGATCGATTCTTTCAAGCCATTTGACACTAACAGTATAGCACCGGTCACAGTGCAGGTACATTTTTTAAAACCGCTGTACTATGATGATTATAAAGACATGAAGACGAATGATATCGCGGAACTTGTAAGAAGTCAGATCCAGAAAACGATCCATGATTCCATTTAGCCTGTCGGAGTGTGTGGAGTTATGTTGGATACGAAGGTGATGATGGAAATATATTAGAGCCAGTAGAGGACGATGAATTCCTGATATTTAATAACTATCACTTTATGACGATGAGCATGGATTATGCTCTTGCCACGATTACAGGAACTAAGACATTGATAGGTGGTAATCTGGAAGCCGGAGAATTCCGATTTGGACTGTATGATTCAAATGGA
>OLSO01002396.1_pt1 | contig 11569 bp, 7 predicted proteins | sample 1672441 | NCBI WGS metagenome assembly OLSO01 (sample SAMEA3136686, study PRJEB25190) | human gut metagenome | biome: human gut; feature: human-associated habitat; material: faeces | place: Austria | collected 2013 | reverse complement strand
GATTAGAGAAGACCAGGGAAGCTCAGAGAGGATTAGCAAAGGAGACAATAGATGGCTTTGGAATTTCTCGCCGCTGAAGATCCGCAGGTGACCGACTGCCTGCGCCAAGAACTCGCCCGCCAGCGGGGGAGTGTGGAGCTCATCGCGTCGGAGAACTTCACCTCCCGCGCCGTCATGGAGGCCGTGGGCAGTGTGCTCACCAACAAGTACGCCGAAGGGTACCCCGGCAAGCGCTACTACGGCGGCAGCTGCGAGAAGGTCGACATGGTGGAGGACCTTGCCCGCGACCGCGCCTGCGAGCTGTACGGCGCGAAGTACGCCAACGTGCAGCCCCATTCCGGTGCCAGCGCGAACTTCGGCGCGTATCTTTCCATCATCGAGCCCGGCGACACGGTGCTCGGCATGAGCCTCGACCATGGCGGCCATCTCACCCACGGCAGCCCCGTGAACTTCTCCGGTCTTCTGTACAACATCGTCTCCTACGGCGTGAACCCCGAGACCTTCCGCATCGACCCGGAGATCATCCGCCAGCGCACGTTCGACGGTGCCAAGATCCTTGCCGAACGACTACTGGCCGACGACGTCAAGGCCAACGGCATCTTCGTGCTGACCGGCGGCACCGATGTGCATCTGGTGATGGTCGACCTACGCAACAGCGAGATGGACGGCCAGCAGGGCGAGGATCTGCTCGCCGCCTGCGGCATCACCATCAACCGCAACACCGTGCCCTTCGACCCGCGCCCGGCCTCGGTGGCCTCGGGCCTGAGAATCGGCACGTCCGCCCTGGCCACCTGCGGCTTCGGACCGAAGGAATACGAGGAGGTGGCCGACATCATCGGCACCGCGCTCGCCGCCGGCCCGTCCGCCGACGTGACCGCGCTGAAGGCCCGCGTCGACAAGCTCGCCGAAGACTTCCCGCTCTACCCCGACCTGGACCAGATTCACTGATTTTTTGCGGATGTACGCAGCTCCCTCATCAGAGGGAGCCGCGCTTATATCCCCGGCTATCTTCGGTGCAATATGGGTCGAAACGGGCAATGCGGCCCATTGTGGGTTACTCTTGTTTTTTATGAGCGATGAATTGAGTCCTGAGGTGTTCGACGCGGTGTGCCGCCAGGCCGATCAGGCCGCACGCGCACAGGAGCGTCTTGCACAGGCAAATACCGAAGCCAAAAACGAACTGTTGCTTGCCATTGCGGACGCGTTGGACGAGCATGCTGCGGACATCGAAGCCGCCAACGCGCTGGACATGCTCGAATCCAAGGAAAACGGCATGGATGCGGGCAAGCTCGACCGCCTGCTGTTCGACGTGCCGCGCGTGGCCGCCGCCGCCCAAGGCGTGCGCCATGTGGCCACCCTGCCCGATCCGGTCGGCGAGATCGTGCGCGGATACAACCTGCCCAACGGTCTGCGCCTTACCCAGACGCGCGTGCCGATGGGCGTCATCGGCATGATCTACGAGGCCCGGCCGAACGTCACTGTGGACGTGGCCAGCCTGTGCCTCAAGTCCGGCAATGCCGCGTTGCTGCGAGGCGGCCACGCCGCCGAACGCACTAACGCCGCCACGTTGGGCGTCATCGCCCCGGTGCTTGAAGCCCACGGTTTCGAATCCGCACTGGTGCAATCCGTCGACCAGTACGGGCGCGCCGGCGCCACCGCCATGATGGAGGCGCGAGGCCATATCGACGTGCTCGTGCCGCGAGGAGGAGCGGGTCTGATCCAAGCCGTCGTGCGCAACTCCAAAGTGCCGGTCATCGAAACCGGTGCCGGCAACGTGCATATCTATATCGACAAGTCCGGTGATCTCGCCAAGGCCATCCCGATCATCATCAACGCCAAAACCCAGCGCGTGGGCGTGTGCAACGCCGCCGAAAAGCTATTGGTTCATAAGGATGTCGCCGCCGAATTCCTGCCGCAGATCGCCGCCGCTCTGGCCGAGGCGAACGTCGTGCTGCAGACCGACACCACGTCGTACGGCATCATCTCCGGTGCGGCAATCGAGGGCCTTGACCTCAACCACGCCGCCGAAGAGGATTGGGACACCGAATACCTGGCCCTCAAAATGGGCATCAAGGTGGTGTCGGACCTGGACGCGGCCATCGACCACATCAACACGCATTCCACAGGCCACACCGAATCCATCATCGCCGAGGATTATGCGGCCATCGAGGAATTCACCAAGCGCATCGACTCGGCCGTGGTCATGGTCAACGCCTCCACCCGCTTCACCGACGGCGGCGTGTTCGGCTTTGGCGCCGAGCTTGGCATCTCCACGCAGAAGATGCACGCACGCGGTCCCATGGGATTGCGGGAGATGACCACCACCAAGTGGATCGGTTACGGAACAGGACAGGTGCGCGCATGAACGAGGACGGCAACATGAACATTACGGCTGACACGGCAAACAAGGCAAGCGAACTGCGGCCCGACATCGACCTCAACGATCCCAAGCTCGGCCTGAAGATCGCGGCCGAACGGCTCAGCATCGTCCGCTACGTGTTCCTTGTGCAGATCGAGGACGGCATCGCCTCCGCCGCCCAGCGTGCGTCGCTCGAATACGCGGACGCCGTGCTCATCGGTTGGCCCGAGACCGATTCGCCCGAAGTCGCGGACCTCGACGATGCCCAGCTCAAGATCGTGCGCGAACACATGGAGCTCATGGAAGGCTACATCGGCAAATACAGCCAGATGGAGCACGACGGTGACCTTGACGGCATGACCGACACGCTCATCCGCATCACCGAGCGTGTGGCCGAGGTCCGCCGCCTCTACCAGCCGGACTTCCCGCTGCCCACCTTCGCCGAAATTCGTCGCGTGGTCCAGGACGAATGGGATGAAGACATGGGCAAGATCGATCCCAGGGAAGACAATCCCACCGCCGGCGAAATCGAAGAGGAAACCGAATCAGCCGATGACGCCGCCGGCGAGGGCGACCAGGCATGAGTGGTGTTACCGACAGCCACAAAACGGCTGCGTCAGTTCAGTCCGAAAAATCAGTGGAATCCGCCGAGCCCGCCGAAATCGTTGCCGTCACCCAAGGCGAAACCGAACGGCGCATGTCTGACCTGTCCGCGCCGGCCGGGGCCAGCAGCCATGGCAAAGGCAGGCTTTCCGCACGCGGCAACTGGCATACGCGCCTGCGCGTCGGCATCATGGGCGGCACGTTCGACCCGATTCACAACGGCCACTTGGTCGCCGCCTCCGAAGTAGCTTGGGTATACGACCTCGATGAGGTGATTTTCGTACCCACCGGCCGACCTGTGTTCAAGCTGGACAAGCACGTCACCAACGCCGAAGATCGGTATCTGATGACTGTGATCGCCACCGCATCCAACCCCAAATTCACCGTCTCGCGTGTCGACATCGACCGTCCGGGCGTCACCTACACCATCGACACCCTGCGCGATATCCGCGCCCAACATCCCGACGCCGAGCTGTTCTTCATCACCGGCGCAGACGCCGTGGCCGAAATTATGCAGTGGAAGGACGCCGACCTCATGTGGGACCTCGCCCACTTCGTGGCCGTCACGCGCCCCGGCTACTCCAGTCCGGACGGCGTGACCTTGCCCGAAGGAAAGGTCGATACGCTTGAGATCCCGGCCTTGGCCATCTCTTCGACCGATGTACGCCGCCGCGCCGAACACGACGAGCCGGTCTGGTATCTGGTGCCTGACGGCGTGGTGCAATACATCGGCAAGCATGGTCTGTATTCATACGAGGACTGACGATTCGTACGAGGACTAGTGTGCATTTGTACGAGGGCTGGTGAGGATTAGCGCGAATCAGTGCGCATCAATCCTCACCAGTGCAAAGGATAAGCAGTCAGGCCAGTCCCATCTTGATTTTCAATGCCATTACGCGAGTCGCCGCCGCCGTTACTTTCGAAGCGAAAGCCGGATCGGACTTCGCCCGTTCGTTGAGGCCGTCCACAATTGGCTTTACGTAATCCGTCTGACCGATGCAGGACATGTCGCCGCCCGCCTCGACAAGCTTTACTCCCAATTGGCTTACATCGTAGCTGCTTAACGCTTCGGCAGACATCGAATCCGAAATCACCACGCCCGTGTACTTCAGGACGTTGCGAATATGACCGTCGATAATCGTAGAAGAAAACACCGCCGGATTATTCGGGTCGATGGATTGATATGTGGCCAACGACATCATCGCCATTGCGGGATCGGTCTTGGTGATCGCCTGGTCAAAGGCACCTGCCTCGGCCCCGTCCAACGTGGTGGTCGTATCCAGAATGCCTTCGGTGGTGAAGTCGGTATTGCCGCTTACCGCGCCCAACCCAGGATAATGTTTGACCGCCGCGCCGACCTGAGCGTCTCGCAAACCTTCAATAACGGCGATGCCATGTTCGGCGTTGCCGGCCGCATCCAATCCGAAATCACGATCCAGCGCGCCAATCGGAGCATTTGAGGCACGATCGCCCACCACCGTGCCGAGCACCGGTGCCAAATCGACATTTATGCCAGCAGCAGCTAATTGCGAACCCCACGTGCCTGCCGATTGACGCAATGCGTCAGCGGACATTGTGCCCTGCTCAACGGCACTGGGCATTGTGTCGAAACCGGTACCAGTCAGATGCTGCACCTGACCACCCTCCTGATCGGTGGCGATGATGAGACGATTGCCGGCCGGCGCATATCCTTGGAGTTGCGCGGTCGCGGTCTTGACCGTATCGGCGCCGGTATTCCAATTGCCAATGAGAATGGCCGAGCCAATGTGCTCATCGGCGATTGTTGAAGCCAACGAGGAGGGATCGGAACCGGCAAGCAACGGCACCATCACTAACTGTCCCACACGTTCCTCAAGTGTCATGGCGGATACCGCACGTTGGGCTTGTGCGGCCGGTTCGTTCTTCTTCGGGGAAGGAACGTCGGCGCGTGGTAACGCACTTGTCTGGGAGGTCTGGGGAGTGGTGGTGTTGCCGTTTGATGTGGATTTGGCGAACCATCCGACATGCCATCCGTAGGCTGCCACGCCGGCCAACACCACTGCCAAAGCACATATTGTCGCCACGATTGGAGTGCTCCTGTGCCGAAGTTGGCGTGTGGCGTGTGCTGAGGGACGCATATGTTGTGGCCGTTGGCTGTTCATACCGGCAAGCGTAGAACGGAGCGTAGAACAGAACGCTGCCTCATTCTGTGCTCAGGGCATAACCTACCTCCCGCCCTTTCGATAGGCTTGAGTTATGTCTTTTAACGATCCTTTCTCAATACTGTTCGGCAATGGCGGCGATTCACGACGCAACAATGCGAACAATGACGATCCGATCATCCTCGATGTCGAGGCCGATGGGGACGGTCCGGCCCGCAACACCAACGCTGGCCCCTCCGGGTCATCCCGCCCTCCACGTGGCCCGGCCAATCCGCGTATCACCCGTAAGCCAGCGTCCGGTGGCTCAGGAGGCAGCCGTGGCAGCAAGATTCTGATCGGCGTGGTGCTGGCCTTGGCCATCATCGTCGGTCTGTTCTTCGGCCTGTCCCGATTCATCACCGATTTGATGTGGTACGGCCAGCTCGGCTTCCAGTCCGTGGTCTGGACCCAGCTCGGGGTGAAAATCGGTCTGTGGGTGGCCTACGCGCTGCTCATGGCCTTGACCGGCTTCGTTTCCGCCTGGCTGGCCATTCGAGCACGCCCTGATTCGGCCGACGGTTCCACCATTCGCATTAACGGCGATGTGGTCGAGGTCGGCAAATCCGTCAGCTCGAAAACCGCTCGCCGCGTGGCCGTGGTGATTTCGCTGATCGTCGGCGTCATCTTCGGTTCCCAGTTCAACGCGAACTGGAGCGAGATTCTGCTCATGTTCAACGCGCAGTCGTTCGGCACCACCGATCCGCAGTTCGGTCTGGACAACGGCTTCTACGTGTTCGTGCTGCCGGGCCTGAAGCTCGTGCTCGCCGCCGTGGCCATGCTGCTGGGCGTGGGCCTTGTGTTTTCCGTGGTCACTCATGTGCTGATGGGTGGTATCCGCATTACTATGCCGGTTAACGGACGCGGCCTGTTCTCCATCACCAAGCGTTGCCGTCGCCAGCTTGGCATCTGGCTGATGCTCAACATGTTCGCTTGGGCAGTGCGCCAGATGATCGGCGTCTTCGACCAGCTCACCGTGCAGGGTTCACGCATCACCGGTGCCTCCTACACCGCCGTGCATGCCAACATCCCCGTCACCTTCATCATGGCCGCGCTGACCGCCATCCTCGGCGTGGTGCTGGGCATCTGGCTCATGCGTTCCCACACGCTCGAAGGCCAGGCGTCCATCGGCGTGCGCGCTTCCGCCGCGCTCAGGGCCTGGCGTGTGCCGGTGACCTCCATTGCCGTCGTGGTCGTGGTGGGTCTTGTGCTCACCGTGGCATGGCCGGTGCTGTTGCAGCGCTTCCGCGTCAACCCGAACGCACAGGAGATGGAATCCACCTACATTCAGCGCAATATCGACGCCACCCGCGCCGCCTACGGTCTTGACAAGCTCAAGACCGAGCAATACAAGGTGACCGACAAGGGTGAGCAGGGCGCTCTGGCCAAGGAGGGCGACACCACCGCGCAGATTCGTCTGCTCGACCCGCAGGTCGTCAGCCCCACGTTCAAACAGTTGCAGCAGTCCAAGCAGTACTACACCTTCGCCGACACTTTGGCAGTCGACAAGTACGAGATCGACGGCGTTTCCCAAGACACCGTGATTGCCGCCCGCGAGCTTGACCTGGCCGGCAACGACAACCGCAATTGGGTCAATGACCACACCGTGTACACCCACGGTTACGGCGTGGTGGCCGCTTACGGTAACAAGGTGACCGCCGACGGCCAGCCTGAATTCTTCGAATCCGGCATCCCCACTCAGGGCAAGCTCACTGAATCCGAAAAGTATGAGCCTCGCATCTACTTCTCGCCGAACGCCACCGAATACTCGATCGTCGGCGCACCGGAGGGCACGCAGGCTTGGGAGTTCGACTACCCGACCGGTTCGGAAGGTGCTCTGACCACGTTCAAGGGCGACGGCGGCCCTTCGGTCGGCAACCTGTTCTCCCGTATTCTCTACGCAATCCGCTTCGGCTCCGATCAGATTCTCTTCTCCGACCGTGTGACCAGCGAATCGCAGATTCTTTACGATCGTTCCCCCAAGGAGCGCGTGGCCAAGGTGGCACCGTACCTGACGCTTGACGGCCGTGTGTATCCGGCCGTGGTCGATGGCCGCGTCAAGTGGATCGTCGACGGCTACACCACCTCCGACGCCTACCCGTACTCGCAAATAACCGACCTCGGCTCCGCCACCAAGGATTCCACCACCGTCTCTTCCGCAACGGTCTCGTCCCTGGGCTCTCAGAAGGCCAACTACATCCGCAACTCGGTCAAGGCCACCGTGGACGCCTACGACGGTTCCGTGGATCTGTACGTATGGGATCAATCCGACCCGGTAATCAAGGCATGGGAGAAGATCTTCCCTGGCCAGTACCACCAGCTCTCCGATATCTCCGGCGACCTGATGAGCCACATGCGCTACCCGGAAAGCCTGTTCAAGGTACAGCGCGAGCTGCTCTCCAAGTACCACGTGACCTCTGCCAGCCAGTACTACTCCGGCGAGGACTTCTGGCAGACGCCGGTCGATCCGACCGAATCCCAGTCCCAGCAGGACCAGGACATCCTGCAGCCGCCGTACTACCTGACCTTGCAGACCGGTGGCACCGAGGAACCGGTGTTCTCGCTGACCTCCACCTACATTCCGGCTGGCCAGTCCACCCGTGAGATCCTGACCGGCTTCCTGTCGGTCGACTCGGATGCCGGCAATGAGAAGGGCAAGATAGGCTCGAACTACGGCACCATCCGATTGCAGGAGCTGCCCAAGGATTCGAACGTACCGGGCCCCGGCCAGGCGCAGAACAACTTCAACGCCAACGCCGATGTATCCAAGGAACTGAACCTGCTGCAATCCGGCGACACGCAAGTGGTGCGCGGCAACCTGCTCACCCTGCCGCTCGGTGGCGGACTGGTGTACGTGCAGCCCGTGTACGTCAAGTCTTCGGGTGCGACTTCATTCCCGCTGCTCAAGAAGACGCTGGTCGCGTTCGGTGATCAGGTAGGATTTGCGGATACGTTGGATGAGGCCTTGGATCAGGTGTTCGGTGGTGATTCCGGCGCGGCCGCAGGCGATGCCGAGAACGTGTCCGGTGACGGATCGTCTGGTGACCAGTCGTCCGGCATATCCGGTGACCAATCTGGTTCCGATACCAATGGTGGCCAGTCCGGCACCACGGACGGCAAGTCGGATTCCGGCTCGTCTTCCGACCGTAGCCCCGAACTCCAGCAGGCGCTGAACGATGCCGCCCAAGCCATGAAGGACAGCCAGTCCGCCATGAAGAACGGCGACTGGACCGCCTACGGCAAGGCGCAGAAGGAGCTTGAAGACGCCCTCAACAAGGCCATCGAGCTCGACAAGTAGTTCCGACAGGAATTGGCTCCCCTCAGGGTGAGGGGAGCCATCGCCGAAGGCGACTGAAGGGAGTCGGTTACCTCAACTGACATAGCCCGTCCTTATCATAAGGACGGGCTATTTGCGTATTCAAAGGAACCTCATGCCATACACCTTCCGTCCGGCCGTCGAATCCGACGTCCAAGCCATCGCCGACATCTACAACGCCTCAGTGATGGCCGGCGGTGCGACCGCCGACCTCACCCCGCGCACCTTCGACCAACGCCGCGCCTGGGTCGAATCCCATACGCCGCCCTACGGCGTTTTTGTTGTGGAATCGGAAGACGGTTCAATCATTGGCTTCGGTGCGCTCTCCGTGTTCTATGACCGCGCAGGATATGACGGTGTCACCGATTTGGCCTATTACATCGATCCGGCATGGCAAGGCAGGGGAGTAGGCACGTTCATGCTTGACAGGCTGCTCACCGAGGCGCTGTCCCGCCACATGCGCAAGGCCTGCGGCATCATTTTCGCCGATAACGCCGGCTCCATTGCCCTCATGCACCGCTTCGGCTTCACCCAATTCGGACTCATGCCCGCCGCTGCCACCGACTCCACCGGCACCATGCGGGACATGTCCTACTGGTATTTGGACCTGTAGCCTTGCAGTAAGTCATTTCAGTCAAGAAAAGTGTGAGGATGCCGGAGCAAACGAGCTTGACGGCGGCGTTGAGTACAATCTTGACGGTTGGATCCGGCCGGGCATGGGCCAGTGCGCGAGGCGAACGCGCGCATGACGTACGGAACGTACAGAACGTGCATACGGGAATAAAGGAAGACGGACGAGGAGCGGATTATGGCATCGGATTTCTGGCTGATTGCGGGACTGGGCAACCCCGGCAAAAAATATGAGGACACGCGGCACAACATGGGCTTCATGACCGCCGACGTGCTCGCCGAACGTTGGACGGTGAACTTCGCCGATCACAAGGGCTTGGCCATGCTCGGTAAAAGCGTGATGAACCTGGACGGCCGCACCGTCAAGTTCTTTCTGGCCAAGCCGCTGACTTATATGAATGATTCCGGCAATGCGGTGGCTTCCATTAGCGCCTATTACCAGATCGAGCCCGACCATATTGTGGTGATTCACGATGACATGGACTTGGAATTCGGCCGTATCAAGGTCAAGGCAGGCGGCTCCGCAGGCGGCCACAACGGCATCAAGTCGATTGACCGTTCCCTCGGCACGCCGAAATACGCGCGTGTGCGCATGGGCGTCGGTCACTCCAAGCGCGGTGCGAACGCGCATGACAACACGGTGAACTGGGTGCTGGGCGGATTCGGTCCGGACCAGCGCAAGCAGCTGCCCGAATTCCTGGCTGACGGCGCCGACGCCGCCGAGGACATCATCTTCCACGGTCTTGCCAAGACCCAGGAGAAGTTCAATGGCCGGTGAGGCGACGCACCCGGACCTGATCAACGGCTCACTGGTAGGCATCCTGTCTGAGCTGGAACAGGACAAGACCTTCCTGAAGCTCGCCGCCGGCGACATCGAGGCTTCGGACGACGTCGACAACTCCGTCCTGGCCGGCATCCCCGAAGGCTTGCGCCCGGCTTTGGCCGCCGCCATCGGGCAGGGTGTGGCCGGCAAACCCGGCAAGCCGGTCGTGCTGGTCGTGGCCTCCGGCCGCGAAGCCGAAGAGACCGTGGGCTCGCTGCGCTCCTGGTATGATGGCGACCCGAACGACATCGCCCAGCTCGAAGCCTGGGAAACCCTGCCGCACGAGCGTCTGAGCCCGCGCGCGGACACCGTGGCCAGCCGCATGGCCGTGTTCCGCAGACTCAAGCATCCGAGCGATACCGATTCGATGTTCGGCCCGATTCGCATTCTCGTCATGCCGATCCGCTCGCTCATCCAGCCAGTCGTCCAAGGACTGGGCGATGTCGAGCCGCTCGTGTTCACCGTGGGGGAGGACCTGCCCCTCGACGAAGCCGCCAAACGTCTGATCGAAAACGCCTACACGCGCGTGGACCTGGTCATGGACCGTGGCGAGTTCGCGGTGCGCGGAGGCATTCTTGACGTATTCCCGCCCACCGCACCGCACCCGGTGCGTATCGAATTCTTCGGCGACGAAATTGACACCATCAAGGAATTCCACGCCTCCGACCAGCGTACCTACGGCGACGGTCTCAAGACCATCTGGGCCACCGCATGCCGTGAACTGCAGCTGACCGACGCCGTGCGCACCCGCGCCAAAGCCTTGGTCGGTTCGATTCCCAATGCTGAGGACATGCTCGAATCCATCGCCAACGCCATTCCGGTCGAAGGCATGGAATCCCTGATGCCCGCACTCGTGGACCATCTGGAACCGGTGGGCTCCATGCTTCCCAAGCACGCCGTGATCCTCCTGAGCGACCCGGAGAAACTGCGCCGCTCCGCCGAAGACTTGGCAAAAACCGCGAACGAGTTCCTGGCCGCAAGCTGGCATGTGGCCGCCTCCGGCCACGGCGCCGGCGCGCCCATCAGCTTCGACGAAGCCAGCTTCCTCGACTATGCGGAAACCATCAGCTCCCTCGAATACTCCGAACATCCGGTGATTCGCCTCACCAGTTTCGGCGTGGACACCACGTTGACCGGCCATGTGCAGCTCGACGCCCAGAACCCGGCCGAATTCCGAGGGGATGAGGCCAAGGCCTCCCAAGGCATCGAAGGCCTGCTCGATGCCGGCTTCCACGTCACCATCACCGCCGCTGCGGCCGGCACCTTGGCCAGGCTCAAGCGTGCGATCAACACTACCGGCATCGCCAATTTCGACGTCATCCGCTCTCAGGCCATCGACGGCTTCGTGGACAAAGCCGCCAAAATCGCCCTGCTCACCGAACGCGACCTGACCGGCCGCACTTCAGCCGTGGACGTGGCCAAAACGCCGAAACGCCGGCGCAAGGCCATCGACTTGGTGGAGCTCAAAAAAGGCGATTACGTGGTGCACGAGCAGCACGGCATTGGCCGGTTCATCGAAATGCGTCAGCGCACCATCGGCACCGGCGCCAACAAAACCACTCGCGAATACCTGGTCATCGAATATGCGCCTTCCAAGCGCGGCGCCCCGGCGGACAAACTGTTCATCCCCACCGACCAGCTCGACCAGGTCAGCAAATACA
>OLSO01002394.1_pt1 | contig 11574 bp, 10 predicted proteins | sample 1672441 | NCBI WGS metagenome assembly OLSO01 (sample SAMEA3136686, study PRJEB25190) | human gut metagenome | biome: human gut; feature: human-associated habitat; material: faeces | place: Austria | collected 2013 | reverse complement strand
GGTGACAGGATTCGAACCTGCGACCTCCTGGTCCCAAACCAGGCGCTCTAGCCAAACTGAGCCACACCCCGTTATCAAGGTATCTCGAACGCCCTTCGCTTGACGCAAGAAGAATTATAATATAATGTTTTGAAGTTGTCAATACCTTTTTTTACAAATTTTCAAAACAATTTTATACAATTCAACGGGATGTGGCAAACACTTCTTTAGACACGGTAAATATAGTTTTCTTTTCTCGGCTTTGCCTGCGGAAGCTCGCAGTCACGATAGCCTAAAATACAGTGGCCAATGCCAATATAGTCCCCCTCAATGCCCCACTGTGCCAGCAGCGCTTTTCCTTCCTCCGATGCGAACACTTCTCTTGCACGGTGAATCCAGCAGGAATCTACGCCTACCGCATACGCGGCATTCATCAGATTGCCCATCACAAGGCTGCCATCCTCCACACAGGTGCCACGACTCTGGTCTGCCAGCACAACAATAACTGTCGGAGCTCCGTAAAACGGATCGGAGGTCACGCCCATCACTGCCGCATTCAGCTTTGACAGCTTCGCGATCGTCTCCGCGTCCTGTACCACGACCATGATCGGGGACTGCATACCCATTCCGGTCGGCGCATATGTGCCAGCCTCAAGGATTTGGGTTAACTGCTCCTCTTTTACCTGCTCCTTTTTGTACTTCCGCACACTTCTGCGATCCTTTAAGCACTGAATGATTTCGTTCATTTTGAAATGCTCCTTTCTTTTATTTTCATCTGTTTTCTTCCTTAAAGCGAGGGAATGCTTATCTGCGTTCAATAAATCCGGAATGTCTTTACCGCCCACTTGAGCACCCGGTATTTCGGTGTCTCCAGCTCTCTTACGGCCTCCTTCAGCATCGTCCGGATCGGAATTCCCTGCGGACAGTGCTTCTCACATTTTCCGCATCCCACACACTGTGACGCACTGGACGTCTCCCGGCGCATCGCGGTCGACTGCACATACTCCCACATGCCGGATTTTTTACCCTCAGAATATTTTACGTTGTAGCAATGAAATGCCATCGGAATGTCGACATGCTGCGGGCATGGCATACAGTAAGCACATCCTGTACACGGTACTTTCATATATTTTTGAATCTCTGCTTTTACCTGCCCGATCAGCGTCCGGTGCACGTCCGTGAGCATGCTCACATGGGATTCTTCCGCTATCCGGATATTTTCCTGTATCATCTCCATCGAATTCATACCGGAGAGCACGCAGGTCACACCCGGCTGATCCCACAGCCATTTAAGCGCCATCTCTGCCGGTGTCTGAAACAGACCGGATGATGCGATCTGTTCCTTTGCCGTCTGCGGAAGGTGCTGTACGAGCCTCCCACCGCGCAGTGGCTCCATAATAATGACCGGAATTCCTTTCTTTGCCGCATACTCCAGTCCTTCCCGTCCAGCCTGGGAATGCTCATCCAGATAGTTATACTGAATCTGACAGAAATCCCAGTCATATGCGTCGAGCAGCGCCCTGAAATTTTCAGAATTGCCATGATAGGAAAATCCTATGCTGCGGATCTCTCCTGACACTTTCTTTTCTGCGATCCAGTCTGCAATGCCGATCCTGACCAGACTTTCCCAGGTCTTCACATCGTTGAGCATGTGCATGAGGTAAAAATCAATGTAATCAGTCCGAAGGCGTCGCAGCTCTTCCTCAAATTTTTTCTGAGCACCGGCTCTTGACTTAATGAGATAATGCGGAAGCTTCGTCGCCAGAAAAATGTCCCTTCTGCAGTGATTCCGCTCCAGAATTGTCCCGACTGCTTCTTCATTTCCTGCGTATACATAGGCAGTATCCAGATAATTGACACCGTGACGAATTGCATACATCAGCTCCTGTTCTGCTTTATCCAGATCCACTGCTGACCCGTTTTTCGTAAAACGCATACAGCCATATCCTAAAATGGACAGTCTCTGCCCCTTTCGGTCTTCCCGATATTCCATGCCTGTTCCTTTCTGTAAGTAAAGCGCACATTCGCAGTCGCATCCCCCCCCCATCGCCTAGTATTCCTCGCACGGAAAGCGAGGAAATGCTTATCTGCATTTATCGCGGCAGCCGGATCATCTCACGTGTAATTGATTTGAGGTCATGCACACCGCACATTTCCATCGCATCTGCAAGCTCTGCTCCGATCTTCTCGATATATATCTTTACCCCTTCCTCTGCACCGCCATAGACGGCCGTCACAAATGGACGCGCGATCACGGCAGCATCTGCGCCGAGAGCCAGTGCTTTCAGTACATCAACGCCGCTGCGAATGCCTCCGTCGACGAAAATCTTCATACCGCTGCCCCGCATCGCATCCGCAATCTCACCGAGCACCTCTGCCGTCGCCGGACACTGATCGAGCACGCGGCCGCCGTGATTGCTGACAACGATCGCTGCCGCCCCGGCCTCCTGCGCTTTACGTGCGCCGCGAACCGTCATTACACCCTTGACAATGAACGGAACCCCCACAGCCTTAGCGATCACACGCAGCTCTTCAACTGTTTTGCTTCCTGCGGGCGGATCAAGATTTTTCAGAAACGGAAGTCCAGCTCCATCCACATCCATGGCTACTGCAAAGCTACCGGACATTTTTACCAGTTCATATTTTTCCCGGAGCGTATCCACATTCCACGGCTTGATCGTCGGAATTCCGTTGCCGTGCTCTGCTGCGATTGCCTTCGATGCCGCTTCCATGACCGCCGGATTTGTCCCATCCCCGGTAAATGCCGCAATCCCGTTCTCACTGCATGCCTTCACCAAAATTTGGTTGTATTCCATATCATTGTATTTCTCACCATAATGCAGATTCACCGCACCGACCGGTCCTGCAAAAAACGGATACCGAAATGTTTTTCCAAACAGGGAAAGTGACGTATCCACCGGCCGGTTCTCGCTGATTGTATCCATATTCACACGGATCTCCTGCCATTTTTCATAATTGCGCATCGCCGTATCACCGACACCTTTTGCCCCAGGCCCCGGAAGCTGATTTTTGCACGCTCTTCCGTTACAGACCGGACAGACCTTGCAGTAAGCGCCCATAGTTCCTCTTGCCTGCTCCATAATATCCTGATAAGTCATTGGTCTCTCTCCTCTTTTATCCCTGTTTGATTTCTTTATTCCCGCGTTCTGTGAAGCTTTCGCATCATATAGAAATAACTCGGCACCAGCACCAGATCCGCACCAAGCCACGCTAATATCTCCGCATAAAAGATCCCGTCCTCACCGAGCAGTCGCGGAAGAATCAGGGCCGCGCCGGTACGCATGACAAATTCTGCAATGCCGGATACCATCGGCAACACCGTATTACCCATGCCCTGAATACAGCTGCGCGTCACATGCAGCACATACAGAATTGCAAGACAAATGCTCATGATTTTCAGATACCGGTACGCAATCGCAAGCACCTCACCTCCGTTTTTTGCACTGTCTGCAATAAACAGGCTCAGAATCTGCGGTCCAAGCACGAGCATCAGAACTGTAATCACCAGCGATGTCACAAAGGAAATAAATAAACCGGCCCGCATCCCCTGTGAAATCCGGTCTTTTCTCCTGGCGCCCAGATTCTGTCCCGCATAAGTCACCATCGCATATCCGTAGGAGGTTGCTGCCGTCTCCAGCAGTCCGTACAGCTTATTCGTCGCCGTAAATCCGGCGATAAATACAACTCCAAATCCATTGATTACGGTCTGCACAATCATGCCACCGACCGAAATGACCATATTCTGGAAGGCCATCGGGATGCCGAGCATGAGCAGATGCCCCATCAGCGGGCGCTCCATTTTCCAGTCCTCTTTTGAAAGATGCAGTACCGCAATCTTTTTCAGCTGCATCAGGCAGAAGCCGACGGAAATCAGCTGTGCCAGCACCGTCGCCGCGGCCGCTCCCTGTACGCCCCAGCCAAATCCCATGACAAACAGAAAATCCAGCGAAATATTCACAACGGAAGCAATCACCATCGCAAGTAGCGGATTCTTTCCGTCTCCTAATGAGCGCAGCACGCTGGCACAGAAATTATAAGCCATTACGACCGGCGTGCCCGCAAACAGAACCCTGAGATATGCTATCGATACCGGCTGAATTTCTGTCGGCGTATGTAAAAGCTCCAGCACTGCCAGGGCACATCCCTGCCCTACTGCTGTCATTCCGATTGCGCAAATCACTGCCAGCACGATCGAATTTGTCACAACCTGCCGCAGTCTGTGGTAATTGCCCGCGCCAAACTGCTGCGCCATCAGGATCGCAAAGCCTTGTGCAAAGCCCTGAATCACAGAGAGCACCAGCCAGTTCAGCCAGTCCACTGCTCCCAGCGCTGCCAGGGCGTCCACACCGAGCTGCTTTCCGACAACCGCTGTATCTACTACCGTGTAGAGCTGCTGACAGAGATTTCCCGCCATCAACGGCAGAGAAAACAGAAAGAGCAGGCGCAACGGACTTCCATCTGTCATATGTTTCGTACGTGTTTGTTTTATTGTCTGTTCCATGTCACTCCTCAAATTTCTCGCACTCTGTGATCACATCCTGTCACAGTCCGTGCTTCAGTCCACCTTCAGAATCAGCTCCAGCACGCGCTTCGCACTCACTACCAGCTCATCCCTTGTAATTCTTCCAGCTTCGTAATCCTTCTTCAGACGCTCCGGATAGCCACATCCCATCTTGACGTCATTTCCGGCCTGAATCTCCAGATATTGCTCCGCATGGTTCCACCAGTCCGTCGTCACAAGACCACCAAAGCCCCACTCATCCCGCAGGATACCGGTCAGCAGATCTTTATTCTCTGAATCGCGCTGTCCGTTTACAATATTATAAGAAGACATAATCGTCCACGGATCTGCCTCTTTTACGACGATCTCAAAGCCCTTCAGATAAATCTCACGCAGCGCACGCTCAGAGACACGGGAATCACTCTCAAAGCGGCAGGTCTCTTTGTTGTTGCAGCAAAAATGCTTTACAGATGCTGCCACATTGCGGGACTGAATGCCGCGCACCATCGCTGCACCGGTCTTTCCTGCGATCAGCGGATCCTCTGAATAATACTCAAAGTTTCTTCCGCACAGCGGACTTCTGTGAATATTCATCGCCGGGGTCAGCCAGACAGCAATATTATTTTCCAGTACCTCTGCCGCACCTGCTGCGCCTACCTGCTCTACCAGTGCTTCATTCCACGTCGAAGCGAGCAGCGTCGCACACGGGAATGCAGTCGTGTGTACGCCGACTTCCGGACGGATACGCAGACCGGCCGGACCATCTGCCGTCATGATATTCGGTACTCCATACTCCGGAAGATTACCAAAGCCATACGTATTCGCCACACCGGTGTTCGGCTGTCCGCACAGTAAAGAAATCAGATCATCCACGGAAAGCTGTTCCATAAAGGCTCCCAGCGTAGCTCTTCCTTCTGCGACATCGATCAGGCGCACCGGTCTCTCCGATACACCAAACAGTGAGCCTTGTGCTGCCCGTACATCCGGATCCTTTGCCGGAGTCTGCTTCGGATCCCAGTCTGAAATGCGCACCTTTGCCTCATCAACCGGCAGCTCTTCCATCGTTCCATCCGGACGCAGACGTTCTCTTAACAGGTTCGATGCACAGCGGCTTTCCAGCTGCTCCACAACGATTGTCTCCGCTACGGTATACACCGCGGACACTTCCCTGACATCACGCACACTCGTTCCGAGCCAGAACTGATAGTCTCCCCTTTCCAGCACATATGCAGACGCCTGAACCTTTCCAAGATCATCGTAGGATGCAATCTGATACGGCGTCACCTTCAGACTTACGATCTGACGCTCGCCCGGCTGCAGAAGGCGTGTCTTCACATATGCTTTCAGCTCCTTAGCCGGCTTTCCGAGCAGTCCCTGCGGTGCTGACACATAAAGCTGTACCACTTCTTTTCCTGCACAGTCACCAATGTTTGTCACCTCTGCACGTACACAGATGCCATCCGCATCCATCTGCACATCCCGCTCTTTTACCAGAAACTTCGTGTAGGAAAGTCCGAAGCCAAACGGATAGATGATCTTCTCCTGCGCCCCCGGTACGGTCTCAAAATAACGGTACCCGACATAAATATCATCTGTATAATTTACATAATATTCTGAATCATGGAAGCCCTCTGAGGACGGATAATCCTCCAGACATCCCGCAAAGCTGTCGACCAGCTTTCCGGACGGGCATGCATCCCCGCACAGAAGATCTGCCGCCGCAAGACCGCCTTCCATACCGCCCTGCCATGCCATGAGCACCGCCTGAATATCCGGATCCGCACAGAACCATGAGGTATCGACCATACCACCAACGTTCATCACAACGATGACCTTTTTAAAATTCTGCTTTACCACATCAACCATACGCTGTTCCGCATTTGAGAGGTAAAAATCACCACGCTCAAATACCTGTTCTGCGCGTGACAGCAGCTGGCGCTCCTCTTCCCCCTGGTATTCTGAAATATGCAGCTCGCCCGCTTTCACAGTCCGGTCCCAGTTCTCCCCGGAAAACCGGCAGATCGAGATAATCGCCGTATCGGTAAATGCCTTCGCCCCTGCGAGCAGCTCCTGCGGAATCTCCGGCTCCTCTGTCATACCCGGCACCACACCTCCGGCATACTGCTGTTTCGTCACCTTCTCATAAAAGTCCGCCAGAGGTGCATAAACTGCGACCTTTCCTTCTGCTTCTTTTACCTTCATCCCTTCCTGCAGGCTGCGCACATAATCTACGGTCACATCGCCGCTTCCGCCGCCGCCCTTTACATAATCTGTGCTGCCTTTGCCGAACAGCGCGACCTTTTTTCCAGCCGGAACCGGAAGTACATCGTGCTCATTTTTCAGAAGCACCATACCCTCCCGTGCCGCCTCCCTCGACAAGGCGATATGCTCTTTTGATCCGGTGATTCTTGTCCCGTCCTTGCCCATCGGCAAAACCGGCTGATAAATAAAACGTCCCCAGTTTCTCATCTTCGTTGCTCCTCCTGTATTTTCCCCGTGTTTCTCCACGTGTTTTTTATATAATTATACATTTTTAATGCTGCCTGAGCATACTTCGATCCAGTACGACATCCGCAAGCTTCCGCTTCGGCACATGATGTACATCCTGTTCATCCCGGTAGTACGCGATGCTCTCACCATCCTCAACTTCTTCGAGCACGACCGTCTCTGCCGGCTTTCCGATCGCCACGATAAGCATCGGTGAGAGATACTCCGGAAGAGAAAGTGCTTCTTTGACGCTGCCTGCGCCAAAATTGCCAATCATACAGCCGCCAAGTCCCATCTCTGTCGCCGCAAGCAGAATTGTCTGAGCCGCAATCCCGACATCCCTCTGAAACCGTACCAACGACTCGCCGCGCTTTGTATTCTGACAGATGACAATAAAGGCAGTCCCTTCGCCCACTTCGTCAGTGCCTGGATTTTATCCACCTCATCCTTCTCCCATGCGAGGTAGTACTGCAGTGGCTGCCGGTTCACACTGGATGCCGCAAGTCTTGCGCAGTCTGCCATCTCCAGCAGTTCTTCCTTTGTCACGCAGCGACTCTCATCATACCCGCGATAGCTGCGGTTCGCCTTTACCAGATCCTTTAACATCCTGTTCCCTCCTTTTGCTCCCGTATCCATTTCTGACAGTCCTCCAGCTCATCTTCGCAAAACAGCTGCAGACCTGCCCGCCGCAGCCATTCTGCAGTCACACCGTATCCCGGAATCCGTACCCCGGAAAATGTCCCATCGTATATCTGGTGTGTACCGCAGGACGGACTGCGCTCCTTCAAAATAGCTGCCTTACAGCCGAGCAGCTCAGCCAGACGCACGGCCTCTCCTGCCCCTTTTGCAAACTGCAAGCTCACGTCCCGTCCGCTCCTTGATACGACGCCGTCCCCGGAGCGCTCAGACGGCTCCCTCGGAGTCGTCAGACCTCCATACACCTCCGGGCAGAACGGAATGAGTTCTGCTTCGCGCGCAATCAATTCAAGCTGCCGGAGCCCATTGTCCCTCCCATCATACCGGCAGGACACGCCGAGCAGACAGGCACTTACCAAAATTTTCATCTTCTATCCCTCACATCAGATTTGTATCTCCCGGCAAACGAAAGCCTTCTCCGATCACCTCGTTTGACTCCACAATGATGACAAATGCCTTCGGATCCACCTCATGTGCACACTTTCGGATCGCGTACATCTCTTTATTGTTGCTCGCACACATGACGACCGGCTTCGACTCACCTGAATATCCGCCGGATGCATTCAGAATCGTCGCGCCGCGCCCGGATATCCGGTCGATCGCCGTCACCATCTCTGGTGCATAGTCCGTGATAATCAGCGTCAGCTTGCCGGAGCTTGTCCCGTAAATGACCTTATCCAGTACGGTCGAATACAGATAATTCAGCAACAGGCCATAGATAACCGCATTTCCGCTGCCGAGCAGAAATCCGCCGATGACGATAACAAGCGTATCCATTGCAAACGCAATCTTCCCCAGAGAAAGATGAGGATGATAGTATTTGATCGCCATCATAATAAAGTCAAAGCCTCCGGTCGATGATCCGCGCATAAAAATAATCGCATAGCCGATGCCCAACAGAACCCCGGCACAGATTGCCGCCAGTATCAGATCACCCTGATAAAGCGGAAGCCTTGGGCCGACAAGATCCATGACCGCCGATGTGATCAGTGTCGACTTCAGCGAAGACAGATAAAATTGCTTTCCAAGTGTCTTATAGCAGCACAAAATAATCGGTATATTAAGTGCCACTGTCATCACGCCAACCGGAAGCCCAAAGAGCTGATAAAAAATCAGTGCCACACCGGATACACCGGTCATCGGAAAGTCTGCCGGCACCGCAAAGCTGTAAATTGCAATACTCAGAAACAGTCCTCCGGCGATATCCGTGAGGATATCCAGTATCCATTTCTTTTTCTTTTCTTTCATTTGACCCTCCACACACCTTCCGTTCATTGCCCCGGAGACATTCTATAGCAGGAAAGCGCCATGAATACGCAGCGCACCGGGCCTTGCAGCAGCCGGCAGACTGGATATTGATGACGCTTTATGAGCGGTTGTCCGTATCCGCATAATAGTAAATTCATCTTACACCATCCCTTTTCCATCCGTCAACCCCCATAAAAAGAAATACAAATTCTGCATGCTTTAAAAATGACTTTTAGTCATTATTTACATTGACTTTACATTTCTTTTATGGTAGAGTTTTTGTAATAATAGTGTAAATAACCTTTTCGCGGAACGCTTCTTTAATTTTATTCGGAGGAATACTATGGGAAAGATTGAGGTAAATAAAAAACAGAAAAAAGAGTCTCTTCTGAATACAGCCTTCTCTCTCTTTACTTCCAAAGGCTTCCAGAAGACTTCGATTTCAGATATTGTAGACAATGCAGGGGTCGCAAAGGGAACCTTTTACCTGTATTTTTCAGACAAATACGATCTCCGTAACAAGCTGATCGCCCACAAAGCCGGTGTCCTGTTTCTGGATGCATATCACGCGCTGACTGATCAGAAGGTGACCGGGATCGAAGAACAGATCATCTATATCACGGATTACATCATCCAGCGCCTTATCCGGGACAAGTCGCTGCTCGGCTTTTTATCCAAGCACTTAAGCTGGGGCGTCTTCCGCAACAATCTGATCGCCGGAACAGACAACAATGAGCAGAATGTCTACCTTATTTTTATGAATCTTCTGCATGCATCCGGCTATGACTTCAAAGACCCGGAGATTATGATCTACATGCTGATCGAGCTGGTCAGTGGCTCCATTTACAATCCTCTGCTCTATGAACAGCCTGTACCGATTGATGCGATCCGATCATATCTGCACGATTCTATCCGGCATATAATCCGACAGCACATTCAGACAGAAAGCGACTCCTCGCAGACTGCCAATAGTGCTGCCTCTGATATAAAATGATGATGATGCCAGGGTCAAAAGGTCAAACATGAGAAAGTAGCGATTTACGTAGTAAATCAGCGGATTTCGAATGTTTGCAGAATTGCGGGAGCTGCTTCGCAGCGGAGCAATTCGTAGGCATCAGTTGGGACCAAAATACCTTTTGACCCGCAAAATACTGAAAAATGAGCGGACATCCGTTTTCTCAGATCCGCATGCTCAGGGAAATCCTTTTCTTCTGCATATCCACGCCGATCACCTTTACTTCTACGATATCTCCAACGCTTACAACCTCGAGCGGATGTTTGACAAACTTCTTGTCCGTCAGCTCAGAGATATGCACCAGTCCGTCCTGATGTACGCCGATGTCTACAAAAGCACCGAAGTCAATGACATTACGGACGGTTCCTTTCAGGATCATTCCTTCCTTCAAATCCTTCATTTCAAGCACATCCGTGCGCAGGATCGGCTTTGGCATCTCGTCACGCGGGTCACGTCCCGGCTTGCACAGTTCCTGCACAATATCCCGAAGTGTCAGTTCTCCGATGCCGATGCGTGCTGCCATTTTTTTATAGTCCTTCACATAAATTGCCTTTGTACCGGACTCGCCTGCCCAGCTTTTACCGTAGCCAAGCTCTTCCAGAAGCTTCCCGGCTGCCTCATAGCTCTCCGGGTGAATACTCGTCGCGTCGAGCGGGTTGTCTCCGCCGCTGATCCGCATAAAGCCTGCGCACTGTTCAAATGCCTTCGGGCCAAGCTTTGCCACCTTTAGCAGCTCCTTCCGGTTCCGGAATTTTCCGTTTTCTTCCCGGTACGCTACGATATTCTTCGCAATTGCCTTGGAAATGCCGGAAATATGCTCCATCAGCGGAACAGACGCCGTATTCAGATCCACACCGACACGGTTCACACTGTCCTCAACCACGCCGTCGAGCGCCTCTCCGAGCTTCTTCTGATTCATATCATGCTGATACTGACCGACTCCGATCGATTTCGGATCAATCTTCACGAGCTCTGCCAGCGGATCCTGTACCCGGCGGGCGATCGAAGCCGCGCTTCGCTGTCCGACATCAAAATTCGGGAATTCCTCCGTAGCCAGTTTACTCGCAGAATAAACCGAAGCCCCCGCCTCATTTGTGATCACATAGGATACCTTCTCCGGAATTTCCTTGAGCAGCTCCACAATAATCTGTTCGGACTCACGGGAAGCCGTACCATTTCCAAGAGAAATCAATGATACACCGTACTTGTGGATCAGCTCTTTTAGCTTTTCCTTTGCTGCACGGATCTTATTTTCATTTGTCGGTGCAGTCGGATAAATAACTGCTGTATCGAGTACCTTTCCGGTTGCATCGACGACTGCCAGCTTGCAGCCGGTACGGAACGCCGGATCCCAGCCGAGCACGACCTGACCTGCGATTGGCGGCTGCAAAAGAAGCTGCTCCAGATTCTTGCCAAATACGGAGATCGCGCCATCCTCCGCCTTTTCCATCATTGCGCTGCGAATCTCCCGTTCGATCGCCGGTCCGATCAGACGCTTATAGCTGTCTGCAATGGCAGTCTTCAGTACCGGTGCTGTCGACGGATTATCCTTGCGAATCACTTGATGCTCCAGATAAGCGAGAATTTTATCCTCCGGCGCTTCGATCTTCAAGGTCAGGAATTTCTC
>OLSO01002386.1_pt1 | contig 11602 bp, 10 predicted proteins | sample 1672441 | NCBI WGS metagenome assembly OLSO01 (sample SAMEA3136686, study PRJEB25190) | human gut metagenome | biome: human gut; feature: human-associated habitat; material: faeces | place: Austria | collected 2013 | reverse complement strand
TTTCCTACAAATGCACTGTCTACAATGTTATAGACTGCCTGCAATGCCATAGATAGGATCATCGGGATTCCCATCTGGACCATCAACTTATTTACCGGCATCTCCTTCATCTTGTTGCTTTCCGCCATTTTTTAAACTCCTTTCTTTTTGGCACAAAAAAAGTGCGCACCTTGTCATATAAGCTGGACTTACGCTGACACGCTACACACTTTTTCATGGCGATATTGATTTTTGCAAAATGAAAACGAGTAGCTGGTAAACTGGATTTACGCTTACTTGCTACTCGTTTCTTGTAATTATATTTCCTCTTTTTCAAAAAGTCAAACAAAATTTTCCTTACATTCTCTCTTCTTTTTACGCATAACAAAAGCGGGTGATGGGAATCGAACCCACGTATCCAGCTTGGAAGGCTGGTGTTCTACCATTGAACTACACCCGCGTCTTAAAGACAAATAATATGATATCACATCTCAGAAAAAATGCAAGTCTTTTTTTCAATTTTTGATTACTTTTTGTTCACTTTATTTTCTGACCGCTATTTTATCTATTTCGGTTCTTTTCCTTCCATTTCCACATATATTTTATCAATCACCTGTTTTCTATCCGATCGGAGTTCCTTTTATGTTTTCCAGATTAAAATCAAAAAATATTATACGGATCTGTTTTCTTTTCCTTGCGGCTTTCTTTGTGGGAACCGGCGCTGCATTTCTGCATGATCATTTCTTTCCAGCCGCTGTTCCCACCTCTTCTGAAGGCAACTGGGGGCTCAGCTTCCAAACGGATGGGGATCCCCCTGTCGGCAATGCCACATTTGACGAGTTGAAAAAATTTGATGCCTTTTACGCACAGGACACCGGCGAAAAGGTAATCTACCTTACTTTCGATGCCGGTTATGAAAATGGAAATACACCGGCTATTCTGGAAGCTCTTACGAAACATCAGGCTCCGGCAACGTTCTTCGTCGTCGGCACACTTCTGGAAAGCAATCCAGAACTTATCAAACAGATCCTCGCTGCCGGTAACACCATCGGCAACCACACCTGGCATCACAAAGACATGTCACAGATTTCTACAATGGAATCCTTTTCTGAAGAAATCCAGACAGTTGAAAAACTGTATCAGCAGATCACCGGACAGGAAATTTCCAGATTTTATCGTCCACCCCAAGGCAAATACAGCGAAGCCAACCTGAAAATGGCACAGGATCTTGGCTATCATACCTTCTTCTGGAGTCTCGCCTACGTCGACTGGTATCAGGATAGCCAGCCATCCCACGAAGAGGCTTTTGAAAAGCTGCTTGGGAGAATCCATCCCGGTGCCATCGTTTTACTCCACAGTACATCCTCTACAAACGCTGAAATCTTAGATGAACTTCTCACCAAATGGGAAGAAATGGGTTATCATTTTGCTTCTCTTGATGACCTTATAAAAGCTACTGCATCTTAGGAATTTTTCTCTGTCACTTTATCGGAGGATTCTCTAATCGATCAGTCCATATTTCTTCATCGCATAAGCAATTCCATCTTCTTCAACGGTCTTTGTAACAAATTCTGTATAAGGTTCCAGCACCTGGTCATGCGCGCCCATCGCAATCGCATGCCCGGCATGCCGGAACATTGCCAGATCATTGCTGCTGTCTCCAAATACATATGACTGATCTCTCGTCATTCCAAAATGCTCCAGTACCCAGTCAATCGCAGTTCCTTTTGTATAGCCCTTGAGGATACATTCAAACGTATTACTTCCACGGTCGATTACTTCCATATCATCTTTGATAAATTCAAAAAATGCTTTTACATCACTTTTTTCATCCGTATAAATAAAGATTTTATCATATGGACATCTTCTCTGCTCCATATAACGCTCGATTCCAAGTCCACGGTTATTCATGTATTTTTTTGTATTTTCCAATCTGTCAAATCTTGAAACTCTTGAAGTGAAATACACATCTTCCGCTCCCTCAAAAATCCCATCAATCTGACATTTTGTCATATAATCAGCGATCTCATCGCCCCTCTCCGGATCCAGATGCTTTTCAAAAATAATTTCTTCATCAAATGTAAAATAAATCCCACATCCACACAAATATCCATCAAATGGAAGTTTTTTCAGTTCCACCGGAACACTGCAGTATGTTCTTCCTGTATTGATAAATAAAAAATGTCCTGCGTCGTGTGCCCTTTTAAGTGCATCTACCGTACTTGCGGGAATCTCTTTTGTAATCTCACTGAGTACGGTCCCATCAATATCAAAAAATAATGCTGCTCTATTCATTCTACCTTTTCCTCCCGGTTATACTCCAATTACACGATACTCATTATACTCATATCTCACCATTATGCGCAACCCTTTTTCATTTTCTGCAAAATATCTGTGATAAATACCATTTTGACTTCTCCATATAAAAGTAATATAATAGATGTTATACAATTTGAAAAAGGGGTAATAATAATGAATAAAAGAATCGATAAGAAAAAACAGAAAAGAACACTTGAATCAGCAGTAACTGCTACAGCTACATCATCAGCACCGGCTACGGCAACTCCTGTTGTAGAGATAAAAGAAGTTGTAAAAGAAGTCAAAGTACCAGTAGAAGTTCCTGCCAAAAATCCTGCATTCTATGTTCAGTACCAGAGTGCAGAATATACTGTATCCGCTATCACAGAACGTGTGATCGCTGACTGCAATGCAAAGGGACACGCTGTAGAAAATCCGGAAGCTCTCTCCATTTATCTGAAACCAGAAGATAAAAAAGCATATTACACCCTTGGAGGGTTCAATGGATATATTGAATTATAAAGGAGTATTTTATGGCGCTTAACTTTCAACAGCTTGGAATGCTTGCAAAACTGAAATCCGCATTTTCCACTTTTCAACAGGAGCATCCTAAATTTATGCCTTTTATTCATGCAGTAAAAGGAGATGCATGCCGCAAAGACAGCATCATCGAAATCTCCGTCAAATCTCCGGAAGGACGGAATTATACCACTAATTTCCGTGTTACCGAAAAGGATTTGGAACTTATCCAGATGCTGAAAGATATGCAGGAAAACCAATAAAGTAAAAAAAGCAGGTAAGAAAGGATAAAATTTCTTACCTGCTCTTTTTCTATCTTACTTTAGCATTTCTTTGCTAATACAAAGGAATGGCCTTCCATTTTTATTGCCTGAAGGCTGACTTTTTTACCGGTATATAAATCCATATACTCTCCCTCTTCTTCGATCCAGGCTGTCCGGTCCTCTTCTGCGAAATTAAAAAGTGCTGTCATCTGCTCGCCCTCCAGTTCCCGCACAACTCCAAGGATTCCATTTTCCCAGGTATCAAGCGTCCAGACATTTGCCGATGCGTCAAATACTTTTTCCTTACTTCGGATGGATCTAAGTTTTCCAATTCCATCAAACAGTTCTTTTTGTACCGTTCCGTTTCTCTTTCGTCCGTCTGCCAGCTTCCAGTCAAATTTTCCTCTGTGGATATACCTGGAATCAACCCGTTTTTCCGGATCATTTTTATAAGTATAATCATTTACCTGACCAATCTCATCTCCACTGTAAAGCATTGGAATTCCGGATTGCACCATCATATATGCATGCAGCATCAGATCAAATCTGACTGCTCTTTTTTTCTTTTCTTCATTTTGTTCAAATCCGGCACTTTCAATTCCACACATGGAAGCTGTCGTTGCACAGAATCTGGCATCTCCTGTTATCGGATCTTCATTATAAAGTTCCCCGCGGCTCACACTTTCTGCGATTTTTCCTGTGAAAAAGTCATTCAGATATCTTTTGTGTGGGACTTCCTGCATTCCCCAACCGGCAAGTGTCTGGAAATCCAATCCCCATCCAATATCATCATGACATCTGAGGTAATTTAAGAAAGTATACTCTTTCGGAAGGTTGTTCATAATATCAAGCTGCATCCGTAAAAGTCTGGTATCTCTCGTCGCAACCGTATTCCATGTAGTAGCCATCATGGTTACATTATAAAGCATATGACATTCCGGCTTTTCTATGGTACCAAAATAAGGAACTACTTTTTCCGGTTCCATCACGACTTCCCCTAATAATACAACCGACGGACACACAATCTCCCCGATCATACGCATCATCCTGACTATCGTGTGTACCTGTGGAAGATTTCTGCAGCTTGTCCCCATTTCCTTCCAGATATAAGGAACTGCATCGATCCGCAGAATGTCAATCCCCTGATTGACCAGGAAAAGGAAATTATACATCATTTCGTTAAACACCCTCGGATTCTTATAATTCAGATCCCACTGGTAAGGATAAAAGGTAGTCAACACGTAGTGTCCGATTTCAGGAAGCCAGGTGAAATTCCCCGGTGCAGTTTCCGGAAATACCTGTGGCACTGTTTTCTCATATTCTCTGACATAGTTTTCATTGTCACAGAAAAAATACCGGCTCATATATTCGCCTTCACCCATTCTTGCCTTCTGTGCCCATTCATGATCTTCGGAAGTATGGTTCATTACAAAATCCATACACAGATTCATGTCTTTTTCATGGCAGGCTTCAGCCAGATCTGCAAGGTCTTCTATGGTTCCAAGTTCCGGCTTTACTTTTCTGAAATCCGCAACCGCATAGCCTCCATCGGATCTTCCCTTTGGCGAATCGAGAAACGGCATCAGATGAACACAGTTTACACCACATTCTTCCAGATACTTAAGCTTTCCTTTGACTCCTCTTAAATTTCCGGCGAAATTATCAATATACAGCATCATTCCCAGCATGTTTTTTTTACGATACCACGCCTGATCCTTTTCCTTCTCCAGATCTCTCTTTCGAAGTTTCGCATTTCTTGCATGATAGTAATTCTGCATCTGTTCACAGAGCTCTGCAAACATTGCTTCATTATCATATAATTCCATATAGAGCCAGCGAAGCTCATCCATATGCTTCGCCAGTCTCTTTTCAAAAATATCATTTGTTTTTCTCATTTTTACTCGACCATTTCCAGATAAATCTGATATGCTTTGTACTCACCAAATTCAAGCGGCATCGGAATTCCAACTTCCATCAGCGCCTCTGCCGGATAAATTTTTCCGGTATTTGAATCTTTATAGAATTGTCCAGCACACAGACCTTTCATTTTTACATAATTTACTGTCATGTTTCCATGGATTTCAAGCATAACTACATTTACAAGTACTTCTTTCCCATCTTCTGATACAAATTCCCATGCGCCGATTTCTTCTGCGAATGGATTACTCAGTCGATAGTAAAGTCCATTTTGTACAAGCTGTGCGTATTTTTTGTATTCTACTATCTGTTTCCTGATCTCTCTGCGCTCTTCATCTGTCATTTTCGCCGGATCCAGTTCATAGCCGAAGGTTCCTGCCATGGCACAGACACCTCTTGTATGGAGTGATGTCTTTCTTCCTGTCTGATGATTCGGAACTGCAGATACGTGAGATCCAACTGCAGATACCGGATACCCAAAGGATGTTCCGTATTGGATTCTTACACGATCCACTGCATCGGTATTGTCACTGCACCAGATCTGTGGTGTATAATACAGCATTCCCGCGTCAAAACGACCTCCACCACCACTGCAGCCTTCGATCAGAAGGTCTGGATAGCGGCTTATAATACGCTCCAGGAAATCATAAAGTCCAAGCATGTAGTCATACTGCACACTGCCCTGTTCTTCTGCCGTCATAGAATATACTTCTGCCATACTTCGATTCATATCCCATTTTACATATTCGATATTTCCCTGATCGAGCACCTGACACATCTGCTCATAAACAGCATCCACAACTTCTTTTCTCGAAAAATCAAGGAGCAGCTGGTTTCTTCCTTTTACCGGTTTTCTTCCCGGGATCTGAATTGCCCAGTCCGGATGTTCACGGTAAAGATCACTGTCTTCATTTACCATCTCCGGCTCAAACCAGAGCCCGAATTTAACACCTAGCGCATTGATCCTGCTGATCAGGTCACCAAGACTTCCCTGCAGCTTTTCTTCATTAACCTTCCAGTCGCCAAGTCCACTGTTGTCATCATTTCGACTTCCAAACCATCCATCATCCAGTACAACCATATCGATTCCCAGATCCTTTGCCTGCTCGGCAAGATGATAGATATCTTCTCCCGTAAAATCAAAATAGCATGCTTCCCAACTGTTGATCAGTACCGGTCTTACTTTTTCTTTATATTTTCCGCGACACAGATTTTTACGGATACATCTCTGCAGATTCTGGGAAAGCTTTTCAAGTCCCTGATTGCTGCAAGTTAAAATAACTTCTGGGATCACAAATTCCTCTCCTTTTTTCAGTGGATAAGAAAACTGTTCTTCCTGCAGTCCCATCTGCATTCTTGTCTGCCCGAACTGATCCTTTTCTACTTCTGCTTTAAATCCTCCGCTGTATACAAAAGACATTCCATAACAGGTACCGGCATCTTCTGTCGTTTCTTTTTCTGCCAGTATCATCATCGGATTGTACTGATGGCTGGATGTTCCTCTGCGGCTTCCAATTACAAAAGCTCCATGTCCTACCGATGTTCTTTGCATATTTCTTTCCATCGCATGGCGGCCGTAAAATGAAATTACGTCAAATTCACCATGAACGAAATCGATACACGCTGCTTGGGCTTTTGTCAGTCTGATTTTATCTTCTTCTGTATTGATCACTTTTGCACTTCTTGTGATCACATCATACTCCGGAAGAACTCCATAAAGTAATTCTACCTGTAATCCTGTCACCTGATCTTTCATATAAATGATCAGAGTCTGGGCTTCCTCTTCGGCAGCATAAACTGCCGGAAGTCCCTTCAAATTATATTTTCCATCACAAATCTCATATCCCTGATATCTAAGATCGCATCCAAAAGAACCATCTGCATTTACAAGATCAAGCACCGGACTCCTGAAATCTCCTGTCAGTCGACACGGAAATTCCTGCGGCAGCACATCAAGGGAATATGTTCTGTCATTTCCTGTATCATGCGGATTTCCTGAGAAGCCACGGTCTGCATAGGTCAGAAGATAGTCCATAACTCCATCTGTCTTTCTTCCATAATATAAATGCAGTAAAAATCCATATGCATCAATTTGCATCTGATACGTTGTATTTTGGGTATGTAATGTAAATGTTTTTGCTTTCTCGTTGTATATGATTCCCATATTCTTCTCCTTAAGCTTCTGTCAAATTTATTTTACTGCGCCATTTACAACACCGTTCAGAATCTGTTTCTGACAGATCAGATAGAAAATCAAAATCGGAAGCAGTGCCAGTAAATAGGATGCAAATGCAAGATTATAATTGGTTCCAAATTGTGTCTGGAATGTCATCTGTGCAAGTGGCAGTGTGTTCACATCACTACCTGCCAGAATTACAAGTGGTGTCATAACATCATTCCATGTACCAAGTGCTGTAAGTACCGCTACTGTTGCATGCATCGGTTTCATGATTGGGAAAATAACGCTCCAGTAAGTTTTCCAGGTTGTTGCCCCGTCTACATGTGCAGCCTCTTCCAGTGCCATCGGAATATTTTTCAGATAACCGGAGTATAAGAGCACATTCATCGGCATATAAAATACAAGATAACACAAAATAACACCGAAAATATTGTCAATTCTCATCTGTGCTGTCTGCTTCACAAGTGGCATCATCAAAATTGCAAATGGAACAAACATACCGCTTACAATATAAAGATAGGCTACTTTGTAAAATTTACTGGTACTTTTACTTCTTCCGATCACATAACCGATCATAGAATGAATCAGAATGGAAAGAACCACCGTTACAATCGTTATCAGCACACTGTTGCCCAGTGAATGCCAGAAATCTGTTACACGCATTGCTTCTGCAAAGTTAGAAAAGCTCCAGCTTTTTGGCAGTGATAAGATTCCGGAAATACTGTTTGTCATTTCCGACGGTTTCTTAAATGCAATCACAACTGTAAGATAAAGAGGAAAAATAACGGTTACAAGACCCAGAATCAATAAAATTGTGATTGGCCAGTTTACTCTTTCTTTCACCTTTACTTTCATTATAACTGTTCCTCCTTATTTCCCAAAAAGTTCATCTGTAATACAGAGATCACAACGATCACTACAAAGAACACAACTGCATTGGCACTCTGGAACCCGAACTGTCCTCCAGCCATACCATTGTTATAAATCAAAAATGAAATTGATTCTGTACTCTGCGCCGGGCCTCCTTTGGTAAGAGCCATGATCTGATCAAATACCATCAGAAAATTCTTCATGCAAAGTACCATATTGATGGTAAAGAATGGAAGGATCAGTGGAAATGTCAGATTCTTGAATTTTTTCCATCCGGTCGCTCCATCAAGAGAACCTGCTTCGTATACATCCTCCGGTACCGTCTGAAGTCCGGAAATATAAATAATCGTATTCATTGCAACAGACTGCCATGCACATACAATTACGATCGCAACCCATGCCCATTTTGAGCTTGCCAGGATACTGTCACCTTTTCCGCCCATCATTTTTACAACTGCCGGAAGAATATAAGTGAAAAAGTAATTGAAAATATAGCCCACTACAAGTGCTCCTAAAATATTTGGAACGAAATACATTCCTCTGAGTGCACTTTTAAATTTAATTTTACTGTTTAATCCAAGAGCTAAAACAAGACTTAACACATTTACAACTATTGTTGCAACAATTGCAAGCTTGAATGTAAACAGGTAGGATTTCCCGACTCTTGCATCAGTAAATAAGTCTGTATAATTCCGAATACCTACCCAGTCAAACTCGCCATATCCTCGAAAATTTGTAAAACTATAAATAACACCTTTAATAAGTGGCAGCGTATTAAAGCAGAAAAACAACGCAAGTATCGGTATCGTAATCAGTAAAAATGTCCGCTTTCTGCCATTCATCCTTTTCAATTTATTCATGATCTGTATCCCTCCTACTTGCCTGCTTCATAATCTTCCATCATACGAATGATATCCCTGTTATATCTGATCCAGTCTTTGTCAAATTTTTTCAGGAATGCGTCAACATCCTGGTTTATGAGAAATGTCTGGATTTGTGCATCGACTGCCATTTCTGACGGATAATAGTGATCCTGGTAATCCGCCATACGGTTATCCTGAATATATGGTTTCATATCTTCCAGTTCCGGAGCCAGTGCAAAATCTTCGTCTTTACAAGGCACCGCATTCTGTGCATCTAAGTATGACTGGATACTATCATGATCCATCAGGAAATCAAGTACTTCATATGCCGCTTCTTTATTTTCACATGTATCCATCACGCAGAACTGAAGGTCTACTCCTGAATTTAATACATTGTCCTCTTCCGAATCATTAGCCGGCATAACAAAGGATCCGATATTCATATCCGGATTTACAGATTTGATCTGCGGAATTGCATAGCTTCCGATTGTATACATCGCTGATTCACCATTTGCAAATGCAGTACATGCATCGTTGTATCCGTATCCAAACGGTCCATCTTCACCATAATTTAACAATTCAAGCATTTTTTCTGCCACTTGCGGATATTCTTTGGAGAAGGTTGTTTCTCCCTTATTCACCTGCTGACAAACATCGGATGGTGCAAGTCCGACTGCAAGTGCATTCCAAGGTGCAAGGCAGGTCCAGGTATCTTTATATCCAAAATAAAGTGGCTGGATTCCTTCATTCTGAATCTCCTCGCAAAGAGAAATAAATTCATCCCAGGTCTGCGGAATCTCCCATCCATGTTCCGCAAACATCTCTTTGTTATAGAGCACTCCTGCCGCATTTGCCACATACGGAAGCCCATATGTTCCTTCTGTCGGAACAAACTCCAATCCTTCAATAATATCCAGATAAGCAGGTTTCACCTCACTAAGTCCTTCATAATCTGAAAGGTCAGCCAGTATTCCTGAATCAACAAAATACGAATAATTGATATCTCCTCCGATTCCGATAATATCCGGATAATCTTCTCTGATAAAACGTGTTTTCAAAATTGTTGTCGCATCATTTGGGGAAGATATTTTTAAATGGATATCATCATGTGTTTCATTAAATTCTTTTTCGAGCTGTTCAAATATATCTACCGCCTCCGGTTTATACTGAACAAGTTCAATTTCCACTTTTCCGCTTTTTGAATTTTGCTGACATCCCTGTAATACTGCTGATGCCATCAGAATACAGGACATTCCCAAAACAATTGCTGCTCTTTTCCTTCTCATTTTTTCTCCTTCCTCACAGGTATATTCGTTTTTAGTTACCGCTCGATATATCAAGTACTTTCTTTATAGTTGTATTATAACATACCATTATGCGACTAAAAATATCATTGTATTTGAATTTTTATTCCAAAATGCTATTATTTTCTTCTTTTTTGCTAAAGGTATAGCATTTTGGTATATTTTAGTTGCAATCTATTTATTAAATCAGTAGAATAAATATATATATCAACTGACTTAACATCTGCTAAACATCATTTTTTCACGGCAGAGCACCTATGAGAAAGGAATTATTATGAAAGAACTTATGTTTTCAGTATTTCCAAGCGAGAATTTTGTCGATCTTGGATTGTATCAGTTTGGTTACGAACAATGTGAACCGGCGCATAGTTTTGGTCCTGCCGTCCGTAATCATTTTCTTTTTCACTACATTATCTCCGGCACCGGAATTTTAATGGCAAATGATTCTCACAGTGTAACACAGACCTATCACGTAAAAAGTGGCCAGGGCTTTATGATTTTCCCCGGTCAAATCAATACTTATATCTCTGATGAAAAACTCCCATGGGAATATACATGGATTGAATTTGACGGACTACGTGCAAAGGAAACCATTGAACTTTCCGGACTTAGTTTGGATAATCCGATTTATAAAGCTACTTCTAAGGATCTGCGTGAAATACTGAAAGAAGAACTTCTCTATATTGCAAGTCACGGAGACGCTACACCATTTCACCTGATCGGGCATCTCTATCTTGCAATTGATGCTCTTATTCGTTCTACTTCCATCATGCAGACATCAAAAATCAGCCGTCTTCAGGATTTTTATATCCATGAAGCCCTATCTTATATAGAGCAGAATTTCCAAAACGATATTTCTGTCGAAAACATCGCTGCAGTATGCGGATTAAACCGCAGTTATTTCGGAAAAATATTCAAAGACGGAATTGGAAAATCTCCTCAGGAATTTTTGTTGAATTATAGAATGATTAAAGCTGCTGAATTATTAAAACTGACAAAGCTTTCCATTAAAGATGTAGGTAATGCAGTCGGTTATCCCAACCAATTACATTTTTCCAGAGCATTTAAAAATATTTATGGAATATCGCCAAGAGACTGGCGTAATCAGGACAGACTTAAACAATAATAGAAAAAGAATGCTGCAGTTCAGACTGTGCATTCTATTTTTATTATTTAATATATAATAATAAAGAATGTGCCTAGGCTCGTAGTGCCTTTTATTTAACAGGAAGTTCCTACGGATTTTGCTATGCAATAAAAAAACTGCAAACCCTTACGGTCTACAGCTCCCTTACTTTTTACATGTACCTTCAAAACCACATACAAATTTAAATCTTTACTCCATCCATTCTTCCTTACCCTGTCCTACCTTCTTGGTTATGCCCTCGACCGATTAGTAACAGTCAGCTC
>OLSO01002384.1_pt1 | contig 11608 bp, 10 predicted proteins | sample 1672441 | NCBI WGS metagenome assembly OLSO01 (sample SAMEA3136686, study PRJEB25190) | human gut metagenome | biome: human gut; feature: human-associated habitat; material: faeces | place: Austria | collected 2013 | reverse complement strand
TCTGGTACTCGCTAAAATACATATTGTGGCTTTTTATAAAAAGTTTGCTTATCTATTTATTATCACATTTTCTATAGTACCAACTTCCTATTGATTTTTGTATTCTATCTGTGATAAACTACTGACAATTAATGGTAGTTGCAGCTTAGACAGAGCGAGACGAAAGTTTCCCTCTGTCTATTTTTTTGCGCTTTTACGTGCATGAAAACTTGTATGCACTTCAAGCCTTTTTCAATTATCGCAGCTACCAAGAGCCTATTGTAACTACTCGTTACAGCTATATTTATTTTACATAACAGGAGGATTTAAGAAAAATGCCAAAGAACAGATTACAGGAAACCGTTTTTACCATCATGATGGTGCTTGTCATGGTTTATGCCATGATATGCTACAATATTGCCCTTGAAACAGGCGGTATGAAAAACTTTGTTTTTAAGGCCGCATTAGGCGAATTTCCTATCATGATTGTTGCCGGTTTTATTCTCGATACATTCATTGCCGGACCACTTGCCAAAAAATGCGCTTTCAAAATCGTCACACCGGGAAAGGACAGACCTATTGCTATAATCCTTGCAATTTCAGTCTTCTCAATCTGGTTTATGTGTCCTATGATGAGCTTTATCGCTACCATCCTTTTCAATGGTGGTTTTAATTCACAGATATTTGCAACATTCTGTGAGCTCGTCGTAAGAAACTTTCCAATGGCCTTCTTCTGGCAGCTCTTTGTTGCCGGACCACTTGTTAGATTCATCTTTGGAAAAATCTTCCGAGAGAACTAATTTAAATGTAAAAAATGTAAAACCGGGCATAATAGCCTGCCCGGTTTTCACTGTTCATCGTAACTGTTAAGAATCACACCATGCATATTCACCCAAAAGCTCACTGCAGGTGTATTCTCGCTTCTTAAGAATTTCCTTCTTTGAATACTCCTTCTTAGAATACTCCCTCTATAAAGCCTTTCATATCATCCTTAGACACAAGACCAATCTGCTGACCGGCAACCTGACCGCCCTTGATTGCAATAACTGCCGGAATATTCATTATACGATACTCTCTTGCCAGATCAGGATTCTCGTCCACATCAATATTGTAAAACTCCACATCTGTGATTTCATCAGAAAGCTGCTCCATTACAGGCGCAAGCATCTTGCATGGACCGCACCACTCTGCCGAAAAATCAACAATGATAGCCTTATTATTTTTAACCTGTTCAAATTCACTGCTATTAATCTTCTTTACCATAGTTGTTCTCCTTTCATCTGTCGAACGAATTATTTTCGTTGCACCGATACAGCAATAAAAAATAACTGCTATACTATAGTACACCAAATAAGAAATAACAATGCATCAGAAACTTATTATTCGATGTACTAGCACTACTATAATACATAAATCAGATTATGTCACATAAAAATATTATAAACCGTAAAATTTATCATTTATCACGATTAATTCTTTTTGTGCTCTGCCATGTAGGCCTCTATATCCTCTGTGGTTCTGATGATATCCTCCGACAGACACACTGCACCGTCCTCGGTGATAAGCACATCATCCTCAATCCTGATACCGATTTCCCATTCATCTATATACAGTCCCGGCTCATCACTGATGATTGCCCCCGGACGAAGCCTGCTGTTTGAGTCAACTGTCACGTCATGCACATCAATTCCCAGATGGTGTGACACACCATGCATGTAATACTTCGAAATCTCTACAGAATTCTTTATAAGTCCAAGCTTCATAAGCCCGTCTGCAAGCACATCCTTACATACTTCATTTAATTCCTTTGTAGTCATTCCCGGCTTTGCAGCCTCGACAATCTTTCGGTTTGCGGCAAGCACAATATCATATACCTGTTTCTGGCGCTCGGTAAACCTGCCATTTACCGGATATGTTCTCGTAATATCCGAATTGTAGCCATCTATTCTGGCTCCAAGGTCAAGAAGCACCAGTGTTCCATCCTCCATCGTCTCACGATTTGTGTCATAGTGAAGCATCGTTCCATTCATTCCGCTTCCGGCAATTGTAGGAAAAGCTGTCCACTCTGCCCCGCCGCGTCTTATGATATATTCAAAGTCTGCCTGTGCCTGATATTCTTTCATGCCCGGCTTTAAATTAGCCATTACATTGCAAAGTCCGTCCTTTGTGAGAGCGATTGCCTTTTTGGTCAGCTCAATCTCATCCTCATCCTTCTGCATACGCTCCTCTGCCACAAGCGGGAAAAGATTCTTCACAGCAACTCCCGGATAATCTGTCTTAAATTCATTGGCTTTTACCACATTGTAATCCGGCAAATCCACTTTCTGATGACGATACGTGTCAAAATATGCTGTGTATACATCCTCACGCGTCATTATCCTGTCCAGCATGCTCTCAAGCTCATAAATATATTCTACTTCATCAATTCCTGATATTTCCTCGGCTTCCTCCATAGTCACCTTTCTGCCGTACCAGCGCTCCATCGTAGGGTCTGCCTCCTCTATGAAGAGCATCGTCTTAGCAGGCTCTACACATTTATCCAGGACAAGGACCATGTTGTCACGTCTAAGTCCGGTCAGATAGAAGAAATTGCGGTTAGCCTGTGCTGTGAATAAATCATACTCATCTGCACTCACATGGTGCTCGATGCCTGAGTACAATATTGCTATAGAATTGTCCTCCATCTTGTCTAAAATTCTTTGTCTTCTGCTTTCAAAATCCATTTTGCTGCCTCTTATTCATTATTTGTAATGCCTGTCTTCAAAAATCGCTGACGTTCATACGCCCTTACGTTATCACAATATGTGTATTTTTACAAGCCATTTGGTCCCGCTAATACAGGAATCAAAGGTTTTCTGTATTTATATATTTTCTTTCTCCAAATGCAGATATAAAAAAAACCTTGAAAATACTGGATTTCCAAGGGTTTTGATGTTCTTTTGATATTCGGTTGAATTATCTCTTTGTTAACGTTTTGATAGCTTGAAAAGCCCGAAAACAAGGGATTCCTTACATCAAATGTTGCATACGTGTTTTACACGGTAGACTATCCAAAGCATCCCACGACTTCTCTGTATGTTACAATCCGCATATAGCGTTAATCGAAAGGAGCTACTTATGACTAAAATAATCTTTACAATGTATAACCCTAAAACCGACTGCGTTGGGGTTAGTCTCAACGATGAAATCCATGTCTCTTTTAACTGCAAAAAATGCAATGCTTCCGTTCGTCTGGAAGAGCCTTCTGATATTGCTTACCTTACAAGGCTTGCTAGAGAAGAACCGGGACTGTATGCCAAATTGGCTTCCAGAAATGGTGGCTTGCAAGGATATGTTGATGCTATGGGGGAGTTTAATTAGAGGCCCCTTGAACCTAATTAAACTCCAAAATACTCTTGTACATCACTATTTACATTTACGCTCTTATAATAATTATCAAACTCTTCGACATCTGAAAAGTATTTTTTATTTGATTCCTTTGTCTTAACAAAACTTTCGAATGCTTTCCATTGGCTCAATAATTCCATCAATCTTTGCGTTATATTTTCTTCACTCCACTCTTCATCTCTATATTGTGCTACATATGCTGAAAGCACAGCAAACTTTCCATATCTAATTGCATTCCCCCATTCTGCACTATTATAATCATTTTTCTTATGCAATTTTTCAAGACATAAAATTTTTTTGTGTATAAGATAAGAATAGACTGCCCTTTCTGCACTTATACCGATTTCCATAATTGAATCAAAAACATCCTTCTTAAATATTTTATCTCCAGAATTATTTCTTGCTTCTCCACATTTACCATGATATGCCCATATCACTTTTAACATAATATCTCTTTTTATAATCATATCATTTTCAATAATTTTCTTTGATAATGCTTCTTCGAACTCTCCTGCTTTTCTTTCATAAAAATATCCAAACTTTTCAAAAATATCAGTTTGCAGATTAATTTGCACAGATTGATTTGCTCTCCTGTCTGCTTCATCTATCTTTGTTTGCCTATTTGTTGCATCTGATATCTTATTGACAAAATCTCTATACTCTTTATTTTTTCCTTCTTCCTGATAAATTGAAATTACTTTTAACAACACCTTTTTTGCTTTCAATTTATTTACTAGTTCATCATCTGCATTATCTAAAATTTTAGCTAAAGTGAACGCTGTTTGCCCGCCATTTATTATCTGTGGGTCTTCTATTGTGACTTTTGTTGTATTATTCTTTCCCGTCCTTGTTGTACTTTCATATTGAGAACACACCAAGGTTATTCCATTATTCAAGAGAGAAAAATCACTATTATTCTCGTTTACACTCGTTTCTATTGATCTATTTACATTGTTTTTTCGCAATGACAAATAATTTCTTGGATTATATTCCAATATAGAATTCTTATACTTTCCTATCATTTTTGCAATATCAATTAAAGGGACAAATAGCAGAGAAACATCACAATCTCCAAAACTAGTTGTAAAAGTTTCATTTACTTCCTCAATTTTATCTTCAATATCCATTGAAATTACAATTCTTTGATTCTTATAATATGTACTACTACACACTGGAAACACGAGTTCAGAATATGTTTTTTCATAATTGAAAATTTCCTTTTCATAATTCCCAAATAGTCTTTGCAACAACCTTTCGCTACTCAAATTGGCCAATATTATAATTTTATATTTATATCTAGGTAAATCTGATATTTTTGATAATTTTGCTTGAAATCCTTTGATTTTCCCGTTGTATGCTACTCCGTCTTCTCCCTCAGGTTCACCATCAAGAATTCTATCAATCTCCATAGCAGTTAATTCATCTGCTGAGATTTCCTTATTTTCAAAATTTGTACTATTTGCTCTAAACTTTGATTGAATCATATATATTATTTTCTGTTCTTCATCAATATAATACGCATCTAATCCACCATCCGCACTTCCATCTGTAATATAATCGTGACGTGTTTTGAAATCAATTATTCCAAATTTAACTAATAAAAACAGATGTATATATGCTTTTGAACGAATTGAATCAATCTCTTGCTCTGTTTTTTTCTCTAAATGATAACTTTTAAAGTTTTCTGGTGCTGTATTACATATATTATCCAATACTTTAAGCATTATTGTATATTTACTCACGTTCCCATCCTTCTTTCTTCTTTTGATCATCATATTTAAGTACTAATTATATAAGCTTAGCACTTTCAAACTCTTTTTAAAGCATATTTTATCCTCTATTCAATCGTCTTCGCTGCAGCTTCTTCCAAATACTCCTTGCATCTGCACATACTTTCTGCTCGAAGCCAAGAATATCTACTAATATCTTCTTGTCCACTATATCTAGTGCATCTTCAATATTTTGATTGTTCCTTACAATTGAATCAATTTGCTCCAACAGATCCCGTATTTCTTCAATAGGAACCATATCTAACTTCGGTACATAAATATTTCCCACTTCGCCCGGAAGGATTTCTAGCACACCACCACCATAACTTCTTCCACAAAGCTCAGTAAATGCAAAAGAAATACTGTTGTAGTAAGATAAAATTGCTCGCTCCGGTTCAATACCTTCATTAAATTTGATTCTATGCATCGTGTCAGTAGATACTGCCTCACACTGATTCAAAACAAATTTAGGATACAAATTGTTTCTGCGTAAAAAGAATGCATCTGGCACCCATATAGACGGAATACGATACCATCTTTCTCTGATAGAACATTTATAGCCCTTATTCTCACCATTCCTTTCACCCATCTTAATATATTCCTTGTGCTTTTTAGGATAATGCTTATATTCGACATCCGGAAAATCAATTAAATAAGCCGCTTTATTTTTATTTACATTCTGCATCCAGTCCTCGTGCTTAAAATATATGCTGTTTGCATGAGAACTTCTCCCAATTAACGGTCTTACAACATCTTGCATCTGATACTTTTCTACAGTTTTTCGTTCCACAGAAAAATACTTATTATTACCTGTTGTAATTCCAACATTGATTAATGCAATATCTGACAACTTTTGAAAACGTTTATCTTCTCTTATTTGTTTAACTAAAGTGTTTTCTTCAACATTGGTAAAATACTTTGTCCATTTTTCATGTACATGCTGTAACTTTTGAAATCCATTAGCATTAATATCAAATGACTTTAAATCCCCTAGGTTATTTAATTCTACAATACGAATACCTTTTTCTTCATCACCTTTTTCACCGATAAAAACGACAATTTCCTGTTCGATATCAGGAAATACAAGTTCCTCAAATGTAATAAGCGTAATTTTAGAAAGATTATTGGACAAAAAAAGTCTTAAATCTTCTGCGTATGCAACCTGCATGATTTCAGCCGGAATTACAAACGCTATTTTACCATTGTTACTTAACATATTTACACAAGAAACAATAAAACCAACCCATGTATTTACGAGTTTATTAGCCTTCATTCCTTGAGATGTCAATATATCAGACATTAACTCTCTCTGATGTTCTTCCAAATATTGATACCTGATATACGGAGGGTTTCCTAATATCAAATCGTAATGAACAGACTCCCTATTAGCTTTATAAAAGTCGAAAAAATCCTCATTTATCACTTTAACATTTTTATAGGCTTTCATTCTTCCTTCGACTTTTTTTGCCTCTACTCCGTCAATTTCAACAGCATCTATACTCGCATACCGTTTAATACAATCAGATTTAATTAACGCATCCAAAAATACACCATCTCCACAGCTTGGCTCCAGAACATTCTTACAATCCATTCTGCTTGCAAACAGTTTAACCATCATCTCTGCTAATGGCAATGGAGTATAATAGGCACCTCTAAGCTTCTGTACTGAGCTATCTTCTTTTAACTTCATATGATCACCTAAAAATTCTGCTGATAAACTTTAGTTATCATTTCCTCATTCTTCTTTATCAGCCTATTCTTTTCCTTTTCTAACACATTCTGTGTCGCTTTATCTTTCCTACTTAACAATTCTTCGTTTAACTCACCAATTCGTCTTGTATTAGATACAACTTGGTCGTATAATTCCTTTTGTTTTTTATCTGCAAAATCCAACTTGATAAACGGAACCATTGGCAATGTATATGTTCCTCTTGCTATAAAGCCACCTTCAAAATCACTACCAATTGATTGTAAATACCAATCTGTCCATGGATGTGATAACCATGCATGTATGTACTCTAGCTGATACTCACTGTCTTCTTTCAAAGATATTCCCACATACCCTGCTGTTCCACCGGAAGCAATTAAGTAATGGGTTTTATCCATAAGATACAACGGATCATCTTTTTTACGATTAACTCCAACAATTATTTTATCTCTATTATTAAGACTTGTAATTGCTTGACTTCTTCCATAACGATACCATTCGTCTTTATCAGAAACAATAGGTTGCACATCTCTATTTCCACCTAATGATTTTGGCAACAATGTATCTTTATGTTCTAATAAGTATTCCCACGCATGCGGATATTGTGTTTCCATTATATTCTTAGTGATAAAACTTCCATTTTCATCATAAGGAAAAATATTGTAATTAACCTTAACTTGATTAATATCACTATAAGTATCCAATGCACCTTGTTCCGTTCTGGTAGGTTTAAAATATAATCTCAGAATTCCTCTTTCAATCATATATTCCTTATCCCGAACTCTGAACTTCACATAATTTTCATCCTCAGATACAATTGTTTTACCTTCAATCTTATATACTTTTTCTGCACTTGTTTGAATTCCATTATATATGTCTACAATATCAGCCAAAGAAACTATTTTTGCTTTAGCTTTTTTCATCATATTCAAGTACACATCATCATCTAACACCAGCCATGGTGAATCATCATTAATATTTGAATTTTCAGCCCATGGCATACAATTCAAACTTTGCTTAGGAATAAGACTATATTGTTCAACCTCATCATTCCACAAATATGCTACCTTATCCACTGTCCTATATGCTAATTTTTCCACATTTGTTGTACCCACTGTAAGAATCGAACTATATATTGTCTTATCTTTAAATAATTGAACAGCGCCAAAATCGTCAAGTTTAACAATCTTATCTTTAATCATAAGTCGAAGTTTCTCTGCTGATTCTGTGTGTAGAAACTTATTTGGCACAATATAACACATTAAGCCATTTTCATTAATCAAATCCAGCGCCTTTTCAATAAACAAATAATATTTATCAAACTGTTTATGAGAACTTCCATACTTCTTATAAATTTTGACTTCTGCGTTGGTATGAAGTTTTTTAATATCTTCTGTCTTAACATAAGGCGGATTGCCAATAATTACATCAAACTTATCTCCACCATTGATTTCCTGCCAATCAAAAGGACGTATATTTATCAAATCCTCCGTTGTAATGTTTAATCCCTCAACATCTTCATCCGTCACCAATGAATTACCACATTTTATATTTTCTTCCAAATCCGGCAATATAGGTTTGCTACCCATAACAGATGGTTCCGTTTCATTTTCAATCAACTTCAATAATAAGGAAAATTTACTAACTTCTACTGCATGGATATCAATATCTACACCATAAATACAATTTGTCAAAATCGCTTTCTTGTCAACTAAAGGCAGTTTCTCTACACCCTCTTCCACCACCAGTAAATGTGCTTTATCATTTAGCTTATACCACTCAGTACAGAAATCGACCAGATATTGGTATGCTTCCTCGAGAAAGATACCCGAACCACATGCAATATCAGCAATTCTCAAACTCAAAATTTCTGGAGGCGTCTTTCCCTTACATAATGGCTCTAATGTATTTTTTACCATATATTTCACTATTTCCACTGGCGTACTTACTACTGATTTATACAAATATTCCTTCTTTTGCGCTAGTGTAATTTTTCCATCTTGCAATACGAGACTTTCAGCCAAAAAGGATTCGTATATTTTTCCCAATATACTTGGTTCAATAATCGTAAACATATACGGTGTCTTCGGATAATACAATGACTCTATCATCTCAAAAATAATATCACAGCTCAAATCAAAAATTGGACTATCATTTTTGAACAATCCTGAATTGTAGCGCTTATCTGCCTCCTTAAAAACAGTAGTTAATACCTTCTGCAAAGATGCCCTATCTTCCACTGTTTCGTATAATTTCATGTATAAAGGTAATTTTCTATCCTCACAGATTCTTAGGAAAATAATTTGATTGATAAAATCTTGTACTGTATCATTAAGCACACTAATATTTCTATAGTCCTCTTTGTTTTCATACAGATAACTACCAATATCAAGTCTCCATTTATTAATTTGCTTAAGAAAAGTTTCATCGATTTCCGTACTATATCTTGTATCACTCTGAAAATTTGATTTAATCAATTCATCGTATTGTCCAGAATATACATTATCTCTGGAAATCAAATCTGCAATTTCTTGGTACTTATCCACATATACTTCGTAGCTATATTTTCTATACAACGAAGTGTTTGCACTATCTCCTTCTTCCGGCTTGTTCGTGGTATCATAAATGAGGAGATTTTCAAAGTTTGTCAATATTGCTAATGCATGATTAGCATTCCAACCATATTTTCTAGTCTGCATTGCAGGCTCAAACTCAATAGTTATATCAACACTTGGCTTCTTTGCTTCAACAAAAAGCTTAGACACACCATTTAATGTCAATGTATAATCCGGTCTTTCCGAGCTATTAGAAAACTTCTCTACTACAACCTCTTTATATTGAGGCAATTTTCCTTTTTTATTATGTACATCCCAACCAAAACATTCCAACAGCGGACTAATATATTCATCGCGACATTCTGTCTCATTGTAAGCATTTTTAGCGTCATGATAATAACTCATGCTTTCTTTATACTGCATTATTAATTGCTTTAACCTTTCAATGTTCATATAACAGCCTCCTCCTTGCTCTTAATAATCAGTGCCCAAACACATAATCCCACTAATCTATCGCACTACGTCCGCTCTTTACCCAAGCGTCCAATTCAACTCTTTTAAATTTCCATAATTTTCCTATTTTATGTGCTGGAATATCAGTTTTTTTAATCCAATTTCTAATAGTGTCTTTTGTCACATCCAAATAACTAGCTGCCGCTTCAATTCCAATCCAATCTTCCATATAATTATCCATAGCATAAGTTCTCCTATTCTTTAAAACACTATCAATAGTATAGCACATATGTTCTGTGTTTTCAATGTGTTTTTGTGGTATTTCATAGCCTTTCTTAGTACTATATTGAAATAGGAGCACCGTTCATCAGCTTCCTCATAATCCAGCTGCTTAACCGCTACTCGCATGTATAAAGTATCATACTCATGCACAAGCTGTTTCTTTTCACGCTCCAACTGCTCATTCTCCTGTTGCTTTTCATCAGCCTGTTCCTTCAATTCGTCGTAACGAATTTCCTCTTTTAACACCTTATACTCCATAACCGATAAATCATGATTGCGACCTTTTGACTTTTCTCTTATCTGTTCTCCAAGAACAATTCTCGCTCTCTCATTTGCGAAAGCTCTTAATTTATCCTGAAGAACTATCGAAAGCACATCTTTGCGGAATTTATAGCAATTATTTTTTAATCAAGGAAAGGAGATTATTTATTATGACAAAAACATTAGAATTATCAATCAACAGTGGACGAGTTTATGCAGGAATGAGCCAGATTTTAAAGGCAAAGCATGAACTCAAGAACAAGGTACAAGAAATTTATATCGACTCGAAACTATCTGACGAGGGCAAAAAGCAATACGAACTGTCATGGCGTAACAAATATGAGGAAACCTGCAAAAAAGCAAGTGCAGATATGCAGAAAGCCATCAACGAGTTACAAAATGCAGTAGTTATCGATGAATTTAGACCTAGTCAGGAAATGAGAGACACAATCGACTTTATACAAACGATGAAAGCAGGTGGTTGCTTATCTGACAGAATACTGAATGAACAGTTATCCAAATTCAGAGGTGAGGAAATGAATCTGATTTACTTGAGGGAAAAACTGAAAGACTGCATTGGAACGGCACCATTTGATAAACTCACTTTTAGTGGATATTCAAAAGCGGATATTGACAAGCCTGCACAGTTTATTCCTCCGGACAGATATTTCAACCAGTTACGAGAATCCCTTGAAAAATCGGATAATACAATGACTGATTATCTTATGGGTGGGCTTGAATCAAGATTGGGCATTGAATCAGCAGACGGAAAGCGATATAAGCAAGAAAGACAAGCAAGTGTGAATGGTACGTCACAGCTTATATAATTCATACGCAAGAAACAATGAAATTTACGTCAAATTTGCGTTTTAAGTGTTGAGGTGTACATTTATTACTCTAGCACCAAAAAACGCAAATATGCGTGAATTATAAAGCAAGTTACTTTATAAAAGTTATAAACAAGTTATCAACAAAGTTATCAACAGTATAAAAAGTGAGAATATAATTGTTTACGCATTAAAAAAACAGGTAGATTCATTAAAAATCTACCTGTTAAACATCAAATAAACATCATTTTCAAGATGCAATTCTCTGAAACCTTTGTAAAACAAGGCTTTCCAGTGAAATAATATTATCTCTTTGAGAACTGAGGAGCTCTACGAGCTGCTTTGAGACCGTATTGCGCGAGTTTTTGAGCTGTTTTTCCTTGATAT